>Ga0255058_10000296_pt1 | contig 30014 bp, 22 predicted proteins | sample Cases_109_9_MG_FD_188637 | JGI IMG/M metagenome (GOLD analysis project Ga0255058, IMG submission 188637) | Seawater microbial communities from Amundsen Gulf, Northwest Territories, Canada - Cases_109_9 | ecosystem: Environmental > Aquatic > Marine > Gulf | place: Canada: Northwest Territories... | reverse complement strand
ACCAACACCTTGATCATGCCGGTTCCGGTATCCAGCGGCTGGAGCGCCTTGCCCAGGATCGTGCCCGGTCTCGCTTCATCCGTCCGCATGGCGTGTCCCACCGTCGGTGAACTGGTCAACAGGTCGCCGACCTGGATCGCGCCCAACCCCGCATCGACCTTGCACTGCACCGTGCCGCTCAGGGCCACCGGCGCGTGGGTCTGGTCGAACCTGGCCTCGAGCTGTTTCCAGATCTCACCCTCCAGGACGCGGTCGCCCAGTCGCCGGGCCTCGTCGAGTTGCACCGCGAGTTCGGGGTCCGAGGCGGCGATGCGGGACACCCCGCTTCCCAGGAGCATGCCAGGCTCGCCCGAGACGATGCCGATCACCGCGGGGTCGGCGGAGGTGCTGCCCCGGCGGAAGCGGCCCAAAGATTCGCGGTCGGCAACCAGCACGTCGCCCACCGCCACCGGCTCGCTCACGCTGAAGTACTCGGCCAGGTCCATCGAGGCCGGACGGAAGGAACCGCCCGCATAGACGTTGCCCCGTTCGTCCACCCGGAAGACCTCGGCGCCGAGGCCTCCCTGGCCGTCGCGGGAGATCGAGAAGCGCGCCTGGTCGTTGGCGTCCCTGTCGAGCAAGACCTGAAGGTTGCCGGGCACGGTCTGGATGCCGGTCACCGGGTCCACCGTGCGCTCCTCGATCTGCTCCGCCAGCTCCTGCTGCGCGGACTCGATCCCATCGGACGGCGTGTAGTGACCGCGGTGGATGAACGCCATGATCTTGCCGCGACCTTCGGCGAGGCTCGCAAGCGCGGTCCCGATGACGGGGCCCGACTCACGGGCTCGCATGGCGACACCTGGTACGGGGCTGGGAGTCAGGTAGTCGCCCGGCTGGATCTCGCCGTAGGAAGCATCCACCTTCACGGGTACGCGACCCGACAGCGCAACGGCCGCAAAGCGCTGCTCCGCGAAACGTTCGAGCGCAGCTTCGCGCAGCGTTTCCCGAAGCTGCGCCACACGCACTTGCGGGTCGTCGTTCGTCTCCTCCAGTCCGGCCTCGCTCGACCGGGACTGGAGCGTGTCCAGCTCCTGCTGGAGCGATTGCAGTTCCGAATGATCCGTCAGCGCGCTCTCCAGCCACTGACTCTCCTGCTCCAGAAACTCGTCCTTGATGCCCGCACCCCAGGGGTCTAGATCCCCCACGCCGAACAGCGCCCCGCCGATCAGGATCGCCGGCGACTCGCTGACCACGCCGATAACCTGCGAGTCGTGCTCCTCCGAAGTGCGCAGCACGCCGTTCGGCTGCGCCGGATCCACGCGCACGAGATCACCCGGCTCGAGCCGCTGGCTGGCCAGAAAATTCTCGGCCAGGTCGAAGGTTGTGGTACTCGCCTTGAAGGTGCCGCGGATCTCGAAGTTCCCGTTACTCTCCAGCTCGGCGAGCTGGTGGGTTTGGAGGTAGAAGCCGTGGTACCACTCGAACTCATCCAGGGAGCCGTTGATGTCATTATCCCAGTCGATCATGAACGCAAGGCTGCCTATGGATTCGACGTTCAGGGCGCGCTCTCCGCCCGGCACCGAGAACTCCGGGTCACGACTCCGGATATCCTCGACGTAGAGCCTCTCCGCCACCTCCAGATCCGAGGAGACCATCACGTCCTCGCTTGTCAGAATCGCCGATCCGCCAATGATGTCGAATGAGATCGGGGCGACAGTGCCGAACCTGTTGTAGGTGACAGGTGGCGACATTGTCCCGACGCTGAGCGTGCCGGCGATCAAGAGATCACCTCCGGCGCCCAGGTCGGCGATTTTGGCAGCCGTCGAGCCGTTGATGAACTGAAAATTGCCGTTCCCCGCACGTAGCTCCATCCACCGGTCACCGAAGATGGAGAGTCTCCCGTCGTCGAGCGAGTTGCCGCCCTCGAGATGGAGATCGTCGAGATCGTTCGCGCCGGCCCGGATAACAATGTTGCCTGTGTTGCCGCGGATGAAGGGTCCGAGGGCGGTCGTGGCGCCGTTGTTGAGAAAGACGAAACCGGTTGCCGCGTCCAGGACCACGTCGCCGCCGCTGACCGTCAGGTCGCGGTCGAGCTGGAGAGTGCCCGTCGAGCTCAGGTCGGCGATTTCGGCACCCGTCGAGCCGTTGATGAAGCTGAAGTTGCCGTTCCCCGCACGGAGCTCCATGTGCGCGTCACCGAAGATGGAGAGTCTCCCGTCGTCGAGCGAGTTGCCGCCCTCGAGATGGAGATCGTCGAGATTGCCCGCGCCGGCCCGGATAAGAACCTGGCCCGAGCTGCCGCGGATGAAGGGTCCGGCGGCGGTCGTGGCGCCGTTGTTGAGAAAGACGAAACCGGTTGGCGCCTCCAGGACCACGTCCCCGCCGTTGACGGTGAGGTCGCCGCCCAGAGCGAGATTGCCCGCCTTGGTCTGGGCCGTGGCCGACGTGTCGATGTACCCGGAAGAATCCACGCCGTCTAGGTTGCCCGCGTTCAGCGCGAAGGCCGATGACTCCACCCGCACCCGCGGGCACAAGACCTCGCCACCGACCTCGATCTCGACCCACACCGCGGCGTTGTCGCGGAACGCGGCGGAAAGACCGCCGGGGGGTGCCGTCCCGCTGCCGAGCGCCACGTTGAACAGACCGCCGCTGACGCCCACCAAGGCGTGGTTGTCGGTCAACAGCAGCGTTCCCACTCCTGGACAACCGACTTCCGTGTCGTATAGCCGGAATGTCATCGCTTGCGTCCCGACCACCGGAGCACCGGCGTTGTCTCGCAGCACCCCCTGAAAGTTGATTCGCTCCGGCGGGCTTGCGGCCATACTCAGGCCGACCCAACCGACGAGCAGGACCGTCCCCAGCGCCACCAAAGAACTCATTCGCATGTTCGTCTTCATCGTTCGTCCTCTTCTCGTCATGGACAGACGGGTAGATCGACCGCGCCCAGTCGCTCGGTCGCATTGCTTTGAAATCCCTTCGTTCCTTCCTCGGCCAGCCGGTTCTTCACCGTGGCCAGGTAGAAGAACGCGGTCGTCGGTATCGCAGTGTCCGTCGTTGTCGTTCCGGCGATGTCCTGCTCCTCGCAATCGCCGAAGCCGTTGCTGATGTCGTCCCGGTACAGGTTGTAGATCCCGGCGGATGGCTCAGCAGGCCAGGTCAGCGTCTGCGAGTTCGTGAACTGCAGGCACGGTGCGCCCGATGCGCCGCAGCCGGGGGCGACCTCTCCGGGCGGCGGGTAGGCGGCGTCGAATCCTACGTCTGCCTCGAACGACGCACTACTCAGCCCAGCCGCCACCACGCCATCGCCGATCGAGGTCAGCGTGATGCTGAAGCTCGTCGAGGTCAGATCGACGCCTTGTGATGGCGTGCCACCAGAGTTGAGCGTGTACTCCTCCAGCGTGAAGCTCGTGCTCGTCTGAGCCAGCGCCGTGCCGCATAGGACCACCCCGGCCAGAATGATTCTTAGCCTCATGTTCCGCCTCCTAGATGTTCGAGGAAATTCAGAGAGATACGGTCCGCCGGAACGGCGGTTGTAGCACCGTAGTTGTCGGGAATGGATCATTCCGCCCCCTCGGAGTTGAATGTCTCTTTACGCCGAGCAGCGGTGCGAAGTCAAGGATTTTGGTGGGCTATGGAGAACACACCGGCAACGTCGCCGGATTCCTACCACTCAACACCCCACCAACCGACTGCCTACCGAAGCGAGTCTGGCCCTGGAACTGAGCTTGATCTCACGGTAGTTCTGCCAGTCACGTTTGAACTCGGCGCGGGTAAGCCGGTAAGCGCCGCGGGTAATCAAATCTATCCACGTTCTTGAAGATCCAGCGTCCGACTATGGGTGCCATGTCAACTCGGATCACCCCAACCAGACGAACCAGACGACCAAGTCGTCCGATTCTGACCCGAGAGGCTGGCTGCCGAATCTCGAAGACACGACGCATCAGCTCGGACCAGCTGGAGTAGTGGGACGGACGAGAGGTCCGCGGGGATGCGCGGAACCGATCGACAGAGGTGACAGCGGCTCCGGCGAAGCCTGGTGATTGCGGCAGTTGCAATGACCTGGATCCTCCGTCGGTTCGTGAACTTCCGTCACGATGAGAGGATCGGAGCCCCGCGGTGGCAGGAGGCGTCAATCCGGCGCTCATGGCCACGCATGCGCTGAGCCCCTGAACAACACGTGAAAGTCGCGTCTGCTATACATCTCTTGATTCCCCCGCCTGATCAGAGCATGCAGAAGGCACCCTTGCCGCGTTGCGTCAGCGCAGCATCACCAACACCTTGATCATGCCGGTTCCGGTATCCAGCGGCTGGAGCGCCTTGCCCAGGATCGTGCCCGGTCTCGCTTCATCCGTCCGCATGGCGTGTCCCGGCGTCGGGGATGTCGTCAGCAGGTCTCCGACCTGGATCGCGCCCAGCCCCGCATCGACCTTGCACTGCACCGTACCGCTCAGGGCCACCGGCGCGTGGGTCTGGTCGAACCTGGCCTCGAGCTGTTTCCAGATCTCACCTTTCCGGACACGGTCGCCCATCCGCCGGGCCTCGTCGAGTTGCACCGCGAGTTCGGGATCCGAGGCGGCGATGCGGGACACCCCGCTGCCCAGGAGCATGCCAGGCTCGCCCGAGACGATGCCCACCACCGCGGGATCGGCGGAGGTGCTGCCCCGGCGGTAGCGGCCCAAAGATTCGCAGTCGGCAACCAGCACGTCGCCCACCGCCACCGGCTCGCTCACGGTGAAGTACTCGGCCAGGTCCATGGAGGCCGGACGGAAGGAACCGCCCGCATAGACGTTGCCGCGTTCGTCCACCCGGAAGACCTCGGCGCCGAGGCCTCCCTGACCGTCGCGGGAGATCGAGAAGCGCGCCTGGTCGTTGGCGTCCCTGTCGAGCAAGACCTGAAGGTTGCCGGGCACGGTCTGGATGCCCGTGACGGGATCGGGGGTGCGTTCGCCCAGCTGGGCTGTCAGCTCTTGCTGGGCCTGCTGGGTGGCGAGCCCCTCCGTCGGGGTGTAGTGCCCGCGGTGGATGAGGGCCGTGATCTTGCCGCGACCGGCCGAGAAGCCCTCCAGCGCCGTGCCGATCACCGGACCCGGCCCGGAGGCCTTCATCGCCACGCCGGGCACCGGGCTCGGGGCGAGCAGATCGCCCACCTGTATCTCACCGAAGCTGCTGTCCACCTTGACCGGGACCCGCCCGGCCAGGGCGACGTCCACGAGTAACCGAGACCACAAACAGTTAGATACAAGATGGACCGGAAACGAATGAGGCCTAACCGCGCGGCGACGATCGGGTTCTCAGAAGCCTTGTGGTACAGGCGTGACATTTCGACACGACGGTCCATCGTTCGATGCCGCCAGGTTCTTGGTAGAAATCCTGATCGATGGTATCGGAGCACGGTCAATAGAGTACGACTACGAGTATTGATTGGGCTTCCGACCCGCAACCCCGCAATTACTCCAGGGCGGAGTTGATGCGGGATCGCGGCGGACCTACATCAGCGCCGACCCGGTGGTAGATGAACTGAGGGCCGTGGCCTTCGCGGGTCCGGCCATGGGCCTGTCGCATAGAATCGACGAGGATTCTCCTTGCCGTGTGCCCTTCGGCCAGCGCCTGTTCCGCTCCAGATGCATTAGCCTCATTCCTTCTCGACCCAACTCCTCGGCGTCAGTTGAAGATCCTCTGTCACTTCGTGCCGCGGGGTCGATCCGCTGCTCCAGGCGATGAATCCGTTCGCTGGCGTGCAGTACCTCCGCCAGGTAGTCCTCCAGGGTCGCCTGCTGAGCGAACAGGTCGAACTTCACCTCTCGGCGCACCCAGTCCAGGTACTTCTGCGTCCAGCGCCTGACACCTTTCGGAGCTCGACGATCCCGCCGAAGCAGGAACCTGGACAGGCGATGGCGGGCCCGCGCCCTACCGCCCGGGGGACTATGGGCTCTCCGCGGCCGCGAGAACTCGAGAACGGGTTGCCACCTGGCGATCCTTGATCAGCACGCTGACCTCGTACTCGAACGTGCCACCCGTCATGACCCCGGCCTCGATCACGTCGCGGATCTGGGCGCAACGCTCCTCGCCGAGGTCGAGTTCGATCGGGTCGAATTGCACCGACGACTCTCCGATGAGCCGCCGCCGTACCGAGAGCGGAGCGCGCTGTCTGCGCGCCCGGCAGATCAGCCCGATGAGGGCCGTCGGCCGGGAGGCCAGGATCTCGTCGCCGTCCCGCGAAAGCGAGCCGCGCGCGCGAACCTCGTCGCCGCGCACGAAGGCCCCGTCCTCGGGTTGCACCACCGCGATCGGCCCCACCGTGGCCTCGGCCGAATTGGGATCGGGCCACTCGCCCGCGAGCTGGCCGGAGATGACCCTGTCCGTCAACACCTCGTGGGCGACGAAGATCAGTTCGTAGCGCCCAGGACCGAAGCGCATCTCCGCCTCGAGGACGATTGGGGTGCCGGGCGTGGAGAGCTCGATCCGCCGGGAGGTCTCGTCGCGCACGCTGCCGCCCGCGACCAGCGAGGCCCCCACGTCCCAACTCGCGTTGGCCAAGGGAGAGCCGGGCACGACGATCTGCACCAGTCCCGTGTACTTGCCGTCGTCGTAGCCGAGGGGAATCAGCGACGCCGTCGGCGCCACGTCGTCTGCGAGCATCCCCGGTGCCGCGAAGCCCGCCATCAGCCGCGCAGTCTTCCGCGCCTCGTCGCTCTGGAAGACGGTCTGCCCCCGGACCTGAACCGTCACGCCGGCACGTTTGACCCGCACCCGGACGGCCAGCCCGCTGTCCTGCGGGAATCCCGAGGGATCGAAACTGATCAGATGTACGCAACTCAGGTCCTTCTCGATATGCCTCGCGATCTTCTTCGGCCGGGTACCGTTGAGGAACGCCTGCCCGCCCGTCTCGAGAGAAAGGCTGCGCAGGCTGTCCTGAGCGGCCCGGATGTGCGTCGTGTGTCCGGCCCCCGGGAAAGGAGAGGCGACCAGGGGCGGTGCCTGCATTCCCTCGGCCTGGATGGCGTAGAAGCGAATGCTGTGAGCGTTGGCCTCGTCGACCACCTGATCGAAGGTGTACTGTGCCCACATGGCGGAGACTTCCACGTGGTTCCTGATCACCTGCGGCCCAAAAAGACTCAGGTAGTGTTTGCCCGGCTGCGAACGCATGCGGTCGGCGAAGTAGATCGCGGCCTTGGGCGGCTCGAGTTCGATCATCCGGCCCAGAACCATCGAGAGCCGGCGCATCGCCCGCTCGCTGGCGAAAACCTCGGCCCGCTGGAACTTCTGTGCTCTGGCCATGGCCGCCGTGCCGCTTGCGGTCATCACGCTAAGGACCGCCTGCAGTTTGTCCTCCTCGCTGGCGGCCGACGGGTCCCACTGGCGTGGGTCCTTGCCGATGCTGTCGACCGCGGCCAGCAAGCTGTCCACGTCGTCGGTCAACGGCGTGTAGGTGATAAGGACTTGCCCACTGGAGACGACCGTGGCCCGGCTGCCGTCCTTGATCAGGCGCCGAATCAGGTCGCGCGCCGTGTCCATCGAGCGCACCCTGCCCTCGACGGTCAGGAAGGCCTGGTCGAAGTAGAAGAGAAAGGTGGCGGGCATGGTCCGCGTCGAGACGACTGCCGTCCCGATGGCCTTGTTGTTGTCGTCGGGTGCCGCGGTCGTCGCTTCCGCGTTGAGTCCGGCCGCGTCCGCCGCCACGATCGGATCGTTCTTCGTCGACTCCGGCTCGCGGCAGATGCGATCCACCGAGAACTCCTCCACGGGGCGACCCATCACGGTTAGCTCGAAGTCGTCCCGCGTCAGGCTGTCGACGATCTCCTGCGGACCGCGGATGGTCACGTCCAACTGCGCCAGACGCCGGCGGGCCTCCTCGGTCAGACCGACGTCGCGCGGCTCGTCGTCCTGTTGGGCCGCAGCGAGGGCCGCCAGCCAAAGAGTTGCAACCCCTGCGCAAGCGAGTAGGTGTCGCGTGTTCATTGTTTGCCCCCTCCATGCGACGGGCCGGCAACGAGTCCCGATGCAGTTCCGCGATTCTAACCCGCATTTCAGGCTTCCAGGCAGCCGATGTGTGGGCGGCTGATTCGGCCAGTGTCCCAGCGGCTCCGACGCCGGCACGGTGATTGGCCTGACGATTGGCTTGCTGGAGACAGCTACGCCCACTTGCAATCCCATCTCTTGTCCGGCAATCAGGATTACGCTGGGGCGACCGGCAGGCGGCAGCTCGAACAGAGGTAGTTGCGGCCGATGCGGAGCAGCCGGTAGCTGCAGAAAGGGCACTGTTCGCGACGGGCCGCCTCGAGTTCGAACTTCTCTTGCGCCCTGCGAGGCCCGACTCCCAGTTGGCTGCGAATGATCTCTTGTATCTTCATGGTCATGCTTCCTACAGCGAACGCAGCGCCTCGGGCCGATCGCTGTTCCAGGTCTTCATGGCCGGCACTGTTTGCGGAAAAATCAGGCCTTTTTCTCGAATCTTCAGCCCGAATGGAGCTTCTTCTGGTTCGATGTGAGCCAGGGCTCCATCGGGGTATCGACGAGACGTTGCCGATTCCGTTGCGGTAGGATCAGCGCACGATACCTCCACCTGAAGAACACCCCCAATCACATACCGCCGGCCAGCCTACCCGGAAGTGACTCCGGCGCAGCCGGCGAAAGGAGTGGTGTTTCTCGAAAAAAGGATCCCGAAAACCTCTCGCACTTGCGTTTCATGAGACCGAACGCTGCAGTTGAGCCCTTCCAAAATTAGACAACGCTGAAAAAGGAGAACCAACATGAGAAAGTTCGCATTAACCCTGGGAATCGTCGCTCTGCTGACGATGGCCGTGACACCCACGCTCGCGATCGGAACGTGGCCCACTCCGGAGCGACCGCAGGCTACCGATCCGGTCGCAATCGACACCGTGCCCCTGCCGGATTTTCCGATCCCGCTGTGGCTGTTGAGACTGATGCTCGGTCGGTTCTAAGTCGGTACGGGGAACGTGTTTCGCGTGGCGGCGCACGCTCCCCAGACCGGCGAGTACACCTTCGACTTCCATCAACTGGCGCGGGATACGGTGGCCGCGGTCGAGCACTTGCGCCTTAGCCGTTGAGCCACCCGTCGACTCGAAATGTCGGTCGGCCCAGTTATTTGGACAGCACGCCCAACGCGGGCAAGCTGTCCGAAATCTGGGGACCCTCTCTCATCCATTTGGTCTTCCTATGGAGCCCATTCTCCCCAATAATGGGCCCTCCGGAGAACCTGGGGCGGTTCACTCGCACATAGGAGATGCTCGGATGACGACTTTTTCAGCAACCACTTCGCTTCTCAGTCTCGCGTTTGTTCTCGTGATGGTCCCCGGAGCGGAGGCCGAATCACGCACGTTCGTTCCACCGCATCATGACGTTTTCGTCGCGTTGGAGTTGACGCCGTCGGAATTCCCGGATCAGGCGGGCCGATTCAAGGATCATGTTGCCACACGATGTGCGACGACGGACGAATCGTTAAAGTCGGTCAAGAAACGGTGGCGCAAAGCAGTTCGCGCAGGAACGCTTGAAGAACACATCGACTGGGATGGTGGGTGGTGGAGGAAAATGGACTCGGATCTCTTCGTCGTTTTCGCCGTCCATCGCAACACTCCGATAGAGGTTGCCTTCGACGAGACGTCCGGCGCTGTCATGGTGAGTTGGCCGGAAGGTTTTCCGGGCTGCCACGAGGAGTTCGACGTGACCTGGTTCGGCCGGACGGATGACGTTTCATTCCCGGAACGCAAGAACTCAATAAGTCCGGAGTATCCGGAAAAAGCCCGCGAACGTGGGGCCAGCGGGGCCGTCCTCGGCAGTTTCCTGCTCGGGGAGAACGGGAAGGTAATCGATGTGTGCATCGTCGCCGTGCACCCTCCCGGCATCGGGTTCGAGGAAGCCTCCGTCGAAGCGGAACGCGCCGGCGCCTACGAAGGTCTAGAATTCCACGATCGTTCAGAATCGTTGGCGTTTGGTTTCTTGCACAAGTACTGGCTAGGCATGGACAGCGCGCCCATCTCCGCCGTTGTTGAGAGCTATTTCGAACACACTCGATTGGCCAAGAGCGACGGAAGCTAACCCGGTTGGCCTGGCGGCCTCTCGGGTTAGCATTGGACGACTTGGTCGTCTGGTTGGGGTTACCCGTGTTGACATATCGCCCATACTCGGACGTTGCATTGCAAGAAATGCGGATAGATTCTCTTAGCCGTAGCGCGTCGTTCAAAGACCCGGGTTTTGCCTGGCTACCTAACACGTGGCACAAAGTTTCTCTTGTTAATGATGAACGATCTCGCGACAAGCCAGCGGGTCCCACACAGCGCCGAGGATAAGGAGACGAGTAGATGAAGAGCAACCACAACAAGATCAGCATGCGATTCGTTGTGACGTCCCTCTGCCTTGGGTTGTGTCTCGCGCCGGAAGCGGCTGCCGCAGCAGGCGATCTGCTCCTCGAGGTGGGCAACCCCGACCCGGGGCCGCCCCTGAACGCGGCCGGCCAGGTCAACGACCAGTTCGGAATCCGAGTCGCCGCGCTCGGCAACGACTTTGTCACCATCGCCATCGGAGACGATTCGGGCGGCGTCCTGGACGCAGGCGCCGGCTACCTGATCGACGGCGTAACCGGCAGCTTGATACGCCGGATCGAAAATCCCACGCCGAGCTTGTTCGAGCGCTTCGGCACCTCGATCGCGCCGGTCGGCCCCAACATCCTCGTCGGTGCCCAGCAGGCCAGAACCCCCGAGGAGACAGGAGAGGCCTACTTGTTCGACGGCGCGACGGGGGCGCTGCTGCTGACCCTGAGCGGCGCTGCCATGGCCGACAACTTCGGTGCCGCGGTGGCTGCGCTGGGCACCGACATGCTGGTGGGCGCGCCCGGGGTCAATTCGCCCGGAGTGACCAACGCCGGTGCCGTGCACCTCTTCGACGGCGTCACCGGAGTGCTGAAGTTCACCATCCCCAACCCCGACCCGGAGAACTTCGACCAGTTCGGCAACGTGGTCGCGGGGCTCGGCGGCAACATCCTCGTCGCCGCTCAGCGGGACAACCCGGGGGGCGCGGACAGCGCCGGATCGGTCTACCTGTTCGACGGCACCACGGGGGCGCTCCTGTTCAAGATCCCGAACCCCGAGCCGGCCCCCAACGACTTATTCGGCAACTCGCTCACCGTTGTCGGGGGTAACATCCTCGTCGGCAACAGCTTCGACTTCGACCTCGTCGGAAGCGCGTTCTTGTTCGACGGAGTTACCGGGGCGCTGCGGCGCGCGATCCGCAACCCCAATTCGCGGCCGGGCGACTTCTTCGGCTCCTCGGTTGCCGCGCTCGCCGGCAACGTCGCGATCATCGGCGCACAAGGGGCCGATCCGGGCGGGTTCAACGCCGCCGGGACCGTCTACGTGATCAACGTGACGACCGGGCAGCCGCTGCTGACGATTCCGAACCCCTTCCCCGAAGGCAGCGACAGGTTCGGGGTGTCGGTGGCTGCGACGGAGGACGGCAACATCCTGATCGGAGCCGACGGCGACGATCCCTTTGGCGTCGGGGTCGGGACGCTTTCGCCTGCCGTGGGAGCGATCTTTCTGTTCGAGGGCCCGACCTGCTCGAACCTCGGTGACGCCCCACCCCCGGCCCAGATCGACCTGGACGTGTACACATTCAGCGGAACGGAGGGCGAAGACATCACGATCACCCTGCAGGCCGTGGCAGGCGGCACCGGGCCAGCCAGCCTGTTCCTGAGCGATGCGATGACGGACGTGCAGTTCTTCCTGTCGGACCGGAGCGATCTGCCCAACGAGATCGTGACCACGCTGCCCGCCACGGGCGAGTACCGGGTCGCCGTTGTCGAGCTGCCCGCCTTCGTCCTCGTCCCGGGTCCGAGGTTCCGCGGCGACTACTGCCTGACCCTGGAGGGCTCCCAGGGCGCCGCGCAGACCCTTGCGCCGACCACGTCGGTGGAGGGCGCCGGGGGAACCCCGAGCCCCGGTGGTCCTGTTCGTCGGCCGGCTCTCCTCGACGACCAGAGCCCGGTGAAGCGGAGAAAGTGGAACGACACGCGGCGCGCGCCGCGCAGGGGGGATTCCGATGACGAGTAGCGCTCGCCTTCTTTCCGTGGTGGGTGTGCTCGGGCTGCTGCTGTGCGGAACGGCCTCGGCTAGCTCGAGGGACGTCAACGTCATTTTCGGTGAAAAAGCGTTAAGCGAGGATTTGCTCGACGCGAGCGGCGTGGACAATCAGGCGCAAGTCGGGGTCGCCGTGACGTTGGATTTCGACTGGCCGGTGGCGTTGGCGATCGATCTGCTGTCGTCGTCCGAGGACGAGACGCAGAGCGTGGCTTCGCAATTGGGTCCGTTGAGTGTGGACACCAAGGTCGAGACCCTGGAATTGAACGTCGGCGTCCGCAAGTACTGGGGCACAACGAATCGTTTCTACGTCGGCGGAGGTCTCGCCTACGTCCAGCTCGACGCGAAACAGACGGAGAGCGGGACTCTCGGGCCGGGTTCCGAGTTCACGGACTTGATCCTGGACGATGACGGGAACGGAGTTGGCCTGTGGCTGAACGGGGGCTACGTCCACCGGTTCGGCGACCACTTCAACGTTGGGGTGGACGTACGCTACTCGGATGCCGAGGCGGACCTGACGCCCGTGGGAGCCGGCGCGTCGAAGCTGACTCTCGATTCGGGGGGCCTTCATTACGGGGTTCAGCTCGGCTACCACTGGTAGCGGGTGTGGCTTGCGCACAACGCGGGCCGGCGCATGCGAATCTTGAACGCTATAGGGTAGGAGGCGGGACCGTTCGCGGCCGCCGCGGTGTGTAGAGACTCGGACGATGGTTAGTCCCTGGTGGCCAGAAGGTGGATCGAAACCTGAAACGCGGGAAGCACCGATCGAACGAACGGAGCCAAGACAGCGGGAAGGTGGCGTTGCCTGAGTTTCTTTATGATCGTCTGGTCGTCAATGGTCGGGAAAGCCACTTGCGGTCGAAACCCCGCCTTTCGACAGAGCTTCAACCAGGATGTTCGCGGGATCCACGTCTCATTGATGCCCAGCTCTCTTTCGTCGTGCCCGAAATCCGTGCCGAACGGATATCTGATCCAGGATGGCATCGGCTCACAACAGAAAGTGAGCCGTCCCCCCTTCTTGAGGACCCTAGCCGCTTCCGCGAGAGTGCGACTGAGGTCCCACGAGTGATGGGCTGCCGACGTTGCCCACACGACATCGACGACTGCATCCGCAAGCGGCAAGCGGTTCATGTCCGCGTTCACCCGGCAGAGGTCCTCATCGTCACCGCGGGCAGCCAGACGTAGATGATCGGTGATGTCGACGGCGATGACCCGGCAGCCCTGATCGAGAAGCAGGTTGCTGGTCCAACAGTGGTCCGCACCGAGCTCGACAACCACGTCTCCAGCGTTCAAGGGATGTGCCTCGAGAAGCTCCCCGACCTGGCTTCGGCATTCGTTCGCGTGATCGAGACATGGAAACTCTTCGAGGTGTCCGGACTCCAGTTGGTCCTCGTCGAAGACCCTCAGCAGGCCGCGAAGACGTTCAGCGGCCTCGGGTGTTTTACGGTCGAGGGATTCGACGGCATCGCGCTCCTTTGCCACGATGGGATTCGGATCGTGAAGGAAATCGACGATGTCGCGCTCGATCGGGAACCTGGCTGAACACTGACCACAGAAGACCAGATCGGTCTTGACGCCGAGAGATGTGTTTGCGCACGCAGGACATCGCAGTAGCTCTCGTACCCAGGGTCTCATCGCATTTGTCGCTCGCCAGAGACGTACCGCCTGCCGAGAGACGGCAGCGTAGCATGGTGAGCCGGTCTCGGCTGCGGGGCGGGTGCGGGTAATCAAATCTATCCACGTTCTTGAAGATCCAGCGTCCGACTATGGCTGCTATGTCAACTCGGGTCACCCCAACCAGACGAACCAGACGACCAGGTCGTCCGATTCTAACCCGAGAGGCCGCCAGGCCACGCGGATGAAGATGACCATTAATCTTTGACGCCGCGGTGTTTGAGAAGTTTGGCCACCTCCTTATGGCCAAACAAGGTCGCCAAATTAAGCGGCGTTCGTCCGCCCTTGCTCGTGGCACTGATGTCGGCGCCTTTTTTGATGAGGAGTTCCACCAGATTTATGAGACCTCCAGAGGCCGCTGCGTGCAAGATGGTATCGCCGATATGGTTCGCAGCTGTCAGGTCGATTTCAACGCCATGGTCGATTAGCAGTTGGACCATCTTCTGATGGCCATTGGAGGCCGCCACGAAAAGCGCCGTATGGCCATGATAGCGCTCGGCGTTGACGTCGGCGCCTTGATCAATCAGCACGTTGGCCACTTCCCGAGTGCCCCATTGGGCCGCCCAGTGAAGCGGCGTTGATCCGTCCTCGTCTTTGGCGTGGACGTCGGCACCATTGGCGATCAGCAGTCGGACCACCTCCGTATTGCGCTGCGAGGCTGCCTTATGAAGCGGCGCCGATCCGTCCTCGGTTTCGGCGTTTACGTCGGCACCTTTGGCGATCAGTTCTTTGGCTAGTTCTACGTTGCCCTCATAGGCCGCCGTGTGTAGACCGGTTGCTTCATTCATGGACTTGTCTCTTCCTCTTTACTGCGGCGCTCAAGACATCACTCCCCAGCTTTCCGGGAATTCGTTCGAATTCAAGTCTGGCGCTCGCGAGGTCGCGTGTTGGTGCTTTTGGAAATCGGCATCTTCGAAGCACTCTCCCATGAGACGCTCCATCGTCGGACGGCCGATGCGCCGCCAACTCAGCCAGGTGTACTCGAGAGTGTCGAAGGGATCGTAGAAGAGGTACGGCGTGTCCGCTCTGTCAAGACTTGCTCTCAGTGTGCGCCAGGAGTCTTCCGGGCACTCGAACTGCAGTGTGCGCACGGCTCCGTCGGAGTCCAGTTCCATGAGAAAGCTACGATCGCCACCTCCGCTCGCCAGCCGACCGGACAGGCTGCTCGCAAAACCCAGGACTTTACATTCGAAGGGATAGGCTTGCGTCACGTGCGGCATGGCTGTCTCCGCCGGGTTATTGGGAAATTCTATCCAAAGGCCTGATAGCGAGCCCGCCGATCAGCAACTTCGCGAGGGCTTTGCCACACAGTCGTCTATGAATGCCACCATGCTCTATCGATCCACAAGGTGACACATTTTGGGGCCGAGCCATGTTTCGATACCATCCCTGCTCGCGCCGCTGCTCGGAGCGACGCATGGTGGTTCTCGCTGAGTGTTGTGACAACGCGCTTGGCCTGTGGGAAGGAGAAAACCCATGTCAAGATCTGGGAGATGACCTCCTCGAGCAATTCGGCTCTTTGGTCAGGAACGACCAAGGAAAGCTCAACTGTGCCATCTCTGTCAGGAAATCCTGCGAGGCTTACGAAACCAATGCACTCATCGCTGGGTCTTTCGAAGATTGCTCTCACTCTCCATGCGATGTCGAGCCCATATGCGGCGGATAGCTCTTGGAGAGCAAGATGCTCCTTTACGATCTCGTTCTGTAGGAGGCTTCGTGAGATCGTGACATTCGCGATTCTTGGCGGCGAAGCGTCCTCCTCATTCCTGAACCGACCAAGCTCCGAGAGAGTCACGACGGTGAGTCGATATTTCATGGAATGCAGATCCGGTGGGCGACTCGAGCCGTGACTTGGGTCGGATTCGTCATCCAGTTTCAGGCAGTCGATCACGAGCGCTGGTGGTGGCAGACCCAGATGCTCGTAGGCTAGCGCTTTGTGATGACCATCAAGAATGAAGTAGTTGGCTCCACGGAAGAACACGTGGTTTCCATTGAATCCGAAGTGAGGTGGCGACTGCTGCGTGCTGACATACCTCTGGTCGTCAGGGTGATATTTTCCGTGTATCCCAGGGTCGCCATGTGGCTCAGTGAGGAGCACCATCAACGGCGATTGCTCAGGACCGGACTCACGAATGCTCTGGCGGTAGAGCTCAACAGTATCCGCGTCGCACCCGTTGAGTGGTTGCGTCGAAATGAGGAGGTTCGGATGTCTCATGCGCTCGCGAATGCCATCTAGCTCGGCATCGTGGGACACCCCGTCCCAGTCCAATCGAGATTTCGAAAGCGGGACGAGCACAGGGTTTTCGATATTCGCGACTTCCAGTGAATACGTACCGTTGGGAAGAAAGGAAAAGAGTCCTGCCAAGTCCTGATCCGCGCTGCTAAACGCTTGGGGCGTGAGTAGGCTCCGGAGCAAATCCACTTTCTGCTCGAGTTCACCTCTTCCCAGTCCGGTGTGTGCGAGAAGGATTTTACCCGTATCGAGTTCATAGCGAACTGCTACCCTGTTGCTCAGTTGTAGCAAGAACTCGTAATAGTAACCTGTAGGATAGAGGCTGAATGCGAGTTCTGAGGTTGACCGCGTGACTTTAATTTCCATGTCAAGAACGCCGTTCGTCAACCATCGGATCGGCCGTGTTCCTCGGAATGCTTCTTGAGCAGCTCCGCCCGGATTTCTTGCTGCTCCGATTTCGGCAGGCCACACCCACCGACCCAGTGGGCGAGTCCGCTGTCGTTGGAGTCCATCGGGGCTCGGTGGACGCGCTGACCACAACGGCCGCCGCACAGGAAGCAGGGGGCATCCATGGCGCCGCCACCGCACTCCTCGCAGCTCTCGGTGAACTTGCCCTCGGTCCACCGGGCGTCGCAGGTCTGGCATCGCCAGTCGATCATTCGATGGCGATCAGTTCTTTGACTAGCTTCACGTTGCCTTCATGGGCCGAGTTGTGCAGATCGGTGTGCTGTCGCGGGTAATCAATGGGTGCTATGTCAACTCGGGTCACCGCAACCAGACGAACCAGACGACCAAGTCGTCCGATGCTAACCCGAGAGGCCGCCAGGCCACAGGGATTTCGAGCCGTGCTCCGGCTCGCGCACGAACGGGTGCCGAGCGGGCCGGGTGGGGGCTCGGACTGTCAGGCAGCGGGGCGGCTTCCGTGGCTGCCGAAGTAACCGTGCGTCGCGGACGGTTCGGCCAGCGTCCAGTCCGGTGAGACCGGCCGCGCCGGGGCGATCGGCGGTGCGCGGGCCGGCAGTCCCAACGAATTCAAGATCGCCTGGGTCGTCGTCGGCGGATGGATTGCGGCGAGGATACGCATGGGACTGGCCTCGCAGCGAGGACAGCGCGCAATCCGATCGCGGACCGTCACGGCGACTAGCCCCGATAGCCGGTCCAATCGACTATATCGGTCCCCAATTGGCGGTGTTCCGCCTCGTATGATCTGAGTATGCGATCTCCGCGTGCCGGGGGCGCGAAGAAAGTGTCGTACCACCCGGGAAGCGCTGTTTCATCTAGGCAAAGCGGCCATCCTGAAGTCGCCACCGCAAAAAGGGGCAGTCATGAAGCGTCGCACCACGCTCTTTCTTGTTGTTCTCGCGTTCTTCTCCCAGTCGTTTCTCCTGGCCGAGGAACGCCGGCAGATCGGTCAAGCGCGGTCGGGGCGACCGCACAACTTCCTCGCCACCGGCGGTGAGCACACGCTGATGGTCAGCGAGGGACGGGTGTTTGCCTGGGGCAACAACACCTTCGGCCAGCTCGGGGACGGAAAAGGCGGCCTTGGTGTCATCAGCCGCGCGCCGGTCAAGGTCAGCCAGCCGACCGGTCTGGCCGGCGTGATCGCCGTCGCCACCGGTCACCAGCACTCTTTGGCGCTCGACAGCCACGGGGCCGTGTGGGCCTGGGGCAACAACACCTTCGGCCAGCTTGGCGACGGATCCATCATCGATCGCATGACCCCCGTCAAGTTGACCGGGATCTTCACCGGTCGCATCACGGCGATCGCGGCGGGGAACGATCACAGCATCGCGCTGGACGCGAGCGGTGAGATGTGGGTCTGGGGCCACAACAACTTCGGACAGCTGGGCAACGGATCGGCGATCGACAGCACGGTTCCGATCCCGCTGACCGGTCTGGCACCTCCGGGGGTCAAGGCGATCAGCGCGGGAATCGGTCACTCCCTGGCCCTCGACGCACGGGGCCAGGTCTGGTCCTGGGGACTGAACAACCGCGGGCAGCTCGGTCGCACCGCGCTGCCCACCGACTTTCCGGTGCAGATCAACTATCCCAGTCCACCCCAGCGCTTCATCGAGATCGCCGCCGGATCCGAACACAGTCTGGCCATCGAGGACAACGGAACGCTCTGGGCCTGGGGTGCCGACAGCGCGGGACAGTTAGGCAACGGCGCAACTGCGATCGATCAGGTGACGCCGATCCAGGTCAACCAGGCCAACGGCTTCACCCGTGCCGTGCGCATCGCCGCGGGCGCCTTCCACAGTATGGCACTGACGGCCGGCGGAACGGTCTACGCCTGGGGTGCAAACTCCGAGGGACAGATCGGCGACGGCGCCACGCTGCCCGGGGCGCAACAGAACGATCCCTTTCTCGTCTCCAACATCAGCGGGCTGCCCGGCGCAACCGCGATCGCGGCCGGTTTCCAGCACAGCGCCGCCCTGCGCAGCGACGGCAAGCTCCTTACCTGGGGCAGCAACATCGGCGGCCAGATCGGCAACGGCGGGACCGCGTCGGTGAGCGCTCCGATCGCGGTGCCGACCGTGGGGCTGCGCGGTGTGATCGCCACCGCCGGATCGTGGAAGCAGAGTTACAACCTGCGGGGCGACGGCACGGTATGGGCCTGGGGTGACAACACCGAGGCACAGCTTGGCGACGGCAGCGTAACGAGCCGCAATCGGCCGCAGCCGGTGCCGAATCTCCAAGACATCATCGCCTTCACCGGCGGCAATTCCAACGGGCTCGCGCTACGTAGCGACGGTACCGTCTGGGCCTGGGGTCAGAATATCTACAGCCAGATGGGCCCGGGCGCGAGCCCCGGTTTCGGTTGTCCGACGGGACACCTCGACAAGATCTGCGTGGCGATCTCGATCGGTCTGACCGACGTCAAGGCCATCGCCGCCGGAACGTATTTCCATCTGGCGATCAAGGACGACGGCTCGCTGTGGGCCTGGGGGCAAGGTGTCCACGGGCAGCTCGGCGACAACGCCACGGCCAACGATCCGAATCCCAAACGGGTCCTGGCCGGCTCGTTCCCCTTCGTCTCGGGGTTTCTCGAAGGCGTGATCTCCGTCGCCGCCGGCGGGGGACACACCGTGGCGTTGCTCAGCGACGGGACGATCGCCGCTTGGGGGCGCAACACCAACTGCGAGCTGGGGCTCGGCGGTTGCTGCAACGGCGGCGCGGCCAAGTGCCAACCGCAACAGCTCTTCCCCGCCGACGTCCTGATGCCCACCCCGGTCGGTCTGGGCCTGCCGATGACCGCGGTCTCCACGGCGCTTTACCACCACACGTTGGTTCTCGACCAGCACGGCCAGGTCTGGGCCTGGGGTGTCAACGACACCGGTCAACTCGGCGACGGCGCGCTTCCCGGTGTGAGCGCGCTTTCTGACATGGTCCGCGGGGTCGGAGGCGTCGGTGTCCTTCAGGACATCACGGCGATCGCCGCCGGAGGATTTCACAGCCTGGGTCTGGGGAGCGACGGCACGCTCTACGGCTGGGGTGCGAACTCGGTGGGACAACTGGGTCACGGAACCACGATCAGCAGCCCGTACCCGCAGGCGGCGAACTGCATGCCCGATGTGATCAGCCTGCCGTCGGGGACCTGCGTCCAGCACGCCGTGGTCCGCAAGGACGACTGGACGCGGTGCGGCGCGGGGCTCAACGACTTCGGCCAGCTCGGCGATGCAACGAACGCCAACAAGACGAGCTACATTTGTGACACCTCGATCGTCGGGACCACGATGCGTTTCGACGTTTCGAGCATCGGCCGGTTGTTCTGGGAGCCGCACTCCCTGGCGCAGAAGTATTACGTGTACCGCGGGTTGAGACTCGCGGGATCGGCGTTTGCCTACAATCACAACTGCATCACGCCCGGCGGCGTGCTGGTCCCCCAACACATCGACACCACCACGCCGACCGGCTCCGGGGAGCTCTTGTATTACCTCGTCTCGGCTCGAACGACCGCCGCTTGCGGCGAGAGCGACCTGGGTCGCGACAGCGGTTACGCCCTGCGCCCCAATACGGCTGCCTGTCCGCCTTAGCGTGGCTCGGCCACTGTTTCGGCAGGGGAATCCTGGGACGCGAGCGGTTGCCCAGTATCGAAGCCTCAGAAAGAAATCCGGGACCGACCCGTGGGAGGCTAAGATAGATCGTTGAGGACTGGGAACCAAGCGCCGCAGACTGCAGCGTTTAGTTTAGCTGGTCGGGTACACCCGCACCGATGTTCGCTGCAGTTGTCACTCGACGACCGGAGTTTCGAATGCCTAGCGTCCTTCTCCTTTTGGCAACTTCGTTGGCGTCCCCCCCGGACGTCGAGGTCGAGCGACCATACTTGCAGGAAGCCCTCGAAGTCGCCAAGTGGCTGCGGTCGGTGGAAGTCAGGACGGAAGCCGGCAAGACCTGGCCGGCCGCACCGCGGGACAGCGGCGCATCAGGGCCGTATCTCTACAGCGGATACGCGGGGGTTGTTCTGTTCTTCCTCGAACTGGGGCGCGCCACCGGCGACGCGCAATGGACCGAGGATGCGAAGCTGGGAGCGGACGCGATCATCGCGAGCCTGCCGGCCAACACCTCTCAGGTGGATTCGGGCTTGTACACTGGCATTGCCGGCCTTGGCTTCGTGCTCGAAGAGGTCTTTCAGACGACGCAAGATCCCAAGTATCGCCGTGCCTCGAGGCGCTGCGTCGGCCTCATTAGCGAGGCCGCGAAGAAAGTGGGAGCCGGCGTCGAGTGGAACGAGGTCACCGATATCATCCGCGGCAGCGCCGGGACCGGCCTGTTCCTGTTGTACGCGCGGGAACGGATGAACGATGATGAGCTGCTGGAGCTTGCGGCCAAGGCCGGTCATCGCCTGGTGGAGCTCGGGAAGAAAGAGCACGGCGGTCTCAGCTGGTCCATGTCACGCTCGTACACTCCCAGTATGCCGAACTTCTCGCACGGCACCGCGGGGATCTGCTACTTCCTCGCGACGTTGTATCAGGAAACCGGGGAGCCCGTCTTTCTCGACGCCGCCTTGGAGGGCGTCAAGTACCTCGACGCCATCGCCAAGAAGGACGAAGGCTATCTCGTCTTTCATCATGCTCCCGAGGGCGAGGATCTCTTCTATCTCGGCTGGTGTCACGGTCCGACCGGTACGGGTCGGTTGTTTCATCGACTGTGGGCAATCACCAAGGAGCAGACACATCGGGATCGTTTGATGGCCGGAGCCAAATCCGTTTCGGAAAGCGGCATCCCCGACAAGCTGACTCCCGGCTTCTGGAACAACGTCAGCCAATGCTGCGGAACGGCCGGCGTCGCGGCCTACTTCGTTGAGCTTCACAAAGTCAGCGGCGACGAGGCCCACCTGGCGTTTGCCGAGAAGATGACGCAGAACTTGCTGTCCCGCTCAACACGCGCGGAGCACGGCCAGTATTGGGTCCAGGCCGAACACCGCGTGCGCCCCGAACTCTTGCAGGCGCAAACCGGCTACATGCAAGGCGCCGCCGGCATCGGCTTGCTGCTCCTGCAATGGGACGCTTTCGAACGGGATCGGGATTTCCCGCTTCGCTTTCCCGACTCGCCGTTCTGATCTCGTGCTGCCCAGATTCTCGGCTGACCGGTGTTTGGGGTGGACGAGTGTTCCGTGAGCCGCTGAAGCCGACCGTCGAGACTGAACGGCCAAGACGAGCGTGAATTCGACGATGACTAGATGCGTTGGAACAGGCGAATGGCGCGTAAATGGTCTACGCGGCGGCTCGCTGATAGAACCGCAGCATTCCGCCGAGCCGTATTGCCGTTCTGCGTTAGACTTGGCGGAATGAAGGAGATGAGCCAACTGGGGCGCTGGGGTGTGCTGCTGGTCGTGGGACTGGGCGCCTGCGAGGTGCTGATCATGATCAGCCCCTTTGCCGGCTTCTTCTATGCGGGCGCCCGCTTCGAGCCGATCCTGGGCTTTCTTTCCACCAGCGCGGCGACGGCCTGGCTGGACGGGTTCTTCTTGAACCACTCCGTCGTCACCGATTCGGGGCTGCTGGAATGGCAGCGCAAGATCGGCGGCCTGCTGTTCACCCTCGGCCTGTGGGGATTCCTGATCTCCGCAGCCCAGGTGTACGGGAACAAGATGCTGCGCCGCGGGGTTGCCAAGGGCCTCTTGTATCGAGTCTCGCGCCACCCGCAGTACCTCTGTTTGATCGTCGCGGGCTGGGGGCTGCTGACCATCTGGCCGCGCTTCCTGCTGCTCGGCTTCTGGGTCACGATGCTGTTCCTCTACGCCGGGCTGTCGCGCTTCGAGGAGTGGCGCATGGCCGAGCGATTTGGCGATGATTATCGACGCTACGCGAATTCCCGCGGCGCCTTCCTGCCCGGCAATCCCGTGCGCCGGCTGTTCGAGGCCACCTTCGGCCGGCTGCGCCCCCGCGCGCTGGGCTGGATCTCCGCCTACGTGGTCTGTCTGACGCTTGCCTTCGCGCTGGCCGGTCTGCTCCGCGGCTACACGCGCGAACACACCGTGATCGTGGAGCGCGCGGATGCCGAGATGGTAGTGATCAGCGCCTGGCCGCAGCCCGTGGAGTGGGTGGAGGGCGTCGTCGACGCCACGCTGGCCGACGAGCACGTCCGTGCCCATCTCGAGGAGCACGGTCGCGGGCCGCTGGTGGCGACGGTCCTGCCCGACCGCTACGTGATGAAGGGCATGTACTACAAGATGCAGGTGGACAGTGGCCGGCCGCGGGCGAGTGCGCTCCGCCGCATCGGCCGCATCGCGCTGATGTTCCTGTTTCCCATCGAGGGCGTGACCCGGCCGGAGAACTTCATGGGGCTGGACCCGGACGAGAGCGACGGCCCGGTGGAAGTCGTCATCTCCGCGGCGGAGAAGCCCTACAAGGACGAGCTGTCGCTGAACGAGGCGCTGGACGCGAGCGTGCGGTTGACCCCGCTCCTGGTCGCGGAACTGATGCCCCACGGCGACGAAGTGAGTATGCGGATCCCGCTGCCGCAGAACCGCTGGGGCCCGCGGGTGGTGATGCCGCTGTTCTAGCCGGCCCTGGCCGCACGGCGTCCCTCACATAGAGGTTGCCCTGCTCGTCGACGCGCAGCATCTCCAAACGGAGCGTCTCGCCGTCTCCGTCGCGGAAGATCGAGAAACGTGACCGCTCGTCGGCGGCAGACTGCACAGTTCCTCGATCACGTCAGACTCCGCTAGCCCAGGTTTGCCAGCCACAATGTTAAGAACAAACCGTAGAACAGCGCCACGCCGACCAAGGCGAGCCGGCGCCAGAGCGGCGGTCGGAGATCGCGGGGCAAGAGGGTCGTGTTGACGTACAGCAGGTGCAGCGAGGCGACGATGAAGACGATTCCCGCCATGTTGGCGCCAAGCTGGAGCAGGATGATCGGTTGCGCCAACCGCAGCGCGATCACGCCCCACAGCACGACCGCAGCCAGTACTCCGTAGTAGACGAGCCGGACGTCGCTGCCGCACAGGGCGCGGATGCGACGGTTGCCGGTCCACAGGATGTCGGTGATGGCGCGCGTGATCCCGTCGAGGATGTCGAGCTGGGTCTTGAACAAGATCCACGCCCCGAGGAAGGCAACGAACAGACCGAGCACGGGAGCGACCCGGCTGCGCAGCGCTTCGGCCAGCGCGGCGGCCACGCCCAGGCCGCGGATGTCGCTGCCCTCGGGTAGGAACGTCACGTAGAGCAGCGCCGGGAGCGCCATCCCCAGGATCGCGCCGGTGAAGTAGACGCCCCACTGGTCCGCGCGAACGATTCTCCACCAGCCGCGCCAGCGGGCCATCGATCGGGCGTCGGGCGTGAACTTGAATCCCGTGTGGGCCAGATGGACGCGCCGGCCGGCCGCGGCGGCAGGAATGTAGCCGGCGACCTGCGCCATGCCGTACCCCTTGTCCCGCGCCCAGTTGGAGAGCGTGACGTTGATCATTCCTCCGGCGCCCGAGTACGCGGCGAACGCGCCGATGAGAAAGAAATCCGCCCCCTGCGGCAGGAAGCGGAAGCTCCGCGTCCCCGGGTCGAAGCCGACGAAGCCGGCCGCAGCAGCAAGCCACGTTTCCGGTGCGACGAGCACGAGGCCCAGCACGAGGAAGCTGACCAGGATGAACACGACCAGGATCCAGTTCAGGATCTCGAGCGTGCGCTCGATGCGCCGCCCGATCAGCAGGACGAGCACGCAGGCGAGAAACGTCCCGACTCCGATGAGATACACGACGTTCGCCTGCGCGGGCCCGGCGAGTTCCCCGGCCACCAGGAAGAAAATCGCGCCGGCCGCCGCCCCGGCCCATCCGGGCCAGCCGACCTGAAGGAAGTACAGGATGGAGTAGAACCAGGCCCACACGGAGGCGCGAGGTCGCGTACGCATGAACCCCGTGAACGCCGGTTCTCCCGTCGCCAGCGTGTAGCGCAACAGCTCGGTGTTGAACACGGTCTGCAGGAACGCGGCGACGCCGGTGACCCAGAGCAGCGTGAGGCCGTACTTGACGAAGGCCGCGGGGCCGAGAAGAAACTCACCGCTGCCGATCGACGCGCCGAGCACGATGATGCCCGGCCCGACCGTTCCGATCCAGGCCAGGCCTCTCGGGTCGGGCGGTTCGGGAAGCTCCCCGGGTTGCCACGCGTCGAGCCCGGAGAGGGATTCCTGGGGTTTCGCCGGAGAGTTCACGAGTGCTCAGTCGCGGACCACGGCGGCGCGGGTGATCTCGGCAATCGAGCCACAACCGGCGAGAGACATCGTCAGGTCGAACTCCGCCAGCAGGTTGTGCAACACGTCACGCACCCCCTCCTCGCCGCGCACCGCGAGGCCGTAGGCATACGGCCGACCGAGCAGACACGCCTTCGCGCCCAGCGCCAGGGCCTTGAACAGATCGGCGCCCTGGCGAATGCCGCTGTCGAACAGCACTGGGATCGCATCGCCGACCGCTTCGACCACGCCGGGCAACGCCTCGAGGGCTCCGATGCCGCCATCGACCTGACGGCCGCCGTGGTTCGACACGATCACCCCGTCCATGCCGTGATCGACGGCCTTGCTCGCGTCGTCGGGATGGACGATGCCTTTCAACAGAATCGGCAGTTTGGTGTGCTCTCGGATGAATCGCAGACTGTCCCAGGTCAGGGTCGTATCGCAGAAGATCCGGGCGAAGTGGCGAGTGGCGCTCTCCAGGTCCTCGTGGGGTGGACGGTCCAGCTCGGAGCAGAAGACGGGATCGGAGAAGTAATTGGCCAGGCCTGCGCCTTCGAAGAACGGCAGGTAGCCGTTGTCCAGGTCGCGCGGGCGCCAGCCAAGCTGCAGGGTGTCCAGGGTTACGACCAGGGCCGAGTATCCCGCCGTCTCGGCCCGGCCGAGCAGGCTCGTCGTGAACTCGGGGCTCTTGCTCCAGTAGAGCTGGAACCAGCGCGGGAGGTCGTTCATCGCTTCGGATACTTCTTCCAGGGTCTTCGACGAGCACGTGCTGAGGACAATCGGGACGTCCAGCGAAGACGCGGCCTGGGCCACGGCCAACTCGGCTTCGGGGTGCAGGATCGACAGTACGCCGATCGGGGCCAGGAGCAGAGGGGTGGGGAGCTTCCGGCCCAGCAGCTCGATGCGCGGGTCGGGGTGGCTGATGCCGCGGAGCATGCGCGGGACGATACGCCAGCGGTAGAAGGCTTCCACGTTGGCGCGCATCGTTCGCTCGGAGCCCGCTCCACCTTCGAGATAGCCATAGGCTCTGGCGTCCAGCACCGTTTCTGCTTGTTGCCGGAGTTTCTGAATCAGGACGTGCTGCGCCGGCGTATGCTTTGCTGCTCCGGCCGCATAAATGGCCAGCTGGCGCTGCATGCCGAAGGATGGATCGGCCTTGTGTGATTCGCTCATGCCTGGGCCGGATTATACCCAGGCACCAGTCCAACTCGCAGGGAGAAAGTGAAAAGTGCCTCCGCGAGAGTCAACGTGCTCGACAATGCGACGCGCATTCCTGTGAGGCTCGTCGCCGACGCCGAGGGTGGTGGAGGCCTGGAGATGATCGAGTACGATATGGAAAATCGAAAGGCGGTGATCACGCGACTCACCCCCGGAGGGCAGTCGGTTTGCGAGCTGGACCTGGGCGGACAATGACAGACCGCTGGCGTTAAAGGGGACAGACCATCAATTCTCGATCGATTCGTGAGCACGCGATCTAACGCGATCTAATAGGTGACAAGAAAAGCGCGGGACCCTTGTTCGTCATTCTGTTCTGGACCGTGGCGGGCGCGCTTGTGTACGCTGGGGATTGGCAACCAGCGCAGCAGTTCATAAGTCTTTACACCGCGCCGGACGAGTGTCAACTCGGGTCACCCCAACCAGACGAACCAGACGATGGACACCGGCGATCTATGCAGAGTTGATTCTGAGCTACAATTACTAAGATGCACGAAATCGTTAGCGCCTTGCTTGATAGAGACATAGATTCAGTCCGTGCCCTGTTGAGAAAGGCGCCAGAACTGAAGGATTTTAGATCTGAAGCAGGCCATTCAATTTACGAACTTGCCGAGAAATCAGGTTGCTACTTGGTGTTAGCCTGTGTTTATCGGGAAACGCAAAGTCAGATCCAAGACTCGGAAACAATCTTACATGGCATCTTAGCTTCCCTTTCTTACGATTATTTTTGCGCTGGCTACGCCTCTGGTATCGAGTACTTGGTATGGCACTGCTTAGAGAATGACGGGGTCTGGCCTCCCGAGTTAGAAGACAACTATTATCCAATCGAAGCTGAAACGATAACGGACATAAAGTATGTGGTCGAGCAGACAGGTTGCTGGTACGAAGATGAGGCAGGAGTTGTATCGGTAGATAAATGGTTAAAAAAATACAGGTGAGTTTGGTGGTCGTCCTGCACCCATGCTGCTTGGCTCGCTAACGACACCCAAAGAATCCGATTGCCGCTCGGGCTATCGGACCCGAGTTCTGTAACTTGAATCCCTTATCCGCCGGTACTGCTGGTTGCAGAACGATGCTCCGTACCACTAGCATGCGATGCGGATGAATAATCTTGACCGAAGGAACTTCCTCATCACGCGTGAGAAAGAGTTAAAGCCCGCGCGAGAAACGATAAGAGTGGCAATTCTCCCGGTTGCGGCGAGAAAAATGTGAATAGAGGTGGACCCCAAACCTTGGACAGGTTGGCGGCGTAGCTAAGGTGGTCTCCGGTTCTTTTCTTCATGCCGCCGTCTGGCCTTTTCGGGAAACGGGGCGGAGCCCCGCCCTGCAGAACGGATCGATGCCGCGATAGGCCTCGTCGGGGGTTCGATCACCCAGCGACGAGTGCGGCCGGTGGTGGTTGTACTTGTCGACCCAGCGGCTGATTCCGCGTCGGGTTTCCGATCCCGTTTCGAACGCGTGAAGATAGATGCATTCGTACTTGAGGGTCCGCCAGAGCCGCTCGATGAAGATGTTGTCCATCCAGCGGCCCTTCCCGTCCATCGAGATCCTGACGCCGGCGTCCTTCAGCGCCTGGGTGAAATCGAGGCTGGTGAATTGGCTACCCTGGTCGGTGTTGAAGATTTGCGGAGGACCGAAGCGACGAAGTGCTTCTTCAAGAGCTTCGACGCAGAAGCTCGCATCCATTGAGTTGGAAAGTCGCCAGGCCAGGACCCGGCGGCTGGCCCAGTCCATGATCGCGACCAGGTAGAGAAAACCGCGGCGCATCGGAATGTACGTCACGTCGGCGCACCACACGTGGTCCGGACGGTCGATGGGAACGTCGCGTAACAGATATGGATAGATTCGATGTTCCGGATGAGGCTCAGAAGTCCGAGGCTTCTGGTAGATCGGCGTCAGGCCCATCTTTCGCATCAATCGCCGAATTCGCTTGCGGCTGATGCAGTAGCCCTGCCGTCGGAGGTGCCGTGTCATCTGCCGAGATCCGTAGTACGGCGTCTCCAGAAACTGCTCGTCGATCCGACGCATCAAGTCGAGATTCAGGACCGACTCGCCCTTGCCCTCGTAGTAGAACGACGAGCGGCTGATCGTCACCAACTCGCACTGCCGGACAATACTGAGCCGTCGATGATTTGGGTCGATCATCATCACCCTCCGTTCGTGGCTCAACGACCGAAGGCTTTGGCCAAAAAATCTTTCTCGATGGTCAGCTCACCGACCTTGGCCCGCAGCGTCTTGATCTCGGCCTCTCGAGAATCCTGATGGGCTGTCGCTTTGCCCGAGAACAGGTCGGACATGCTCTCCCGTGCGTGCCGTCTCCACTGCTGGATCAGGTTGGGGTGGATGTCGTGCTTCGCGGCCAACTCAGACAGCGTGAGCTCACCGGCCAGCGCCTCGAGCGCTACCTTGGCCTTGAACTCGGGTGCAAATCTCCGTCGCTTTCTCATGGCTCCTTCTCCTATCCTTTGCTGGTCGGAGCCACCTTAGCAAGCTGTCCGAAAAATGGGGACCCTCTCTAATCTCTTTGCCACGGCTACATTCTACCCTCACGTTGGGGGCGGTCTGTTACTTTCTCCTTATACCCGCGGCCTTGGTAATTGGCTCGACCGAGCCGGTCTCCGTGCGATTGGAGGCTGATCGATCGAATAAGATCCCCTCCCCGTCATCTTGAGATGCTTGATATCGGAAATGGTGCGAAGTCGTGAAAGACCTTGCGGGGCAGGCTATACTGCCCACCCAATCCGAACACTCTCATGCCGTTTGCCGCTCCAGGAGGCTGCCCTATGCGCCGTGCATCCCTCTCCCGCCGTGCCTCCCTTTGGCTGCTCGTCCTCTGCCTCGCCACCGTCCCTACAGCATTCGCCGAGGACCCGGAGCCCAAAGAGGAGGCCATCCCCGACGACTACCTGGGCGTCGCCCAGCTTCTCGACATGGAGCGGGTCTCGAGTCCACAGATCTCACCCGACGGATCGCAGGTCATCTACGCCCGCAGCCATGTCAACAAGCTCGAGGACCGCTGGGACTCGGAGCTTTGGATCCTCGACGCCGACGCCTCGAGGCATCGCTTCCTGACCAAGGGATCGAGTCCCCGGTGGTCGCCGGACGGGACCCGGATCGCCTACGTGGCCGATTGCGAGCCCGGCGGCACGCAGATCTTCGTGCGCTGGATGGACGCCGAAGGGGCGACCTCGCAGATCACCCGGGTGACGGAGACTCCCATCACCTTCCGCTGGTCACCGGACGGGAGCTCGATCGCCTTCCAGATGCTCGTCCCCGAGAAAGAGACCTGGTCGATCGACATGCCCGCCCCACCCGAGGGTGCCAACTGGAGCCAGGCGCCCCGCATGGTCACCAAGACTCACTACCGCCAGGACTACCGCGGCTTCATGAAGGAGGGCTTCACGCATCTCTTCGTCGTGCCCGCTGACGGGGGGACGCCGCGGCAGCTCACCGAGGGCTCGTGGAACGTTGGCGCGCGGTTCGCGGGTCTCGAGTTCGGCGCCGGGATCTCGTGGACGCCGGACGGCAAGGAGATCGTCTTCGACGGATTGAAGGACGAGGAGCCCGAGCTCGACGGCTACCGCCAGAACTACATCCACGCTGTCGACGTGGCGACGAACGAGATCCGTCAGCTGGTCACCCAGAAAGGCGACTGGCGCGCTCCGATAGTCTCGCCCGACGGCGAGCACGTCGCCCTAGTCGGATTCCCGTTCACCCTGCAGAGTTACAAGTCCTCCGACCTCTACGTGGTGCCGATCTCGGGCGGCGTGCCGCGCAAGATCTCGGGCGACCTCGACCGCGACGCCGGCCAGCTCCGCTGGGCCACGGACAGCGGCGGGGTCTACTTCACGGCGGGCGACCAGGGGTCACGCAATATCTATCGCGCCGCGACCGGCGGCGGCTTCCGGCAGGTCACCGAGGGCGAGCAGATGCTCTCGTTGGACTCGCTCGGTGCGGGGGATCGGGGCGCCGGCATCCGGACCTCGCCGCACGTCCCGGCCGACGTGGTCCTCTTCGACCTCGACGACGGGGGTTCGATCGAGCAGCTCACCCACGTCAACGCCGACGTCCTCGCCGGCAAGCGCATGGGGGCGGTGGAGGAGATCTGGTACACCTCGAGCGACGACACGCGCGTCCAACGAGAGCATCTGCTCGCC
>Ga0255058_10000295_pt1 | contig 30025 bp, 22 predicted proteins | sample Cases_109_9_MG_FD_188637 | JGI IMG/M metagenome (GOLD analysis project Ga0255058, IMG submission 188637) | Seawater microbial communities from Amundsen Gulf, Northwest Territories, Canada - Cases_109_9 | ecosystem: Environmental > Aquatic > Marine > Gulf | place: Canada: Northwest Territories... | reverse complement strand
ACAATTACAGCTAAAGAGGCTTTATCCATGGGGATTAGGGAATTTATTATGAAACCTTTTGTTAATCGTGATTTTGCTCAAGTAGTTCGGAAGGTTTTAGACCAAAATAAAAAAAATAAATAAATGGACCAGAAAGGATGGCAGGTTAAGTGTTGTTTCTACCTCGAGGCGCATTCCATATGATTTCCCATACGAAATCGATTTTGCCTGTACCAAAAAATATTATTTTTTCAATATTCCTGACAAATTTAATAGGAAATTTTACTGATGAAGAATCCTGGAGAATCAAATAGCTTTTAAGATTTTTGCAGGGACAATATAATTGAGCTTCAAAAATGGATTGTGGGGATTTTGTGCCATAGAAACGGCAAGAATGGGGAAAAAGGTTAATACTAACTCGCTTAAACCTTTCCGACAATTAAATACCGGAATACGCAAAAACAATAGCTTATAGACCTGTTTTTGCCGGAAAATAGCTTGTAAGTTATTGAAATTAAGGATAATATAACTGATTGCGGTTCAGTAGATCAGAGCTTCAATTCCTGTGAAGCCCATTAATTTTTTCCATCCCCCAAAAACTCCCCTACCCTTTTCATATATTTATTTTGTATATTCCATCCCTTTTCCCAATTCCAAATAGTGGATTCAGTCACCCCAATAATCTTTGCAACTTCTTTTTGCATTAACCCCAAATCTATTCTTTTTTTTCGAATATGCTCCCCAATTGAAGTTAGGTTTGCTGGATAGCTTTTTGCTAGCAAAAAATCTAAGATGTTAAAATCAGCATCAACTTTATAAATCAATTAATTGGAAAAGTATGTAAAGTGTTTCGCATGCTTGTTCCTGCGGATACAAAACTGATCCCAAAAGAGAGTGCGGCTGCACTCCCATGCAAATAAAAAAGTATGTCTCCCGCATTTCAGGTCCTTTGCTCGACAGAATCGATATTCATGTTGAAGCGCCTACTTTGAAATATCAGGAGTTGAAATCAAACTATGGAGGGGAAAAATTAGAAAATAAGAGAACGGGTAAACAAAGCCAGAGATTTTCAACAACAAAGGTTTTCCAAAGAAAAAATATACTGCACCGCCAAAATAACAACCAACCTGTTAAAAAAATATTGCTAAAGGACTCAAGTCTGCTGTTGACTAAATTTTACGGGTATAATTAACGTTGAAGGGGTGACCCTAATCCCTGAAAAGTTTACTTCAATCCCAAAAGTCTGGCCGCATTTTGATAATATATTTTTTTAAACACATTCTGGGGAAGAATCTAAACATGTTATAGTAAAAACCATGCAAATAGAAGCATTACCGGGCGGAAATAACTTTGCGAGAACTTAAACCAAGCCTTCCACAACAAGCTGGGCCGAATGCGCTTGCCAGACGCTTCAAGCGCTTAGTAAGAGCGCAGCTTTGATTAAATCTTGCGTCTTTAGGCGTTTTTTTTTTACAATAATACCATATAATTAGCGCACGACCTTTAGGATAAAATTATTTCGGGGAAATTTTGATTTGTTAATAATATTTCCGCAACGTTAATAACATCCAATCAGATCTGTAAAATTTTCCTTTTATTTCCTTTTAATCCACCATGCCATTTCAAACCGTAAACAATTAATCAAAATATCACAATTGTCATTTGGAGGAAACCGGGATGAACGAGATCGAAATAACAGAAATAAACGAAAAGGTTAAAAAAGCAAGCAGCTTTGTGGAAGCGCTTATGATGGAAACAGAAAAGATCATCGTAGGCCAAAGATATCTCCTTGAGAGGCTGTTAATCAGTTTGCTGGGCAATGGCCATATCCTGATTGAAGGAGTGCCGGGCCTGGCAAAAACAACCGCAGTCAAAACCTTAGCTTTAGCTATTCAAACAAAATTTCAGCGCCTTCAGTTTACGCCAGATATGCTTCCGGCGGACCTTACGGGCACATTAATTTATAATCAAAGATCGAACGCTTTTACTATTAAAAAAGGGCCTATTTTTGCGAATTTGATATTAGCCGATGAAATCAACAGAGCGCCGGCAAAAGTGCAAAGCGCTCTATTAGAAGCTATGCAGGAAAGGCAAGTGACAATAGGCGAAGAAACTCTCCTGCTTGATGATCCTTTTCTCGTTTTAGCGACCCAAAATCCCATTGAACAGGAGGGGACATACCCTCTGCCCGAAGCCCAGGTGGACCGGTTTATGTTAAAAGTAAAAGTGACTTATCCGACTAAAGAAGAAGAGTTAAAAATTTTGCGACGCATGTCTTTTGTGGATAAAAAAATTGAAGTAAAAAAAATCATTACCCCTGAGGTTATCCTTAAAGCCCGGTCCGTAGTTGATGAGATTTATATGGATGAGAAAATTGAAAAATATATTGTGGATATAGTCGAAGCAACGCGAAAACCGGAAGCGTATAATTTGTCCAACCTAAAAGAACTAATCCAGTATGGAGCTTCCCCCAGGGCAACCATAAACCTTGCGGTAGCGGCTAAGGCCTATGCTTTCCTTCAGGGAAGGGGATATGTCACTCCTCAAGATATAAAATCTATTGGGATGGATGTTTTGCGTCATAGAGTCATTATCAGCTACGAGGCAGAAGCGGAAGAGAAATCATCGGAAGATATTATCGCAAAAATTTTTGACGAAGTTGAAGTCCCTTAAATCTTTTCAAACCAAACTCAAGTCCCATGATTCCTAAAGAACTGTTCCAAAAAATTCGCCGAATACAAATTACTTCTTCGCGCCTGGTTACAAATGTTTTTGCCGGACAATATCACAGCGTTTTCAAAGGAAGAGGCATGGAGTTTGATGAGGTGAGAGAATACCAGCCTGGCGATGATATTCGCTCAATTGACTGGAACGTTACCGCCCGAACAGGGAGCGCGCATGTAAAAAAGTTTATTGAGGAGCGAGAGTTAACTGTTATGATTTTAGTGGACGCGTCCATGTCATGCCAGTTTGCCTCAACCAACATGCTTAAAAGCAATCTTGCCGCAGAAATTGCCGCTGTGCTTTCATTCTCAGCAATCAACAACAAAGATAAAGTGGGCCTGATTATATTTACTGATCGAATAGAAAAATTTATCCCTCCAAGAAAAGGATTAAGACATGTTTTGCGGGTAATTCGCGAGGTTTTATATTTCCATCCAACGGGCAAGTTGACAAATATTCCCAATGCCCTAGAATATTTAAACAAAGTGATGATTCGGAAATCTATATGTTTTCTAATATCCGACTATCTTGATTCCAATGGGCGCGACCATATACCTAATGACTCTTCTATTCTAAAAAAAGCAATGACTATCGCCAATAAACGTCATGATGTTGTTGCTGTTACTTTAAATGATCCCAGAGAAATAGAATTACCAAATTGCGGCCTTTTGCAGCTTGAAGACGCGGAGACAAAAGAGTTAATAATGGTGGATTCTTCCAGCCCTGGAATACGGGAGAAATATCATAAAGATGCTCTGGAAAGACTGAATAATCGGGAAAAATTTTTCAGATCTGTTGGAGTGGATCACATTGATGCGGCAACAAACTTGCCTTATGCGGACGCATTGATAAAATTTTTTATGAAACGCAGGAAAAGATTACACATGTAAACTCCGGTAGAGAACTATGTTCTTTAACGACTATAGATGGCGGCTTTCTCTAACGGAGTAAAAATATTCAAAAAATAATTATTCGCCGCAACCAAAATGAATTCACCGCACAGACGCAGAGTTCGCAAAGAAAGAAAATATAATTATTTTTCTTGGCGTCCTTTGCGCCTCTGCGGTTAAAAAAATATATATTAATTTCAATAAGTTACCTGTAAAACTTTGTTTAAAAAAACAGTTTTGCCAGTTAGTAATATAGCGTAAGGCGCGTAATTAATAAAAAAGAGTAAAAAAACAGATCCAAAATTACTTTTAATAATGGTTTATAAACTAACAATTCAGACAGCCCTGCCCGGCGCTATTCTTGTTAATCAGAGTTTTGCTGAAGGTATTCGCGATATCCAGCCGCCTGCTCCGTACCCTCCAAATTATTTTTTGATCTATTTATTATTAGGCATTCTTGGGTTAATAGCGCTTTTCTTCCTGATTCGCATCCTGATTAAACGCTTCAAAAAACCAAAAAAAGATCCAGGTATTGTTAAGCCCTCATGGACCTTAGCCTACGAATGCCTTGAAGAATTAAAGAAAAAAAATCTACCAGCCAAAGGGCTGTTCAAGGAATATTATACTTCTTTATCAGATATTGTTCGTAGATATATTGAAAACCGATTCCTGATTAAGACCCCAGAAATGACCACCCAAGAATTTTTATTGCTGTTGAAAGAAATGCGGGATTTTAGCCATGAAAATAAAAAATCGCTGGAAATTTTTCTTAATTCCTGTGACCTGGTCAAGTTTGCAAGATATGGCCCCAGTTTAAATGAAAGCGATGAGAGTTTTAGAAATGCAAAAAAAGTTATTGATAAAACTAAGGAAACATCAGCCTCAGGCACAGAGAAACAACTATGACTTTTAAAGACCCTTTGCTTCTGATATTGATCCCAATCGCTTTGGTTTCGCTCTTACTTTTATTAAAAAATACCCGGCCGGCAGTTTTTCGGTTTTCTTCCACAAACCTTCTAAAAGGCCTAGGAAGCACCTGGAAAACAAGGTTTAGGCAAATGCCTTTGGTATTGCGTCTTGCGGCCATCATTCTTTTCATTATCGCATTAGCAGGCCCACAGTCGATTTTGGAAAAAACAGTTCACGAAACAGAAGGAGTTGAAATTGTATTGGCAATTGATTCCTCGGGAAGCATGGCCGCGGAAGACTTCACCATCAAAGGGAATCGAGTCAACCGTCTGGCATTAGTCAAAAATGTTGTTGAAGAATTTATCCAACAGCGAAGCAGCGACAGAATAGGCTTAATCGCTTTCGCGGGATTGGCTTATGTGGTATCCCCTTTAACAACAGACTACGACTGGTTATCAGCGAATTTGGAGAGAATTGAACTTGGGTTGATAAAAGACGGAACGGCTATCGGTTCTGGGATAATCTCTTCCATCTCACGGCTGAAAAAAAGCGAGGCAAAGTCTAAAATTGTCATAATCCTAACAGATGGCATTAATAACGCGGGGAAAATAGATCCTTTAAAGGCGGCCGAGGCCGCTAAAGTCTTTGGGATAAAAATTTATACTATTGGAGCCGGAAGCGCGGACTATGTGCCCTTCCCTGTTCAAAATCTTTTTGGGCGCATTATTTACCGTAAAGTCCTCATTGAACTGGATGAGGAAACTTTAAAAGAAATCGCCCGGATTACAGGAGGAAAATATTTTCGAGCTACCGATGAAAAATCGCTCAGGAATATTTATAATGAAATTGACGCCCTGGAAAAAACTACCATTGAAAACACCGATTATAAAGAACATAAAGAAATTTTTCAGAGCTTTCTTCTGATGGCCATGCTCTTAATTGCTTTGGAAGTTGTTTTATCTAATTCCATTTTTATGAAGGCGCCCTAAAATGAGATTCGCCAAATTTGAAATGTTTGCCTGGATGTGGTTTGTCATTCCCATAGGACTGTTCTTATTCTGGACATTCAAAAAAAGAAAAAAAATGATGTTCTATTTTGCCGGGGATATGATGCCTGAAATCGCGGCGACATTTAGTTTTAAAAAGCAAATCTGGAAATACGCGCTTTTGGCGTTTGCTTTTCTTTTTGCAGTGGTAGCTTTAGCCAGACCTCAATGGGGTTTTCAGTGGCAGGAGATACACCGCCAGGGATTGGATATTATCGTGGCCATTGATACTTCAAAAAGTATGCTCACTCAGGATGTTAAACCAAACCGGTTGGAAAGAACCAAATTAGCCGTTAAAGATTTGCTGCAAAAACTGGACGGAGACCGTATCGGCCTATTAGCTTTTGCCGGAGACGCTTTTTTAGTATCTCCATTGACCGTTGATTACAGCGGTTTTATGTTATCTTTGAACGATTTAAGCACAAGAACAATTGCAAGAGGCGGAACTTCCATTTCAGAAGCCATACAGGAAGCCATAAAAGGATTTGAAAATATTCTCGCCAAGTATAAAGCCATAATTATAATTACCGACGGGGAAAACCTTGAGGGCGATCCTCTTGCCGCCGCTAAAAAAGCAAAAGAAAAAGGCATTAAAATATATTGTGTCGGTGTTGGAACAAGAGAAGGAGAGCTCATTCGTGTTCAGAATGAAAAAGGAGAGTTCGAATTTTTAAAGGATGAGAAGGGTAATTTCATTAAGTCAAAACTTGATGAAACCATTTTACAAAAAATTGCTCGCGTAACGGGAGGTGCATACGTGCGAGCAAGCGGCGGAAAGTTTGGAATGGATTTAATTTACGAACAGCAACTGGCGAAATTAGAAAGAAGAGATTTTAAGAGTAAAATGGAGAAAAAATATTATGAGCGCTTTCAAATCCCCCTTGCTATCTCGCTAGCGTTGTTATTAACGGAAACATTACTAAACACGAGGAAAACATGAGAATTGTTGGAAATATAATCGTCTGTTTAATCCTGGCAGGCATGTCAAATTTATCGTATGCATCATCCGCGGGAAGAGACGTTAAAGAAGGAAATAATTATTATAAAAATAATGAATTTGACCAGGCCCTGGGAAAATACAGGAAAGCGCTCGAAAAGGACCCCAATTCGAGCATAATTAATTATAACCTTGGGACAACCTTATACAGAAAAGAGGCTTACGACAAAACGTTAGCTCATTTTCAGAAATCTCTTTTAACGGAAGATGAAAAGCTGAAAGAAAAAACTCATTATAATTTGGGAAATGCTTTTTACCAAACGGGCAGAAAAAAAGAAAAAGAAAATTTAAATGCGGCAACTAGTTTATTAAAGCAGTCTTTAGGGGAATATGAAAAAACATTAATTCTGAACGATAAAAATGAAGATGCTTTATTTAATCATAATTTTGTCACCGAAGAGTTAAAACGTTTGGAGAAAGAATTAAAGCAACAACAGCAAGATGAGCAACAAAAAAAACAGCCCAAAAACGACCAAAAGGACGAAAACTCAAATTCTAATCAACCAAACAAGGACCAAAATCAGGATCAAACTTCAAAAGAAAAGCAAAGGGATGAGAACCAGGAAAATAAATCATCAGAAGAGCAGTATTCCCAGAAAAAAGATGAGCCAGGCCGGTCTCAGGCATCAAACAACAAAGATCAGAAAACTCCTCCAGGGGAGAAAGAGGGCGCTCCTCAGCAGATGACCCAGGAAGAAGCCCAAATGCTTTTGGAGGGATATAGCCAGGATGAAGAGCCCAATGAAATGCTCAATTTCCAGCGTCATAGCACAAGCGACCCGCCGGTATTAAAGGATTGGTAAGAAATCGATGAAAAAAAAAATTTATCAAAATCTTTGTCTCCGAAATTTTATTTTCATTGCCTTGCTGGCAATGTTTGTTCCAATTCCTTCCTACTCTCAGGACATTGGATTTGAAGCATCGGTAAATACAAGCAGGATTGATCTGGGCTCCAGTTTGCAGCTTAGCCTCACTATAACGGGAACCCAGGACGCAAAATCGGTTGATTTACCTTCCATTGATGGATTGGAACATAGATACCTAGGGCCTTCGACCCGTATCTCCATTGTTAATGGAAAATATTCCAGTTCCATTGCGCATATTTATACCCTCATCCCCTTAAAAGTTGGGAAATTTCAGATTCCTTCCATCAACATATCTATTTCCGGAAAAACTTTTTCTACAAATCCCATTAACTTTGAAGTGGTTGATCAGGGAAGCGCACAGGGACCCAAACAAAATGGAGAGGAGTCCCAAGCATTGAACCTGAAAGATAAAGTTTTTCTTACAATTGAAACCCCAAAGACCACTGTTTACCTAAATGAAAAAATTTCTCTAACAATAAAATTACACATAAGCGGCGTATCGCTGAGAGATATTCAATTTCCAGAATTTAAGCAAATCGGTTTTAACGTTGATGAATTTCAAAAACCAAAAGAATATCAGGAGACTGTTGGAGGCATAAGGTATCAGGTGGCGGAATTCAAAACCTTTATCTACCCAGCGCGCGCCGGCAAATTTAGCATTGGACCCGTAAAACAAAAAAGCAATATTCTCATTCGCTCTACCGAAAGTAGAAGAAGATTTGGTTCCAGAAGGTTAGACAGTTTTTTTAATAACGATTTCTTCGGGCGTCCTTTTGAGCGTTATCAAAAACATCCCATTACTATTGAATCAAATGAATTATCCATGGAGGTTCTCCCATTGCCGGAACAGGGAATGCCAAATAATTTTTCCGGAGCCGTTGGCCAGTTTGAATTCGAAGCAACCGTAAGCCCCAGAGAAGTTAAAGTAGGAGATCCTGTCACTCTAAGAATGAATGTTCAGGGTGAGGGAAGCTTAAAAACGGTCGCAATTCCCTCTTTGAAAAAGAGCGATAACTTTAAGCTTTATGAGCCACAAATCAAAGTGGAAGACGATAAAAAAACTTTAGAGCAGGTGGTGATCCCATTATCGGAAAAGGCGACTCAAATTCCCGCCATAGAATTCAGTTATTTTGATGGGGAAGAGAAAAAATATACCACAATAATAAAAGGACCATTCCTGTTGGATGTGACCAAATTGGACACGAAAGACCCATTTAAAATTTTGGAATTCGGAGATGAGAAAAAGATGGAAAGAGAGGAAAAGGTGGGTCGAGATATTATTTTTATTAAAGATCATCCGGGAAAATTTCGAAAAACGAATTACCTTCTATATAAAAGCCATGGATTTGTCGCCCTGGTAATAGCTACAACCATAATCTGGATAAGCTCTCTGCTGGCATACCGGAGAACGGTTAAACTTAAAACAGACATCGGCTATGCCCGCCGGCTTCAGGCCCCCAAACAGGCCAGAAAAGGCCTACGCCAGGCCCTGAAATACCTGGAGAAAAAACGACAAAAAGATTTTTACAATTCCATTTTTAAGACTATGCAGGAATATTTTGGAAATAAGTATCACCTTGCTTCTGGAGCTGTCACTGTTGAAACTGTAAAAAACAACCTGAACTCTCAAAAAACAAACGTTAAATTATTAGAAAATATTGAGTCAGTTTTTGCTGAGTGCGATCTAATTCGCTACGCCTCTGTTAGTCCTAATGAAGGGAAAATGAGAGAAGACTATAATAAAACTGAAGAGATCATTGATTATGTGGAAAGGCATGGATAATGAAATATTTTAAAATAAACTTTATTTGTTTTATATCTCTGGTATTTTGCTCTTCCAGCGCATACTCGCAAACTAACGACCTTGAAGCTTTTGCCAAGTTTTTTGACGCGGGGTCAGCTTACAAACAGGAAGATTATCATAAAGCCATTGCGCTTTATGAGGAGATTCTCCATAATGGCCTGGAAAGCGGGGAGCTTTATTACAATTTAGGAAATAGTTATTTTAAAGTCAATAAATTAGGAAAAACTGTCTTAAATTTCGAAAGAGCTCGAATGCTGATCCCACGGGACAGTGATTTGGAGTCTAATTACAGCTTCGCCCTTTCCATGGTCGGCAATCAGCATGTCTCGACTAAACCCTCATTTGTTCACAGGTTCATCCACGGATATTCAGATCAATTTACCCTTAATGAGTTGACTGTTATTATCTTTGGGTTATTGCTTTTCATGGGAATTCTTTATCTGTCCTGCCTGTTTTTAAAATGTTCGTCAAAAGTTTTATTTTCATCCATTATCGTTTTTGGCCTGGCCTTTGTTTCCCACGCCTTTTTCTTAAGTGATAAAATTTATTATGAAAATAATTATGCCATAGCTCTCAATAAAACAGACTCTAAATTTGAGCCTATTGATGGAGCAACGATCCATTTTGTCCTTCCCGAAGGAGGAAAAACGCAAATTATAAAGGAAAAGGATGGATGGCTTAAAATTCGGCGGCCCGATGGAAAAGAAGGCTGGAGCAAAAAAGAAGCGCTAGAGAAAATACAAAACAGTTAACCCTAATGTTGCAAAAATTACGATAAAAAGTTTAACTCTTGGTTTATTTTATAAAACATGAAAATTGAGAGCGTAAAAAGTTCCCTCTATCAAGAAGGGATTCTGTTCTGTTTCTAAACGTCCCATAGGGGAAAGGATAGAAAACCGATAGAAAACGAGCTCATAACCTTATAGGACAAGGGATTCTTTTATTTTGAATACATTTTTTTTTAACATTAAGGTTAAATCAAACAACCCTGCCTCCTTTCCCAATAACTTTTAACCATTGCGACCGCAAATTAATTTTAGCAATTTTTAAATCTGTGATTCAAGTCTGCCCGAATCCATCAATGAATTTTTTTTTGACGTTGAATTTTGCTTTTGATTATGCTTTAATATGCAAATTAAAAGGGCATACCCTATCAATATATATTAAAGGAGCGCTTAGGATATTATGCTTGTAAAAGAAATCATGTCAAAAAATCCGGTAACCATAGGTCCTCTGGCAAAATTGCGGTCGCTCCATAATTTAATGAGAGCCAATAAGATAAGGCATGTGCCAGTGGTCAAAAATGGAAAGCTAATTGGAATAGTGACCGAAAGGGATATCCGATACGCCATGATCCCAAAAAAAATACCCGGGAAAAAAATTCCCCGAGGCTGGAATCTTGATCATTTAAAAGTTATGGATATCATGACAAAAGATTCCTTTACCATATTGCAAGATGCGCATGTGGAAGATGCGGCAAAAATCATTTATGGCAATCGGATTGGGGCCTTGCCGGTTATGAAGGGGAACAAAATGGTTGGAATTATTTCAGTAATGGATTTGCTTGGGGTTTTTATTGAAATGATGGGCATGCTCCAAAATTCCTCCAGGATAGATATCCTGATGCCCAAAAGCCAGGCCAGTATGGATAAAGCCGCAAGCCTTATCAAGAAAAATAACGGCCATATTATTAGCGTGGGCATTTCACCATACCCTAAAAACAGCAAAAACAGTTTGTACCTTTTCAGGTTAGAATCCTGCAATATTAAGCCTATTGTAAGAGATATAAAAGGCGCTGGCTTTAAGGTGACCTCCGCTATGGCCTAATAATTTGATAAAATTCAATCGGCTTGTTTTTAGCGGATGTTTACCCCGTTAGAGAAAACCACCAGCTCCTGTCGGTAGTATAGATCATTCCTTATAGTAGGGTGGCTCACCCCGTTAGAGATTACGGAAACGGCTGGTAAAATAATGCACGTACTTTTAAAACTATCTTGGGTCGTCCCTTATCTCTAACGTGGTTCAATGCCACCATCTATAGTCGTTAGTGAACATAGTTCTCTAATGGGGTTTACTAAATTTGAAGGACTTTTTCATAAGAGATAGCAGAAGGGCGAAGCCTGAAATATTGGGTTTGGCGCTGTTTATATCACAAAGCATTTTTCTATCTGGAGGGTTATTCCCAACTTCCTTTCCGGGCCACTCTAAAGCATAACTAAAACGAAACAGCTTGCTGAGAGTTCCTTTTCAACCCTGGCATATTATAGTAATACATTCTCCATGAAAAAAATATTTCTCACAATCATTTTTTGTTTTTTGGTTACGACAAATTGGGGTTTTGCCGAAAGCAGATTAGACTTTACCCTTTATAAGCTGGAATCAGGCCAAAAAGGAAACACTTTGCTTGTTATAGGAGGCATACAGGGGGATGAGCCTGGAGGATTTAACGCAGCCTCTCTGCTGGTCACAAATTACCGAATCAAAAAAGGAAATGTTTGGGTGGTTCCTAATATGAATTTTCACAGTATTATTAATAGAAAACGAGGTGTTTACGGTGACATGAACCGCAAGTTTGCGTTCATCAAATCCAACGATCCCGATTATCACAGCATAAAAAAAATAAAAAAAATAATCACCCATGAAAAGGTGGACCTGGTTATAAACCTTCATGACGGAAGCGGATTTTACCGCCCAAATTACATAGACCACCTGCGCAATCCAAGACGCTGGGGGCAATCGGTTATTATTGACCAGGAAGATATTAATACCAAACAATTCGGCAACCTAGGCGCTATCTCCCGCTATGTGGTGAAGCAAGTTAACCGGTATCTATACGATGATGAACATGCCTATCATGTCAAAAACACCCGCACCAGGATGGGCAACAAGGAAATGGCCAAAACTCTCACTTATTTTGCTATCAACAACGGCAAACCCGCCTTTGGCTCCGAGGGCAGCAAAACTTTCCCTACTTACAAACGCGCTTATTATCTCTTACGAGTTTTAGAAGCCTACATGGACTATATGGGCATTAAATATGAGCGGGATTTTCCTCTTACAGCGCGAGGCGTTTATAATGTTATTAATAGCAATCTTAATATCCTTTTGTACGACAATAAAATTTTCCTTGACATTAAAAACGCGAGAAACATACTAAACTATATGCCTCTCAAGATAAATTCAGACATTGCCTTCAAACCCAGCAACCCTTTGATTGCCATTGTCAATTCCGGAACGATTTACCAAGTCTTTCACGGGAATCGAAGGATGACCCGTTTAGTTCCCGAATATCTACCCTACGATTGGAGCACTAACGGAGTCCTTATGAAAATTGATGGTCATTTGAAGGAAGTAAGTTTCGGAGAAAAGATTGATATAACCAACGATTTTTTAGTGGTGCCACAAGAGGAGTACAGAGTTAATGTCATCGGCTTTAAAAAACAAGGCATAACGAATGAATCCGGAATAACCATTTTTAGAAAGGACATTGGGAAACAGTTTTCAGTGGACAAAACCAGTAGAATATTCCGGGTTGAAGTTTACCACGGGGAAAAATTCACCGGTATGATACTCGCCAACTTCGTCCAGAATCCCAAAATTTTTTCTTCCTCAAACCTTCAAAAAGTCAGCATGCTACAGAAACCCTCCGCTGAAAAAATCAGGCCAAACTAACCTGAATGGCAAAACCCATTTTTTCACAGAGTGGCCAGGGGCACAACCCAAAGAGCTTCCGCCCGTTGCCCAACAAAATTTTTCCTTAAAAACCACAATTTTAAAGATTTGTAGCACAGAATTGTCTCTGTACGCTCACCCTTTTCACGACAGGTCTCTTTTAAAAATTAATCCTTCAATATTCTGGCATAAAAAATGACCCATCTCTTATTTGGATTAGTGAGTTTAATCTGGGGCACAAGCTTTATATTAATGAAGAAAGCTTCCCTGGCCTTCGGACCTTTAAGTATCGCTGCGCTTCGTGTCGCCTTCGGGGCTTTAGCTCTTGTTGTAGTCATAAAATTAGTTAAAGCCAATTGGAATTTAAAAAAAAGTCATATTTTTTCAATTCCATTGATTGCGATAACAGGCAACATTTATCCCTATGTTATTATACCTCACCTCATTGCTCTTTACGGTTCGGCTTTCATTGGGATGATGGTTGGCTTTGTCCCTATCATGACAATTCTTATTTCCATTCCCATGTTGAAAACGCGTCCATCAAGATCTCAACTTCGAGGCGTTTTAGGCGGGCTGCTATGCCTTGCCATGATATGCTCCGATGGCTTTTCTCGCGGAATTCCCTTCTCTGCATTGTTATTGGCTTCAACAGCTCCGCTGACCTTCTCCTTTACCAACACTTATATAAAAAGAAACATGACGGACATATCGCCACTTTCCTTGACGTGCGCAATGCTGATATTTTCAAGCACAATCACGCTGCCCGTTGCATTTGCTTTGGAGCCGGTTGAAATAAACAACAGTTTGTTGCCGGCTTTTCTTTCCATCATTGTTCTTGGTGTTTTCTGCACGGGCATTGCCACTCATATGTTTTTGCTTATGGTTCAAAAGAGGGGCCCTCTTTTTGCTGGAATGGTGACATATGTAATTCCGGTCATTGCGATCATCTGGGGTTGGCTCGATTCGGAATATATATCTCCCATGCAATTAGCTGCCATTGCCGGGATTATCGTTTCTGTCGCTATAGCGCAATCTAAATGAGTCAGGCCGCGGATTTAAAGCAAGTCGTCATTTATCAATATTTTTAAATTTGGCCTGTTTCTTTGGTTATCATTTTATTCAAATGCTTTGCAACTGCTTTGCAACTTCTTTCTGTCACAGCCTTTTAGCCTCAAGCTATAAGAAAATAGTTTTTCAAATCGAGCCGGTTTAAGAGGGTCTCCCGCCTGAACTTCAAAATGAGTGATTAGTTAATTTTAGACCAGCTAAAAATAAATAATTGGACATTTTCAGCCCTTTATTCAAAAACCTGAATAATCCGGCTGAATAGTTTTTGGTTTTCTTCAATTTTTGAATCGCTGCCTAAAACGCAATAGGAATTTTGGCTCATTAACCGGGTGACCATTTCCGCCATATCACGAATGTCTTCCTGCTTTGTTTTTAATATTTCATCTCGTTCTCTTTGAATATCTTTCTCCGTTACTTTGCATAAATAATTTGCCGTGGCATGCTGACCCTTCATAGATGGAGTTAAAGGGGAATCAACCTTGCTGATGGTTCCAATTATATATTTGGTCATTTCCCTTGAAGATACAGAGAACTTTTTGAGGTAGTCGGCAATGGTATCGTAAACCGCCAAAGTTTCCTTAAGATTAGGATCTCTATAGGAAGCAAAAAAAGCGTCTCCTGTTCTTGAAAAACCGGCATAAGCTCCATACGCGCCCCCTTGCACCCTTAATCGGTTCCAGAGATAATCCAGACGGATGATGGTCAGAAAAACTTGCATCACACCTGTGTACTGGAAACCCAATTTTTTAAAATTATAGCCCTGAACAACATATTGAACTTTCCCGGGAAAGGATAACCCTTCATTCTGAGCTTTCGTCTCAAATCGGTAATTTTGTTTTTGTCCTGAAGCGCGAGGAAGTTTATTTAAAAATGGTTTTAGATTTTTTGAAAATTTAGAATAATACTTTTTATCCATGGTAATACTCACTGTGAGGTTGTTTCGAGTAAATATGGATTTACATACACTTTGCAAGTTTGTAATTAAAGAACCTGACTTTTTAGGGAAATCTTTTTCCAGCTTGGCTAAAAATTTGTAGTAGGAAAGTCCGCCTGTGACTTCGCTATATCCTCCCTCGTCTGTCAAGTAAGAAAATAACCGATTTGCGGCAACTAAATGCCCTGATTGTGAAATAGCCATTTCGAGTCTCGACTTTGATTCCTGAATAATCTCCTTAAGGCGATTTTTATCCTCAAATATTGTTCTATGAATAATTTCCGTTATTATTTCAAATAAATTAGGTAGTTTTTCTATAAAACATTTTCCATTTACTAAAAATTTTGGCAAATAGTTTTGATAATTTATACTTTCCACATACGTTGCAATCCCGAAATGGATTCCTCCCGTATTTATATTTATTTCATTTGCCAAATCGCTGTAAGAAAAATTCTTTGTGTCAACCTTGCTTAATATCTCAGACAGAAGAGAAATATAAGGAATAAGTTCCTGTTTTACCGTAGTCGGATCGAACAAAAACTTCACATAAGCAATTTGATTTGTAAATATTGAATGATTTAAAAGAGTAACTCCATCTTCCTTTTTTATTTCCTGCGGAATAATTTCGGATTTTTTCTTAATATCCCTCAATTTTAACAGTGGCAGGCGGGCTAGATTTTTTTCGCTATCAGGGGTTTCCTGTAAAGTCTTTAAGTTTTTGGATTCGGCGATAATCTCGTCCAGTTTAGGGTTGCTTAAGGTTAATTTGAATTTTTTTAGCTTTTCTTTTATAGATTTTTCTCTCTTTTGAACCATTCCGGAATTTGGATTCATGATTATAAGAGAGTTATGACTGTTCTTTAGCAGATAAAGGTCTATCAGTCTTTCAAAATAATCTTCTGTCAACGCTGTTTTTATTTTTTCCAGAATGGGGTTATATTGCAGGTGTGTAAAAGGACTTTTCCCATACAACCAGCTATCCATGCTTTTAATGCAATACATTAAGCCCTTGGGAAATGCGCCATAGGAAGACTCGCGCAATTTAAATTCTTTTGCGTTAATGGAGGCCTGAATCAATTTTTTGGGAAGCCCATTTTTGACAAGGGATAAAAGAGTTTCTGATATTAGGGTTTTAAACTTTTTATAATATTTCGCCTTTGAGTTTTTTAAAACTATACTGAAAGTTGGTTGAAGAATGCTGTTATCAAAACTGCCAAATACATCCTTTCCCAAACCTGACTTAATCAAAGCTTGTTTTAATGGAGACGCTGGAGTTTCAAGGAGCATATGGGATAAAATCTCCAGGGCAATGTAAAGTTCAGGATTGGTGGAGGTATCTGTGACATAACTTAAACATAAGTAAGTTTTATTCTCCTTTTTTTCCTTGGGAGAGATGGGATAATCGAAAGATATCTTTGCGGGTTTAGAAAACGGTTTTTGCAAAGGAATTTTAGAATTGACTTTCTTAGCATTAAATTTAGCCAGGTAATTTTTATCCAAAAACCGCAAATGGTTATTAATGTCTCCATTCCCATATAGGTAAAACCAACTGTTTGAGGGGTGATAATATTTTTTGTGGTATTTTAAAAATGCTTCCTGGGTAAGGTTGGGTATTTCTTCCGGATCTCCTCCGGAATCAAATCTATAGGCGGTATCAGGAAATAAGAATTCAGTAATTTTTCGAAAAAGGATAGCCTCTGGAGATGAAAAAACTCCTTTCATTTCGTTATATACAACCCCTTTTAGGGAAAGTTCAGCATTCCTCTCCAATAACTCATAATGCCATCCTTCCTGCATAAGTATTTCCGGTTTTTTGTAGATGCTGGGAAAAAAAACAGCATCCAGGTATACATCCATTAGATTCTCAAAATCCTTGTCATTTTTGCTGGCCACCGGGTACATGGTTTTATCGTCAAAGGTCATGGCATTTAAAAAGGTATTTAACGACCCTTTGACCAATTCCACAAAAGGTTCTTTTACCGGAAATTTTTTCGAACCGCACAAAACAGAATGCTCCAAAATGTGAGGGAGACCTGTGCTATCTTCGGGAGGAGTCCTAAAACTTAAAGAAAAGACCTTGTTATCATCATCATTCTCAATATGAAAAAGTGGAGCTCCACTTTTTTCGTGAATAAATAACCGGCCAACAGAATTCAACTCTTCAATATTTTTTTCTTCAATTAATTTAAATCCATATTGGATTTTTCCAATTTTCGTCATCTAAAATCACCTTTTAAAAAATTTAAGATTATCAGCCTTTCTCGATTTAGCTGATACAAGCCAAACCTACAATGCGGTTAAGAAACTTCCCAAATTCCACCTCATCTGCTTCGGCAAAATTATACGCGAAGATAAAATAATTGTTTTAATTGTACCAATAATTTCAGAAAAACATACCCTTGCAACCCCATGTATTTTGAACATTGGATTTTTACAATAAACCAAATAGAAAAAAATCAAAATTTCCAAAAATTCATTAGCATCAAGGTATAATGTGAGGTCCCTTTTATTTTCGGAGAGGCTTCAGAAGGTATTCCAAACCGTTAAGTTTGATTTCATAAAGAGTGGACAACAGGATGCCTATTTTCCCAGGAGGAAATCCTTTCTGGTGAAACCATACGAGATAAGGTTCTGGCAAATCACAAAGGATTCTCCCTTTATATTTTCCAAAGGGCATTTGGATCTTCACCAACTCCATCAGTATTTGAGGATGAAATTCCATATTCTTTGCATTTACTTAACAAAGCACTAACCTAAAATAATTCAAATAATTATATGGGCAGAATCAAAGCCTTTTATATAGTGGAAAATAGTCGCCCGATTGCGCTCCTTTCAACCGGAGCGTAAACGTTACGGACTATATCCAGAGCTTGGTCATGCCTAAGACTTAGGATCCATTTAATTTGCTATACGCCGGTAAAGTTGTCAACCGGGTGTCCTCCACGGGCCCTCCAACTGTGAAATGGTATAGATCCTGGTATTTTCGATCTTTAAGGCCGAGAATTTCGTGCATAGCGTCATCGAAGAAACAACCGATTCCTGTTCCGCGGATCCCAGCAGCCTCAGCTTCCAGATAAAGCATCTGGCCAATAACCCCAGCTTCCCAGAAGAGGCGAGGATAAAACCAGGGTCCGTAAGATTCCAGGGGCTTCTCATACTCGGCAATCATGCCCAGACTAAAACAACTATCCCCCGCAATTTCCTGGGAGCAGGATACATTCTGGGCAATTTTCTCTAAATCCCCTTCAAAAAGGCAATAAAGTTTCAGGAAATCTGGGCATCCCAGAGGACGTCGCCACGCATCAACCTGAGTAAACGCTTTCTCCAAATGTTTTTTCATGGAAGAATCCCGCGCCAGAAAATAAAGTCCTGAGGCAAGATTATCCACACGGTGCACAAAAATAGCCAGATGAATGTACGGCTTCCAGGGTAGCGCGCTGAAAGGAATGTTATCGGCGACGGCCACAGCCCTTTGAAGAATACGATAGAAGGTTTCTTGAGAGATTCGGGTCTTTCCGTCCATAGCCACAGCGCTGCGACGCTGATGGATCATATTACTAAGAGAGACAGAGCGAATTTTTAAAGGAAAATGATTCGGTTTCTTTTGAGCCCTGGCATACGAAACCGGACCATGAGGTTTCCGCGCGGCCCCTGAAATTTCATCCAGGCCCCAGTCAATTTGAGATTGGCTTAGCTGATTGGGGCTTCCCCGCCAATCTAGATTCTCGAAAGTCAAAAAACGGTCTCGGTTTCCCGGCAAAACCATTTCCTTTATCTTTTCTTTACAAGGAATTATTGCCATAAGCAGATCCGGCTCTTCCGACTCGATCTTGTAATTCCGAAACATGCCCATCAACAGCGTTAATTCCTCCGCGCTCATATCATCTAAAATTCTCGCCCGCCACCCCAGCCCCGCTGACGCAATACTAATAGCGCCAATGGCATGACCAACATCGTGCTGGCAGTAGCGATATGCGCGCTGACCGTACTTCCAGGCCTCCCGCCAGTGAATAGATGCAAGGCCTATAAAAAAAGTCCCGCCGGGTAAACTCGCCCAAAGGTCTTCCCACAAAGGAAGCTCAAACTTTGCGCGAACCTCCAACCCATGCTCCTTGGGCGCGTAATGGCATATCATTGGGGTATCGCAGAGTCCCTCAATAGGGCCGCAAATCAGGTACCCTTCCGTTGGATGCAGATTCCCGCTGGAGGGGTTTACCCGTAGGGCCCAACTTGTTTCACCAGCTTTCTTCCAGGCCGATATTGCCAGACTGTCAAAAAAAAGCTGAGAGATGCTTTGAAAATTAACCGGCGCGGGAGGGACCCGGCCGGGGATAAAAACCTCGTCGTACAGCAAATCCCTGGATGGAAAATTTTTTTCCAGAGGGATCAATGGCGCCCCTTTATATCGACGGAATGGGTTGGGCTGTGTTTCCCAATCTAAATAGCCCGGGCCCTTTGCAAAACGCTGGGAATCATGTTTCGTGGACTGATGATATTCAAAAACTTGCTGAAGCGAGTTCATTTTATTGTTTGAGTCCACTTGTACTTATCTCCCTATTCAAAGTTTGGCAGATGGCGTAAAATGTTTTTATTAACCTTACAAGGAAATAACTAATTTATATGGGGGAATCTATGGATAACTTTGTCAGGCCCTTGTCAATTGTCTGTATTTAATTCTGTGCGGCTGGTTTGCCGCTGCCCCAAGCCGTTTTTTTCTGTCCGCTTCATATTCTGAATAATTTCCTTCAAACCAGATGACTTTGCTGTCCCCTTCAAAAGCCAGAATATGCGTTGCGATTCTATCGAGAAACCATCTATCATGGCTGATGATTACGGCGCATCCCGCAAAATTTTCAATGGCCTCTTCCAGAGCTCGCATGGTATTGACGTCAAGGTCGTTTGTCGGCTCATCCAGCAAGAGGACATTTGCTTCATCTTTTAACATCATGGCAAGCTGCACCCTGTTTCTTTCACCCCCTGATAAAATACCAACCTTTTTTTGCTGATCTCCGCCTGAAAAATTAAATCTAGAGACGTATGCGCGAGAATTGATTTGCCTCCCTCCCAACTGAATGGTCTCTTGCCCTTTTGAAATAACTTGCCAGATAGATTTTTCAGGATCAAGGGAGTCTCTATTCTGATCTACATGGGCTAACTTAACGGAATCTCCCGTATTAAAACTGCCTGAATCCGGCTTCTCCATACCCGTAATCATCTTAAACAAAGTGGTTTTTCCCGCGCCATTGGGGCCGATAATACCAACAATGCCTCCCGCAGGAAGGAGAAAAGACATCCCCTCCATAAGAAGCTTGTCTCCATAGGCTTTGTTTACATTTTCCGCTTTAATAACAAGACTTCCCAGGCGGGGACCGGGAGGAATATATAATTCCAGTTCTTTGTCTCTTTTTTCCACTTCCTGGGTTAATAGGGATTCATAAGATTGAATGCGCGCTTTTGATTTGGCATGACGTCCTTTGGGAGACATTCTTATCCACTCCAATTCACGCGCCAGGGTTTTTCTTCTGTGGCTCTCTCCTTTTTCTTCATTTTTAAGCCTGTTTTCCTTTTGCTCCAGCCAGGAAGAATAGTTTCCCTTCCAGGGGATTCCTAAACCTCTGTCTAATTCCAGGATCCAACCGGCCACATTATCGAGAAAATAACGATCGTGGGTTACCGCGATTATCGTTCCCTTATATTGCTGGAGGTGATGCTCCAGCCAGGCAACTGATTCGGCATCTAAATGGTTAGTCGGTTCGTCCAATAACAAAATATCGGGTTTTTGGAGCAGCAGTCTGCAAAGCGCCACCCGCCTTTTTTCGCCTCCAGATAAAACTTTAACGGAAGTACTGCCTTCAGGGCAACGCAACGCATCCATTGCCATTTCTAATCGAGAATCAAGGTCCCAGGCATCCATTGCATCTAATTTTTCCTGAACTTGTCCCTGACGCTCAATAAGTTTATTCATCTCATCATCGGACATGGGCTCTGAAAATTTTTCATTGATTCTGTTGTATTCGCTGTGAAGATCAGCCAGTTCCTGAACTCCTTCTTCCACGATCTCGCGCACAGTTTTGCCATCGTCCAAAACCGGCTCCTGCTCAAGAAATCCCACACTATGACCTGGAGAGAGCATAGTTTCCCCATTAAATTCAGTATCCACTCCCGCAAGAATTCTCAATAGGGAACTTTTCCCAGACCCGTTCAGTCCAAGAACTCCTATCTTGGCTCCGTAAAAATAAGAAAGGGAAATATTTTTCAGCACTTCCTTTTTATTGTGGGTCTTGCCTACATTCATCATTGAATAGATAATTTTATTTGGCTCATCGCTCATTTAGCTAAATCCTCCTTCGCAATAAAAAATTAACTCTTAAATAAGGATATTCGTTGGATTATTTTTTTAGTCTCCATTAGGGTTTAGTTTTATGGAGAGTCGCAAAATAGATCCGTTGTCTCCCGCAATTAATAATGTGTTTTGATCTTTAACAGAAATATCTCTTAACCGGTTGCCGGTTATTTTTTCTGCCCTTTTCCATCTGTCTTTATGCAATACAAATATTGCGCCATTATCTCCAGCGACAACTATTATATCATTGTTCAAAACAGACACTGTCCTTAATGTATCTCCAGTGGGAAAATTCTGATTTATCCATTTCCCATTAAAAAATTTTAATACCGTTCCCTGATCTCCCACAACAAACATGGTTTCAGGACCTATTCCATCAATATCAAAAAGATTTCTATCAATAAATGTTTCCATTTTTTCAATATTCATTCCATCTTTTTTGATGATATTCCCTCCATCCCCCACGGCATAAACAATTCCATTGGGATCGTCATAAATAGCTCTAATCCTTCCACTAATTCCGGTGTCAATATTCTTCCAGCCCTCTTCATCAAAATATGCAAGATAGCCTTTATCTCCGGCAATATAAAGTTTGTTATCATTGCCTTCCCGGACATCATAAATATTCTCCAACCCATCAGGGTATTTTTGCCAATGATTATCTCGGTACAATGAAACTTTCCCGCCATCTCCAGCAACTAAAAAGCCTTTTTCCTTCATCTTTAAAATAGTCCTGATATTTTCTTTAAAGGGACTTTTTAGCCTCACCCAGTTGTTTTCATCTTTTGAATTTAAAATAATCCCCTCATCTCCTGCGGCAATATAATTATCCGGAGACATCTTAATAACGGCATTTAAATCGATTCTGATGCCTCTATTAAAGTTTTTCCAACTCCCCTCTTGAGAGCCTGAAAAAATTGCGCCCCCGTCCCCAACAACGGTAATAATTCCATCTTCGTCAACCCACATGCTCCTTAACATCAATCCCGGTTCTTTAAATGTTTTTATATCCCATTTTTTTTTCTGGAGGAAAAGAATACCTGCCGGTTCAACCAAAACAATTAATCCATTGTTGTAACCATTGATGCTTTTGATGGTATTTTTTAAAGGCAAATTAATTTCCTCCCATCTTTCATTGTGGTAATGAAAGACCTTACCACTTGCCCCGCCCATATAAACATTATTATTACCTCGGCCCCAAACAGCAGTAAAGTGATCATGAGGAACATTTTTTATTTTTGACCATGTCTTACCATCCCAGTGGAGCACAGTTCCTCTACCCCCCACCGCAAAAACATTGTCTTTTCCCGTTCCCCACACATCAAATAGAAGGTTATCGGTTCCGCTTTCCATAGGGATCCATTTATTGCCATTAAAATAGATAATGGCTCCTCCATCTCCCACAGCAAATATTGAATCAGAAGCGCTGCCCCATATCCCATTCAGGTCATTGGTAATCCCCGTATTATGGGATTTCCATTTACCCCTTCTGTATTCTAAAACCGTTCCAATATACCCGCTGGCAAATAGTTGTTCTCCACTTTTATTGCCCCATATATCTGAAAGCCAGTAATTATTATCAGTTTTATTTTTTTGCCAGATTTTTCCATTAAAGGTTAAGATAGTTCCTGATTCTCCAACTGTATAAATATTTTCATTCTTATCACCCCATATTCCAATCAGGGAATTTCCCTGCAGAGAAGGACTCATCCACTCAATGTTAAGTTTTAACTCTGAGCCATAACAAATTGTTATTAAAAGCGCAAAGATATTAATAAAAACAAAGGCCCCCAGGAAGGATAATTTAATTTTATTAAACCTTCGGCATGTCCATTGCGGAATATTTTCAAATAAGGAAAATAAATTGAGTATCAAATTCATCTTTTAAGCCAGGGTAAACCCCGTTAGAGATAGGGAACGACCCAAGATAGTTTTAAAGGTAGGCACACTATTTTACCAGTTATTTCCGTAATCTCTAATGGGGTGAATCTTTCCGGAATGTTTGAATTAGCGCCCTGCGGGCGAACTTTGGAGCGCTGAAACCGTGTTACTGCTAGTTGTTTAAAAGCATCGACACAGTCGAAGCGCTCCTAAAAAGAAAAAAGTAAGTTCTCAATAAGTTGAGGTAAACCGGGCGTCCCTATGTTTGTCATTCCCGCATGTTGTTAGCGGGAATCCAAGATAAATTTAATTCTGGATGCCCGATAAAAGCATTCGGGCATGACACAAAGAATTATTTCCTCAACTTTTTGAGAACTTACAGAAAAAAATACTAACTGTTTGATTTATTAAAAATAAAAAAAAGGAAATTCCTATACGATTTAATTATATATTTTGAAATATGATATGGATAGAAGTCAATTTGCGGAGGATTGTTGGAGAGAAGCCACTATATCAATGATCAAAATTGCTTCATCTTTATTTTTAACGCCGCCGAACAAAGCGCTGAATGGCTTTATTCCAAAATCGGACTGCTTAAATTTTAGGGAACCCTGGAGGGCCACCTGGCTCTTCTCGGTCTTTGCCGACATTAAAAGAGAAACCGGACGGGTAACGCCATGCATAGTTAGGTCGCCATGGATTCGATATTGATCTTTCTCTTGTTTCTCAACCTTCGTTGCCTTAAAAACCATGACTGGAAATTTTTTAACGTCCAACTGCTCGGCAGATTCCATAGTATTCTGAATTTTTTTTCGGTCTTTGTCTCTGACTTTTTTCTCGAGTTTGTGTTTAGCTCTAATTTCAGGTTCATCCGCTTTAAGGGAGGCGGTTTTAACCTCTATGAACGCTGCAAAGAAGGAATGGTTCTCGGGATCAAACTGAATGCTTCCTGAGAATTCAGTGGCTCTAATAACATGGTTATGTCCCAGAAATTCAGCAAATCCGCCCCGGAACAATCGCGCTACAAGCTCGCTTTTGTTTGGGTCAATTTGGTAAAAGGAGGTTTCTCCATAACTAGGGGTTCCACAAAAAAGGAGGTTCAGAGCAACTACTATCACCGCTAAAATTTTCATAGCGTATCTCCAAAATACCATCTATATTTATATTCTATAACTATTCAGCACACTGTAATAATCAATGAATACGCTAGGCTAAAACCTGGCGCTACGTACCGCGACGCTTTAGCTTCGCAAATAATGGAGGTCATAGCAAAATACGCTGAATAGTTACTATATTCTTTGGGTGCAGGATCAAGTTTGTAGGGCAAATCCCATTAGAGATTACGGAAACGACTGGTGAAATAATGTATCTACTTTAAAAACTATCTTGGATCGTTCCCTATTTCTAACGGGGCAAATTTTTTAAAATTATATCTATCATATCATTTTTGCCCCTATTTGTTTTATATTTTTCAAATCCAAAATCGAGATATTGATTATGCCACCTTATTATACTATTACACTGTAAACCCCGTTAGAGAACTATGTTCTCTAACGATTATAGATGGATGCATTGAACCTCCATCTATAAGGAATGGTCCATATCGCCGACAGGAGTCGGTGGCTTTCTCTAACGGGGTAAAAACTTCTTTTCCCCATTTACATGAGGACAAGCTTGAGAAAGTTTTTTGTTTATCCTCCAGGGCGGCAGCCCTATTTGATTTCGCCCATCCTTGGGCTCAACCCTTTGGGAGGCCTTCCTTCGGAATCCGTCCAATTCGGCTTTCTCTGTCGAATTGTGGTTGCGGCCACCTGGCCGTTTATGATTGAATACCTGAATCTTGCACGCAAAAATTTGCCGGAGCTGCAAGGCATCAAGCGCACCGATGTAGCGCTTTACTTCAAGCGTTTGATAACGCAGCAGATCCGGTGAAATTTTGCGCCAGCAGGTGATGGATTTTTAAAAAATTAAAATCATATTAGTGTTAACCTATTGAGTTATTATCATTTTTTATTTATTTTTTCGAAAGTAGTTATAATAACTAAACTAAACAGTATAAATTTCCTTTTTAAAAATGCGTCATGCAAGATTCAGGGAATAGTTCAATGTCCACTACGCCCATTAATGTCATTTCAAATTTATTGCTAATAATTCTTGCCTTGCTCGGAATGGGGATAACTGCCTGCAACGAATCTTCTCTGGATCAAACAAAAAGTAAAGAATCCTTTAACGAAAACAGACAATTCAGGGAAGGCGTAACTGAAGGTTTGCTCCAAACGATGGCGCTTATCCCTGAGGGAGAATTCCTTTTCGGAAATGATAACCCTGATACAGAAAGCATTCCACTTCAATTACAAAAAGTCCGAAAATGGGGCAAGGACCAAATGCCACAGCAAAAAATAATGCTCCAGGCATTCTATATGGACCGATATGAAGTGACCAATGAACAATACAGAAAATTTGACCGGAATCATTCCTTCTCTCTCGGCAATAACGGAAATCCAGTGGTCAATGTGAGGTGGTTTAAAGCTAAAACCTATTGTGAATCCTTGGGCAAGCGGCTTCCTACTGAAATGGAATGGGAAAAGGCGGCAAGGGGACCCAATGGTAATCAGTTTCCCTGGGGGAATAAGTTTGACCCCCAAAAAGCCAATACCGGCTTTTCTAAACTATCATCCACATCGCCTGTGGGAACTTTTCCAGGGGATGCGAGCTATTACAATATTTATGATATGGCCGGGAATGTCTCTGAATGGACGTCTAGCTGGTATCAACCCTATAAGGGTTCTGATTTCAAAAACTCAAAATTTGGTTTAACATACAAGGTCGCCCGAGGCGGATCATTTCAAGACATGGGCCATTATGAGTTGGAGATATTTTCAACCACAACATTCAGGTATTATAACAAGCCTGATGAATGGGGGGGGGATACAGGATTTCGGTGCGCCAAAGACGCACAATGAATATCTTGATCGTACAGGGATTTCCAAAAAATATGAAGTAACGCCTCACAAAAATAGAATTAAAGTTGATAATATATTATAATTGCGCGTTCCTCTAAATGATGTAATCAAATTATCGAAGACGATGGCAAGTTCATAGGGTAACGGGCGTCTCTATGCAACCCAATTCATACTATTACTCTGTAAACCCCGTTAGAGAACTATGTTCTCTAACGACTATAGATGGTTGCATTGAACCATTATCTATAAGAAATGATCTATACCACCGACAGGAGTCGGTGGCTTTCTCTAACGGGGTAAAAACTTGTTTTTGAGCAAATTTTTTCTGTTAGCTCTTCGGAGCGGCAGCTCCCTTTGGTTGAGGCCTCTTGGCCACTTTACACTATTACTTTGTAAAAACTTGTTTTTTTGAACAAGTTTTTTCTGTTAAATCACCGGAGCGGTAGCTCCTTTTGGTTGCGGCGCCTCGCCGCTTTATGTTTTTTTCCCGATAGTCTATGAAACTAATATCCTGGAATGTAAATGGAATTAGAGCTGTATTGAAAAAAGGATTTTTAGATTATGTTGATGAGGAAAACCCGGAGATTTTATGCCTTCAGGAGACAAGGGGAGAGCTTGATCAGGAAGCAACAACCCTGAAACAATATCCTTACAAATACTGGAATAAAGCGGACAAAAAGGGCTATTCCGGAACCGCTATTTTTAGCAAATTAAAGCCATTAAAAGTTTCTTATGGCATGGGGTCAAAAAAATATTCAGGCGAGGGAAGGATTATAACCTTTGAACTCAAAGAGTTTTATCTGGTTAATGTATACACCCCAAATGCTCAGCGAGGTTTACTTCGTCTGGGATACAGGACCCAATGGGACAATGCTTTCCTGACCTTTCTAAAAAAACTGGAGAAGAAAAAACCGGTGGTTCTCTGTGGGGACCTTAATGTAGCGCATAAAGAAATCGATTTAAAAAATCCAAAGAGCAATAGAAAAAATGCCGGGTTTACCGATGAAGAGCGCGAAGGGTTTTCGAATTATATTAGCAGCGGATTTATTGATACCTTCAGGGAGTTCACTAAAGACCCGGGTCATTACACATGGTGGAGCTACAGATTTAATGCCCGCAGCAAAAATATAGGGTGGCGTATCGATTATTTCTGCGTATCCAAAAATTTGAGAACAAAATTAAAAGATGCTTTTATTCGGTCCGAGACATTAGGTTCGGACCATTGCCCTGTTGGAATTAAATTAAAATAGGTGTAGAATCTTATCCGAACTTAAGCAAACTCAATCCCCAAAATTCCTAAAACTAAATTGTAATGGGTATATGCCTTATTTTTTAAATATTATAGAAAAGAGGTTGTGCTTGATGATGAAAATATTATTATATGCGCTTTTGATAACTCCCTTGATTTTCACAGGTTACGCGTCTCCTCGCGCCGAGGCCAGTGGTGGGGTATTATCTTCTCTGAAACAGGTGAACCGTGATTTAACTCAAAAGGTTGAGGAATTACAAAATGAAATAAAGATGTTAAAGAATTCTGAAAAAGTAGATGTGCCAAAAGCAGAATTAATGCTAAAAATCAGTGATCTGAAGAAAAGGTATGACAAGACAGCCATCACACTTCAAGAAAGTAACGAAAAAATGCAACAAATCCAAAAAGGGCATGATAGTCTGGAATTCGCGCTACTTGACACAAAAAATGAAATTGTGGCGCTAAAGAAAAGCAATGCCGAACTTTATTCCCTTGTGACAAAGCTTTCAGAAAAAATAAAAACCATAAGCTATGTTAGCCCTCCGGTTTCCGAAACTATCCCAAGCGAAAAAAATAAAAAGGCGGCGGGTCCTCCTCAGGAAAATAAAGAAATTCCTAAGAAAAAATAACCCTTTAGAGCTTCCCCCTGCCCCTAAAACCAAAAAAACCGACCCCGAACCATCGACCAGGTTTGAGGAGAAAAAAGAAAGCCGCAGAAAAAATTGAGTCCGTTAAGGTTGAAAAAGCTGTAACTGCTAAGCTATCGCAGAATCCTCAATTTGCCATATTAAATCTTGACTCCCATTAGTATCTTTCATAGACTGAATTATTATGAAAACACAATTAGAAATTGCAAAATCTGGAAAAATTTCTTCTGAAATGAAAGAAGTTGCCGAGAATGAACATACAACTCCGGAAATAATCAGGGGAAAAATTTCCGAAGGAAAAGTGGTAATCACTAAAAACAACCGTCGCAATATTAAACCACTTGGCATAGGCTCGGGCTTACGGACTAAAGTCAATGCAAACATTGGCTCTTCAATGGATGATGCCAGCCAGGAAAAAGAGCTGGAGAAGCTTAATATTGCCGTCAGGGCAGGCGCGGATACCATCATGGATTTAAGCACTGGCGGAGATATTAATGGAATAAGAAGGGCAATTTTAAAAAAATCTATTGTTCCTCTCGGGACCGTCCCTCTCTATCAGAATGCCTGCGAAAATATTCTTAACAATCGTTCCCTAATTGATATGACGGGGGAGGACATGTTTAAAACCATTGAACAGCACGGTCAGGAAGGCGTGGATTTTATTACCGTGCATTGCGGAGTCAACCAGGAGGTTGTCAAGCGCATCGAAGGGGAAGGCAGGTTGCTTAATATTGTAAGCCGGGGCGGTTCCATATTGGCCAAATGGATGAAATATCATAAGGCGGAAAACCCCCTTTATGCTCAATTCGATAGATTGCTGGAAATTGCTCGGAATTATGATATGACCCTTAGTTTGGGAGATGGACTTCGGCCTGGCTGTCTTTCCGATGCCACAGACCGAGCCCAGGTTCAGGAAACCATTATTTTAGGAGAGTTGGCGCAAAGAGCCAAAAACGCTGATGTTCAGGTAATCATTGAAGGACCCGGACATATGCCGATAAACCAAATTGCGGCGAATATTACTCTACAAAAAAGATTGTGCCATGACGCCCCTTTTTATGTTCTAGGACCTATAGTGACGGATATAGCTCCAGGTTATGATCATATTACAGCCGCTATTGGCGGCGCAATAGCGGCAACGGCCGGAGCGGATTTTCTGTGTTATGTAACACCCTCAGAACATCTCCGGCTCCCTGAGCTGAATGATATCAAAGAAGGAGTCATTGCTTCAAAAATTGCCGCACATGCGGCTGATATAGCCAAAGGGGTGCCGCATGCAATGAAAAAAGACAATTTAATGGCTGAAATGCGTAAAAAGCTTGATTGGGAAAAACAATTCTCTATCTCCCTGGATCCCGAAAAAGCAAAAGAATTAAAAAATTCGAAAAATTCTGTGGATCATAATGCTTGCACTATGTGCGCTTCACTTTGTTCCATTAAAATTGGAAATGACTCATGAAGATACTTTTTAATGGAAATGAGCGGGTCTTGGGCGACACAGCTTACCTTTATGATCTTTTATTGCCATTAAAACTCAAGGAGGATAAACCTGGAGTTGCCGTAGCAATAAACGACAATATAATTGTTAAATCAGAATGGCAATACACAAAACTGAAAGAAAATGATCGGGTCGAAATTATCCAGGCCGTTCAAGGCGGTTAAACAACTACCTTTTTTATATTTAATAACCAACCGAAAACTTTGCCATCCAAAACCGCTTGAAGAAGTTGTCTTTAAAGCCTTAGACGCCGGAATTCGTTTTGTGCAGCTGCGTGAAAAAGATTTAAATTCTGTTGAACTGTATAACCTTGCAAAAAAGATAAAGGCCCTTACCAATAAATATAAAGCCTATCTTCTTATTAACGATAGAATAGACATAGCTCTTGCTATTGATGCGGAAGGAGTTCATTTGCCTGAAGGAAGCCTGCCTGTTGCCAAAGCTAGAGAATTGCTTGGGGTCGATAAAATTTTAGGGAAGTCGATACATTATCCAATTTCATTAAATAAAAGGGAATTTGCCCACATTGATTTTGTTTCCTTGAGTCCTGTATTT
>Ga0255058_10000293_pt1 | contig 30142 bp, 28 predicted proteins | sample Cases_109_9_MG_FD_188637 | JGI IMG/M metagenome (GOLD analysis project Ga0255058, IMG submission 188637) | Seawater microbial communities from Amundsen Gulf, Northwest Territories, Canada - Cases_109_9 | ecosystem: Environmental > Aquatic > Marine > Gulf | place: Canada: Northwest Territories... | reverse complement strand
TGTCTACGCCAAGGACGTGATCCTGGCGATCATTCAGCGGCTTGGGGTGAAGGGCGGCGTGGGCTATGCCTACGAGTACGCCGGATCACTGGTCGAGACGATGTCGATGGAGGAACGCCTCACCATTTGCAACATGAGCATTGAAGGGGGCGCGCGGCTCGGGTACGTCAATCCTGACGCCACGACGTTCGATTACATCAAGGATCGCCCTTTTGCGCCGAGAAGTGAGGCCTTTGATCGTGCGGTGCCGTGGTGGAAGAAGATGGCGACAGAACCAGGTGCTCGCTTCGATGACATGGTCACGTTGGACGGTAGATCAATCCAGCCTGTGGTCACATGGGGAATCAACCCAGGGCAGTCTGTGGGGGTAAACGAGCGGATTCCGGATCCAGCTGATGCTCCGGAAGCCGACCGAGCCGCCTGGGCCGAAGCGCTGGCCTTCATGTCCTTTGAACCGGGCCAGCAGATCGTCGGGACCCCGATTGACGTGGCCTTCATTGGCTCTTGTACGAATGCACGAATTTCTGACCTGCGCGCTGCCGCCGCGGTGGCACGGGGGCGGAGGGTTGCGAAGAGCGTGCGGGCGCTTGTTGTTCCAGGCTCGCAGGCGGTGGCCAGGGCGGCCGAGGCTGAGGGGTTGCACGAAATCTTCCAAGAGGCCGGGTTTGAGTGGCGAAAGGCCGGCTGTTCTCTGTGTTTGGGGATGAACGAAGATAAACTCAAGGGTCGGGAAATCTGCGCCTCCTCCAGCAATCGGAACTTCAAGGGACGGCAGGGAAGCCCCACAGGGCGGACGCTGCTGATGAGCCCGGCCATGGTGGCCGCGGCAGCAGTCACCGGAGAGGTCACCGACGTACGGGAGTTACTGCGATGAGTCCCATCCGGCGGACAATCGTCGGCCGGGGTCTCCCCCTGGCGGGTCAGGACATCGACACCGACCGAGTTATGCCTGCTCGCTTCCTAAAAAGCGTTACGTTTGAGGGGCTCGAGGAGCACCTCTTTAAAGATGATCGCCTCCAGTTTCCGGACCATCCGTTCAACCAAGACCGGTACCGGGGGGCCGCGATCCTCGTGGTCGGCCAGAACTTTGGCTGTGGCTCGTCGCGGGAGCACGCCCCGGAGGCGCTGCGGCGATGGGGAATCCGCGGCATCGTTGGCGAGTCGTTCGGAGATATCTTCTTGGGGAACTGCACCGCCCTCGGGATCCCCTGTCTGACCGTAAATGTGGAAGATGCGGACTGGTTGATGGAGGCCGTCGCGAAGGATCCCGAACGCGAGATCGTGCTCGACGTCGAGAACCGAGAGGTACTCTTCGGTGAGCGAGCCATGCCCGCCATGATCCCGAAAGGCCACCAAGAGCAGCTCTTGACAGGCACGTGGAACGCCACCTTTGTCCTGCTGGAGGCCGGAGAAGAAATCGAACGGGTGGCCAAGAGCCTTCCCTATGTGGCAGGCTACTAGATGGTTCAGAGTTCAGGGTTTAGAATCGAGAGTTCAGAAAAAGCAAAAGAGCGTGCTGAACCATGAACTGCAATGAGGGCGATGTGGCGGGAACGGGATACAGGGTTGCGATTGTTGGGGCGACAGGAGCAGTCGGGCAGACGATGCTGTCGATCCTGGAGGAGCGTCACTTTCCGGTGCGGAGCCTGCGGCTGTTGGCGTCCGAGCGGTCCGAGGGGAAGCTCTTCACCTTTTGCGGTGAGGAAGTCAAGGTCGAAAAACTGACAGAGCGCGCCTTTCAAGGCGTTGAATTGGCCCTCTTCTCTGCGGGCTCCAGTCGGAGCAAGGTTTTCGCTCCAGCAGCAGTCAAGGCAGGGGTGTTAGTCGTAGACAACAGTTCTGCCTACCGAATGGACCCGGAAGTCCCTCTGGTCATCCCGGAAGTTAATCCCGAAGCAGCCTTCCAGCACAAGGGTCTTATCGCCAACCCCAATTGTACGACAACTGTCACCGTGATGGCCCTCAAGCCACTCCATGATGCCGCAAAGGTGAAGCGTGTCATTGCCTCGAGCTATCAAGCGGTCTCAGGGGCGGGGAGGCAGGCCATCGAGGAACTGAAACAACAGGTCCTGGCGTGGGCGAAGGGGGAACAGGCAGAGGCCAGCGTCTTCCCACATCCGATTGCGTTTAACCTCATTCCTCAGGTGGATGTCTTTGAACAGAGTGGTTATACCAAGGAGGAGATGAAACTGGTCCATGAGACCCGAAAGCTCCTCGGGGATACGACGATTAAAATTACTGCCACCACCGTCCGGGTTCCAGTCTGGTATGCCCACTCGGTCTCGGTGACCGCGGAGACCGAGCGGAAGGTGACGGGAGCGGAGGCGCGGGATCTGTTCACAAAGTTCCCAGGACTTCACCTCTGCGACGACCCGCCGAAAGGTCAGTACCCCACACCCCTCATGGCGGTGGGGAAGGACGACTGTTACGTGGGTCGCGTGCGGGAAGACCTGTCAAGCGAGACAGGCCTGAACTTTTGGGTCGTGGGGGACCAGCTGCGGAAGGGGGCTGCGCTGAACGCCATTCAGATCGCCGAGCTGATCCTGGGGGTGACGAAACAGGGTGCCGGCTCGTGCACAACCTCAAGCTGACCATAGAATACGACGGGACTGCCTATCATGGCTGGCAGGTCCAACCCGGATTGCCAACCATTCAGGGTATCTTGCAGGATACGGCAAAGCGCATATCGGGCGAAGAGGTACACATCGCCGGGGCGGGCAGGACCGATGCAGGTGTCCATGCACTGGGGCAAGTGGCGAAATTTCGGACGGGAAAGGAACTCTCCCCCGACAAATGGCAGCGGGCTTTCAACAGCCTGCTCCCGCCCGATATCGTGGTGCGACGCGCCGAGACAGTCCCTGACGGCTTTGATGCCCGGCGCTCGGCCAAGCAGAAGACCTATCGGTATAGCATCTTGAACGCCCCTCACCCCTCGGCACTCGACCGGCACTGGCTCCTTCACATTCCGGACCGCTTGGATGTGGCCTCAATGGCTGACGCCGTAGCCTCCCTCATTGGGGAGCATGACTTTTCCGCGTTCCGGGCGGCGGACGGGAACTCCCCCAATTCGGTCCGTCGAGTGTATGAAGCCTCCTTTTTGACTCAGGGTCACCGACTCGAGTTTGTGATCACGGGAGACGGCTTCCTGAAACACATGATTCGAATCGTGGTGGGGACGCTCCTGGATGTTGGCAGAGGGAGGCTCACGCCGGCCACCTTTCGGAAAATCTTGGAGTCCAAAGACCGGCAACATGCTGGGAAGACGGCGCGTCCCCACGGTCTCTGTCTTATGGAAGTCAGCTATTGAGCGGGCGGGAGGAGAAATGGCTATCGGTGGGAATCCCGTAACGATGGCGAGAGAAATCGGCGATGGTTTTAATCCTCTCACCCTGGCAACCCTAAAGAGATTCATGCCAGCCGATCTGAAGGTGATCAACAACAGCCTCAAACAAGTCCTCCGAGATGCACGGGCAGAGACGCCCTCGCCAGGCGACAACGAAGCGGTCCGAAAGAAGAACCTCCGCATCCAACGCTTGAACCAGGCTATCCTCATCCTCGCCAACTACTGCCGCCAACATCGCATTTCCGTGTGAGTGGGTTATTGCACCCGACCCCTCAACTCCGCCGATCATGAAGGCAATGTGTTTGGATCATCCCGGACCAGTCGCGACCAACCCCCTGAAGGAGGCGGACGTCCCGATCCCTGAACCTGGTGCCGGACAAGTCCGTCTGGAAGTGACTCATTGTGGGGTATGTCGGACGGACCTCCACATTGTGGAAGGGGACCTTCCGCCGGTGAAGGTACCAGTGATCCCTGGGCACCAGATCGTGGGGATCGTGGATGCGGTTGGGCCCGGATCGCGTCGCTTTCGTCTGGGTGATCGACTTGGAATCGCCTGGCTAAACTGGACCTGCGGCCGCTGTCACTATTGTACAGCTGGTCGGGAGAATCTGTGTGAAGCGGCACGCTTTACCGGTTACCACGTTGACGGAGGCTACGCCCAATATGCGGTTACGGATGAAACCTTTGCCTTTCCGATTCCTGACACCTTTACCAACGTGCAGGCCGCGCCCCTTCTCTGTGCTGGCATCATTGGCTTTCGCTCACTGCGATTGAGCGAGATCAGGCCTGGTGAGCGCTTGGGCCTTTACGGATTTGGGGCTTCAGCGCATGTCGTCATCCAGATCGCGCGCCACTGGGGCTGTGAGGTGCTGGTCTTCACCCGGGGTCAAGCCCATCAACAGATCGCCCGGGACCTGGGAGCCACATGGGCGGGGAGAGCGGAAGAGATCCCACCGCATCCTCTCGATAGTGCCATCCTGTTTGCTCCCGTCGGCACCCTTGTGCCGGAGGCGTTACGCGCCTTGCGCAAAGGGGGTACGCTTGCCATCAATGCCATTCACTTAAGTCCCATCCCTGCGCTGGACTACTCACAGCTTTACCACGAGCGCACCATCCGCAGTGTGACCAACTTCACGCGCCAGGATGCCGAAGACTTGTTGCGGCTCGCAGCTGAGGTGCCGGTTCGGGCGGAAGTCGAGACTTTTCCACTTCGGGACGCCAACCATGCCCTGCAGCGCCTGAAGGCGGCCGAGTTGCGGGCGGGGGCGGTCTTAGAGATGCCGTAGGTGTGAGCGGACTTATCACGGCAAAGCGACACACCTCTTCGGCAGCGAACACGGCCAAGTGCGGCAGTTGCAACTGCCGCAGGCGTGTGCTATCTATAAGCGGAAATTCTCGAGAAGTGAGAGTATCAGGATGGCAAAACCATACGATTTTAAGACGATAGAAACCAAGTGGCAGCGGATCTGGGAGGAGCGGGACGCTTTCCGGGTCACGGAGGATCCCGGGCAGCCAAAGTACTACTGCCTTGAGATGTATCCGTATCCCTCTGGCAGAATCCATATGGGACACCTTCGAAACTACTCCATCGGAGATGTGGTCGCCCGGTACTTCCGGATGCGAGGCTATAACGTCCTTCACCCGATGGGGTGGGACTCTTTTGGACTGCCAGCGGAGAATGCGGCCATCGAACATGGCCTTCATCCTGCCACGTGGACATATGACAACATTGCCTACATGCGAGAGCAGCTGAAGCGGATGGGCTTCTCCTATGACTGGGGGCGGGAGATCACGTGCAGTGAGCCCGACTACTACCGGTGGAATCAATGGCTCTTTCTGAAAATGTATGAAAAGGGACTGGCCTACAAGAAACCCGCCTTCGTCAACTGGTGCGAGGTATGTCAAACGGTCCTGGCCAACGAACAGGTGGAGGGAGGACGCTGCTGGCGCGATGAGTCAGAGGTGATTCAGAAAGAGCTCGAGCAGTGGTTCTTTAAGACCACCGCCTATACGGAGGAACTGCTCGAGGGGGTAGATCAGCTCCCCGGATGGCCCGACCGGGTCAAGACAATGCAGCGAAACTGGATCGGCAAGAGCGTCGGTGCCGAGGTGAATTTTCCACTGGTCAACGGGGAAAGCCCCATCACCATTTTCACGACGCGACAGGATACGCTCTTCGGGGCCACCTTTATGGTATTAGCACCGGAGCATCCCCTGGCCCTCCAGCTCGGAGAGGGCAAAGCGGACGTTCAGGCCTTCATCAAGCGGATGCGGGCGGAAGATCGGGTAGTCCGAACCGCCGCCGACACGGAAAAGGAGGGGGTTTTCACCGGTGCATATGCCATCAATCCGTTGACCGAAGAGAAAATCCCCATCTGGGTGGCCAATTTCGTCCTCCTTGAGTACGGCACCGGAGCGATTATGGCTGTTCCCGCCCACGACCAGCGTGACTTCGAATTCGCCAAAAAATACCATCTCCCCCTCCGAGTCGTGATTCAGCCAGAGGAGGAAGGCCTCGCCGCGGAGGCTTTGGCAAAGGCCTATGAAGATGAAGGGGTGATGGTAAATTCCGGCCCATTTAATAGCCTGCCAAGCCCGGAAGGACGTGAGGCCGTGGTTCGGTTTCTGGAGGAACGGGGAATTGGCAAAGGGGCGGTGAACTATCGGCTGCGCGACTGGGGAATCTCCAGACAGAGGTACTGGGGGACGCCGATTCCAATTATTTACTGCGACCAATGCGGCACCGTCCCGGTCCCGTATGACGACCTTCCGGTGCTGCTCCCGAAAGATGTGGAGATCAGCATGAAGGGTGGTTCTCCGCTTGCGAAAGTCGAGAGTTTCGTGAATGTGCGGTGTCCGACGTGCCGGGGGCCGGCCCGAAGAGAGACCGATACGATGGATACCTTTGTCGATTCATCCTGGTACTTTCTCCGGTTTTGCAATCCGCACGCCCGGGACCGGGCCGTGGATGAGCCGAAGGTAGCCTACTGGATGCCCGTCGACCAATACATCGGGGGTATTGAACACGCCGTCCTTCATCTGCTGTATGCCCGGTTCTTCACCAAGGTGATCCGGGATCTGGGCTTGGTCCCACACAGTGAACCATTTGTGAACCTGCTGACTCAGGGGATGGTCTGCAAGGAAACCTACCGGTGTCCCACGCATGGGTTGCGCTTCCCTCAAGAGATAGACCCGCAGGGTCGCTGTACCGAGTGTGCTCACCCGGTTGAGATCGGCCGGACCGAGAAAATGTCCAAGTCGCGCAAGAACGTGGTGGACCCGGACGACCTCTTAAAGCGATATGGCGCGGATACGGCCCGTCTCTTTTCCCTCTTTGCCGCACCCCCGGAGAAGGACCTGGAATGGTCCGACAAAGGGGTAGAGGGGGCCTTCCGGTTCCTGAATCGGGTTTATCGGTTGGTCGACAGCTGGGCGGACGAATTGTCCCGTCCGGCGGCGCCTATTTCCTTCAACGATCTCACCGTCGGCCGGGCAGTGCACCAGAAGGCCCACCTGACGATCAAGAAAGTGACCGAAGATCTCGACCGGGATTTTCACTTCAACACGGCCATCGCGGCCCTTATGGAATTGGTTAATGTCCTGGGGCAATTTGAGCTTCGCGGCGATCCCGCGGAGGAGGCAGAACGGCGTTACGTGGCCCGCTTTGCCGTGGAGACCCTGCTCGTCCTCCTGGCCCCGTTTGCCCCGCACGTGGCGGAGGAACTCTGGGAGCGCCTCGGACACGGCTCGAGTATCTTTGAGGAATCGTGGCCCGTCTACGACGCCACGGTAATTGAGCGAGAGGAGATTCTGGTGGTGGTCCAGGTGGATGGGAAACTGCGGAGCCGGATTTTCCTCCCCGCGCATGCTGGGGAAGATGAGCTCCGCACAGCGGCACTGGAGGACAGTCGGGTTCAGACATGGCTGCAGGACAAGCAGGTCAAGCGCGTGGTCGTAGTTCCCAAGAAACTGGTGAACATCGTCACCGCCCGGTTGTAGCCAGCAATTTTCTTTTCGGAAGTTATCTGCCAGTGACCAACGTTGAGTAATTGGCTCGCAGCACTTCATTTGCGCTGTGTGCTCACAGCCAGAGCAGAGATCTGGTGAACAAGAGGGTGGTTTCGATTGGACTTTTCCTTTTGGCGGTAACGGTGTGCGGATGCGGCTATCGCGGCCAGCTCGGCCTACCAGATGACCTCAAGCGGATCCATCTGGACATCAGCAACCCAGGAACCTCTCGTCCCGGAATGGAGGCCGAGGTCAGGCATGCCCTCACCCAAGGCATCCTGAGTGCCGGGGGGCAGGTGGTGGCGGAGAAGTCTCAGGCGGACGCCACGATCAAGGGTGCGATCACCTCCCTCAGGGAAAACCCCGTGGCCTTCGATGCCCAGGACATCGCCACACGGTTTCGTACGGTGGTCGTCCTCGACGTCGAGGTGGTTCAGCGGAGCGGCAAGGTGGAACTGGCAAAAGAGCAGATCTCGGGAGAGGCGTACTATTCTGCCCCTTCTGGGATCACCGGGACCGAGGTGGCGGCAAATGATGCGATCCGTCGGGCCCTTCGTGATCTTGCCGATAAGGTTGTTACAAGGGTAGCCGAACCTTTATTCTGAGGGACGACACTGTTCGAGCCAGTCCTCCAAGCTGTAAGCCGGGGCCAGGTAGCTCCCATCTATCTCCTCTTGGGTGAGGAGATCCTCCTTCGTCAAGAGTTCCTTTCTCGACTCCTGAAAGCCCTCCTCCCTCCAGGAATGGAAGCGCTAAACCTGGAAATCCTCTCGGGATATGAGGCAGCCGGGGCAGACGTTGCTGCACGGTGCCGAACCGTCCCGGCGTTCTCCCCACGACGGGTCGTCATGGTGAAAGATGCGGACCGCCTCCGCATGGAGGCGTGGAAGGGAATCTTGGCCTATCTCGAAGTCCCATCGCCCACTACCTGCCTCATTTGTATTGCTGACAGGTTAGACCAGCGGAATCCCGCAGTGCAGCAAATAGAGCGAACTGGGAAGACCCTTCGGTTTGCCGCTCCGAGGTCAGAGGAAGAGCGTCAACGATGGTGTCAGCGCTGGATAAGGGAGCGGGCCCAACAGCAGGGGAAATCTCTAAACCCGGAAGCAGAATTACTGCTCTTGAACCTTCAAGGTTCGGATCTTCTGCGCCTGGGTCAGGAGGTGGACAAGCTCTGCATTTTCGTGGGGGAGCGGCGTGATATCAATCTCGAGGCAGTCGAGGCCCTTGTCGGCGAAGGGAGGGTACGGGAGATCTTTGAGCTCACCCGAGCCGTCAGCCGCAGGGATCTGCAAGCAGCTTTGTCCTGCCTTCGGAGGTTGCTAGAAGGGGGGGAAGAGCCGCTCGGAATCCTCGGGATGCTCGCGCGTCAAGTTCGCCTGCTCCTGCGGGCCAAGGAACTCATCGTCCAGTCCCGCCCTCCTGCCGAGATCAGCCGGCTGCTGGGGATCCCACGACAGTTTGTTTCAGAGATCCTTGACGGGGCCAGGATCTCATCCCTGCCGCACCTGGAGCAAGGACTCGTCCGCCTTCTGGACCTGGACCGGGTGCTCAAATCCTGGGGGAGAGGCCAATTACTCTATCTGGAATTGGCGATTATCGATTTGTGCGGATGAAGTTGCAATTAGGCAGCGCTTTCAGGGGCCTGTAACCGATGGGCAAGGCGGGATTTGTACCGAGCCGCTGTCCTGGAATGGATTATTCCCTTCGAGGCCGTCTTATCGATAACCACTACCGCCGCTCGGAAGGCAGCCATAGCCGCCTCCCGGTTCCCCGTCTCTATGGCCTGACGGACCTTTTTCATGCTGGTTCGGAGTTGGGTCTTCGCTGCCCGGTTCCGCAGGGTCCGCTTCTTGGCCTGGCGGAGGCGCTTTTCTGCCGATCTAATGTTTGCCATCCATCCCTCCCGAGCCGATGTGAGACTTTGGTTTTTATAGGGGAATACGCCCTCCATGTCAAGCGCTTTTGAAGGGAAAGGCACCTCCCACGACGTGGCTGCTGCCGCCTCGGTGGTCAGTGGTGCAACGCTCGTCAGCCGGGTCCTGGGGTACGTGCGGGATATGTTAATTGCCCATGGGTTCGGGGCCGGTCTCGCTGCCGACGCGTTCTTCGTCGCCTTTCGCATCCCTAACATGGCCCGAGAACTCTTAGGGGAGGGGGCCCTCTCTGCCGCCTTCATTCCAGTTTTCACCGAAACCATCAGCAAGCGAGGACGGCCCTCAGCCTTTCGGCTGGCTGCGACGGCCTTTTGGACGCTGAGTCTGATTCTTGTCGTGATTTGCGCCCTCGGGATCGTCAGTGCCCCGGTCCTTGTCAACCTTATGGCCTTCGGGTGGCACGTAGATCCTGAAAAACTTGCCCTCACCATCGACCTCACCCGCATGATGTTTCCGTACCTTTTCTTCATCGGGCTCACCGCGCTCATGATGGGGATCTTAAACTCCCTGGGCCACTTTGCCACCCCGGCCTTCTCCCCGGCCCTCCTTAACATTGCCATTATCCTGAGTATCCTCTTCCTGGGGCCGGTCCTTGAGAACCCGGTCTACGCCTTGGCTTATGGGGTGTTAGGGGGAGGGTTTCTACAACTCCTTTCCCAGTTTCCACCTACCGTGCGCCGGGGGGTCATCCTGACTCGAATGGGGGAGTGGAGAGACCCAGCCCTTACGCGGATCGGAAAGCTCATGGCACCCGGCGCTGCCGGGCTCGCTATCACCCAGCTGAATATCTTCATCACGACCCTTTTGGCCACCTTCCTCATCCAGGGGTCGGTCTCTTATCTGTACTACGCGTTCCGTCTCATCCATCTCCCCATTGGCATGGTCGGGGTGGCGATGGCTACGGCCGTCCTCCCTACCATGGCCGCCGCCGCTGCGCAGAACTCACCAGAAGATGTTATGAAAACACTGGTTTTCGCCCTGCGTGTTAGCCTCTTCCTGACTGTTCCTGCCCTCCTCGGCCTTGCCATCTACCGCCACACCATCATCCATCTCCTCTTTGAACGAGGCGAGTTTACCGCTGCAGCGACGGCCGCTACCGCCCAGGTCTTGCTGGGATACTGCCTCGGCCTCTGCTTTTTTGTTGCCAATCGCATTCTTGCCCGGGCGTTTTATGCTTTTCAGGACACGGTGACCCCAGTCAAGGCGGGAGCCATCGCCGTGGCCAGCAACATTGTCTTCAGCTTGCTCCTTATGTATCCCCTTCAGGCGGCGGGGCTCGCCCTTGCGACTTCCCTTGCCTCGGTGGTCAATTTCTCTGCCTTGATGCTACTCCTGAGAAAGCACCTCGGTGGATTCCCGAGACAACTCCTTGTTAAATCCCTGCAAAAGACGGGTTTCGCGGCTCTCTGCATGGCCGGCACCTTAATCGCCCTCCAAGGCCTGCTGCCACCCATGGAGGGACAGGGGGTTTTCTTGGAACTTACCCGCTTCGTGGGGGAATTTGGGCTGGGAACGGCGGTCTTTTTGGGGGTTGCGACGTTGCTGGGCTGTGATGAGGTTCGGGTCCTCCGGGGGCTTTTTCAAAGGCGCTCGGGGTAAAACAGATTTTTATTGACAGGGGAGGGGCAAGAGGGCTAATTTATTCGGTACTTTTCGTCTGGTCCGTAGCTCCCTCTTGGCCTCTAGAAGTGTCGACTTTGCTTTTTGTATGAACACACGGAACCTAACGTAAAATTTACTCTCTTAGTGAGGGGAGAACTATGAGTATGGCAGCAGGTAGTCCTGGCCTTGAGAGAAACGTAGGAAACTTTGTTCTAATTGACACCTTGCGTCAATGGGGCGTCCATCATTACAGTGGCGTAAATGGCGGGGGTGTCGTCCACGTTAGCAAGTACTTAGAGCCGCTTACCGATCCGTCGCAGATCACGGATGGCGTTCCCCGGTTTCTCACCATGGGCGAATATGCGTCTGGCTTTATGCCCTTGGGCTATTACCTCGCCTCTGGGCGAATCGCCTGCTCGATTACCACGACGGGTGCGGCGACGAAACTGGGGTCGAGTGGCATCACCGATGCCAAACTACATAACATCCCCGCCCTCTATATCATCGCCCTGAATTCCATCGGCTCGATCGGGAATGCCCCCTTACAGGATGTGTCGCAATACGGCATGAATATTGTCCCCCAACTTCAAGCCGAGCTGGGGGATGGCTGCATCGTCATCGACAACATCAACCGACTCGAACAAGACCTCGACAAGGCCCAACGCATCCTTCACGATTCGCGACCCGTGGCCATCGCGTTCCATCCCGACATCCTGTCGCAAGAAATTGAGCTCCATGTTCCAAAAAGGGAAAGGCCGCGCACCCTCAACAGTCAAGACGTGGAGGCCTTCCTCGACCAGTTCCCGCCGATGGCGAAGGGACGCCGGGTGATCATTTACGTCGGTGAGGAGGCAGCCTTCTGTCCCAACATAGAGGAGCTTTCGACAGAACTGTCCGAGCTCCTCCAAGCCCCCACTATCTGGTCTGTCAATGGGGCCAATGCCGTCTCCCCGAAAAACCCGTACAGCCACGGGTATATTCTGTTCGGGGGCAATGACAAGGCGATGGAGATCTGGCGGAGCATCAATCAGGATGATATCGTGATCACCCTCGGATTCTGCCCGGGGGAGTACTCGATCAATCTTGAGAACATTCGCGCGAAGTGCACCTGGCACTTTGGCGCGTACCCGTATGGGTACGGCCAGGTAGACGGCGATTTTCGACACCGGTGTCTGGGAGACTACAAGCAAGTCCGTGGCGATATCGCACTGGCACTTGAAGCAGTCATCCCACGGCTGAAGGCCATGGGGATCGGCAAGGACAGACCCAAGGTCGAGCGGCTGGACAATTTCAACTTCCGGGAGGTCTGGCGGGACGTCCGAAAAGACTGTGTGGACTTCATGGCCTTCTACGAGGAATTGCCGAGGCACTGGCAACCACACAGTATCGGATTCGATGATGTGTGCGTCTCGTACAAGGATCGGCAGTATGTCACCCAGCGGCCCGACCCAAATATCAAATTCTGGACGATGCACCATGGCTCGGCTATGGGGGGTGCGTTCGGAATGGGTGTTGGCGCCAAGCTGGCCGATCCCAGTCTCCAGACCTTTATGTTCTGCGGGGATGGATGCTGGCGACTCTTTGGTGGGTGCTTGGCCGACGCGGCCAAGCTGGACCTCCGCATGTTCATCATCAATAACGGGACATACGGGATTGTCGATAAAGGACTAGAGGTCATCATCCCGACTGTCGAAAAATCCCGCTACCACTCAAAGCTGCCGAGTATCGATTTTGTGGCAGCGGCGAAGGCACACGGGTGGGACGGCTTCTACCTGAAGCCTGATCTCAGCAACTTGAAAGAGATCATGGATGCCTGCTATACCACGTCTGGCAGGTCAATCCTGGTAGATGTCCCCGTGGATACCGAGCAAGTGGTCGGCTTAAACGCCCGGCTGCTGAACCTGACGACACAAGCCTATCTGTAACCTTGCGACGCAGGCAGGAAATCAGCCGCGGGGGGCTGCACGCCCACTGTCGAGGCCGGGAGGGGTTATCCCACAGGATGGCCCGCGAGGATGTGATGTGTCTCGTGTGATCCTGCGTATCCGGATTCACGGGCGGGAGAAAGCGTCTTGAAGATTAGTGGGTCAGAGATCCTGATGAAGTCTCTTGTGGATGAAGGGGTTACCACAATCTTCGGGCATCCAAGTGGGATGATCTTCTCTGATGCCGCGAGCGACCATCCGTTCAAATATATCTTCTGTCGGCACGAACAGGTTGCCGCCCATGCGGCTGAGGGATACTACAAAGCCACTGGGCGAACGGGGACGGTTATGGTCGCCTCAGGGCCGGGGGCCACGAATTGCGTGACCGCGATCACCGACGCGCTCGTCGACTCGATGGCCATCGTGGTGCTGAGTGGACAGGTGCCGGTAGGCGTCATGGGGGGTGATGTCGCTCAGGAAGCGGATGTCGTGGGGACTACCAGAGCCTGTACCAAGTATAATTTTTTAGTGTTGAGGGCCGAGGACATTCCACGCATCATCAAGGAGGCGTATTATATTGCCCGCTCCGGCCGGCCCGGCCCGGTCCTCGTAGACCTGCCGAGAGACGTCATTCTGAAGCACGCCGCGTTCAAAGGGGATCCCAAATCCGTCGCCATCAGAGGTTACCATCCCCAACTCGCTGGTCATCCGGGGCAGATCAAAAAAGCGGCCGAACTGATTGCCCAGGCCAAGCGGCCGGTGATTTTTGGGGGGGGAGGTATTATCCACGCGGACGCCTCCGAGGAGTTTCGCGAGCTGGTCGATATCACCCAGATTCCCACCACGCTGAGTCTCATGGGACTCGGGACCCTCCCCACCGATCACCCGCTCTGGCTGGGGATGCTGGGGATGCACGGGATCTACTGGGCGAACATGTGCATGATCCACTGCGACGTGATGATCGCCATTGGGTCCCGTTTTGACGACCGGGTTACAGGTAGGTTTTCCGAATTCGGACAACAGTGCCAAATTATCCATGTGAATGTCGACCCGACGTCTATCCAAAAGAACGTCAAGGTGGATGTCCCAATCGTCGGCGATGTGAAGTGCGTCCTCCGAGAACTCAACAAAGCGCTTCAGAAAGTGGACCGGTCCTGGGCGAGCGATCTTGAGGGGTGGTATGCACAGATCGAAGCGTGGAAGAAGCAGGATAGCCGCCGCTATGAGCAGCGGGGAGCTACCATCAAGCCCCAGTACGCGATCGACATGATCCTTCGTCTGACGGAGGAGTATGACCCGATCATCTCCACCGGTGTAGGACAGCACCAGATGTGGACGGCCCAGCTCTATCGGGGGCACCACCCGCGCCGCTGGCTTACCTCGGGAGGTCTGGGAACCATGGGGTTTGGGCTTCCGGCGGCTCTGGGCGCGCAGGCGGGAATCCCCGATAGGTTGGTCCTCAACATCGACGGGGACTGCAGCTTCCAGGTGACGATGCAAGATCTCTGTACGCTCGTCCACTATCGACTTCCGGTGAAGACATTCGTGATCAACAACAAGGGCTTGGGAATGCTGCGACAGTGGCAACGGCAGTATCCTTCTTCCCCGCATGCAGATCTGGCGCATCAGCCCGACTTCGTGAAGCTTGCAGAGGCCTGCGGCGTGGGTGGGATTAGGATCGAACGGCCCGAGGAAGTCAAGGCCGGCATCGAGAAAGCGATTAACACCCCTGGTCCTGTCGTGGTGGATATAGTGGTGGAGCGTGAGGAAATGTGCTTGCCTGTGATGCCAACGGGCGTGGGCACCGTAGACGTCGTTCAGGTCGGAGAAACGGCCCGCGATACATCGTTCCCGGGTTGGCGGTGAGGAAAGGATGAGGGAACAGGCCCCTGCACGGCGGCATATTTTGACGCTCTTGGTGGAAAACCGCATCGGTGTCTTGGCCAGAATCGCCGGGCTGATCGCGGCCAAGGGCTATAACATCGACAGTGTGTCCGTCGGCGAGACGATGGATAATTCAATGTCTCGCGTTACTCTCGTGGTGCACGGGGATGACTGGGTGATGGAGCAAGTGGTCAAGCAACTCAATCGACTTATCGACGTGGTGAAAGTTGTGGATCTGACGGAGGAGGACTGTATCGAGCGCGAAATGATTCTGATTCGGGTAAACGCAGAGGCTCCCAACAGAGCCGAGATTCTCCGAATCGCCGATATCTTCCGGGCCAGGGTTGTGGATGTCACCCACCGGACTTACACCCTAGAGGTGACCGGGGATGAGCATAAGATCCAAGCCTTGCTTGACCTCTTCCGGCCCTTTGGAATTAAAGAACTGGTCCGGACCGGTCAAATCGCCATCGCCCGGGCGAGCAAGGCCGCTCCCCGGAAGCTTGAGCGGGAGGCGGGAAACGAGGAGCAGGTTGAAAGCAAGTCCACGGCAGGTACACCGTAGGGGAAAGCGAGGGGATGGAGATGGCCAGACTCTTTTACGATAAAGATGCGGATCTTGGACTCTTAAAAGGAAAGAACATTGCCGTCATTGGCTACGGAAGTCAGGGACACGCCCACGCCCTGAATCTGAAGGATGCGGGCTTGGACGTGGTTGTAGGGCTGTACAAGGGCTCAAAGTCGTGGGATAAGGCCATAGCGGATGGGCTGAAGGTCGCGCCGGTCGACGAGGCAGCATCGGCGGCCCAGGTCGTCATGATGCTTATCCCGGATCAGCATCAGCGACATGTGTATAGCGAGTCGATCCAGCAGGGACTCACCGCTGGCAAGACGCTGATGTTCGCCCACGGTTTCAATATCCATTTTCATCAAGTGGTGCCACCAAAGGATGTAGACGTCTCGATGGTGGCCCCCAAGGCGCCGGGTCACATCATGCGGCAGATCTACACGGAAGGATCCGGGGTCCCAGCCCTTTTGGCCATCTACCAGGATATCTCGGGGAAGGCCCAGGAGACGGCTTTGGCTTACGCCAAGGGGGTTGGATGTACCCGGGCCGGGGTCTTGGAGACCACGTTCAAGGAGGAGACCGAGACAGACCTATTCGGGGAACAGACCGTCCTGTGCGGCGGTCTCTCGGCCTTGATCAAAGCGGCGTATGAGACGCTGGTCGAGGCGGGGTACCAGCCAGAAGTTGCCTATTTCGAGTGCCTCCACGAGGTCAAGCTGATCGTGGATCTGTTTTACCAGGGGGGCCTGGCCTACATGCGCTATTCCGTGAGTGATACTGCCGAATACGGAGATTATTCTCGGGGTCCCCGGGTTATCAACGAGGCAGTCCGAGCGGAGATGAAAAAGATCCTGCAAGAGGTCCAGGATGGGAGCTTTGCCCGGGAATGGATCCTAGAAAATCAAGCAGGCCGTCCCAGCTTTCTGGCCCTCCGGAAGAAGGATGCCGAGCACCCGATCGAAGAAATCGGGAAGGAACTGCGGTCCATGATGCCGTGGATCAAGGGAAGACCCAAATAGCCTGCTACGTGTCGACCCATTATTACTCAAGAATGCCTCCGGAGGCCCGGAGGCATTCTCATTTTACAGCTGCTTCCCAGGATAACGGAAAGGCTGGATTCACACTCATTTCTCGTCTATGCTAGAAGCCGTGCGAATCCGCGAGACGGAAAACCGGGGGCACCGCCCGAATGAGCGTGTGCATCCTTGGCGCCTAGGGATGGAGGGGCAAGGCAGGACTCGTGTCCTGCTCTTCCTTCTCTTCGTGGCTGCTCTGGTTTACGTGGGGAACCAGGTGGCCGGTGCTTATGTCAATTATCTGGCGCTCCGTGATACGGTTCAATTGGTGGTGCGTGACATTGTACTACGCCCTATTGTGGGGGTGGAGGAGGGGAGAGAGCGGATCCTGGCAAAGGCCCGCGAGTTGGAGCTGTCCATTTCGGAACAGCAGGTGGATGTGACGGACGACGGGGAGACCGTCGTCGCTCGTGTCAGATGGGAAGAACCAGTTGGTGTGGGTGACTACACGATCCCTTTCCCTTTCGAGATCGAGGAATCGTATCTTTTCGTTAAACGATAAAATGATGCTTCCCCTTGACGTCCCGTCTCTGCAGGCTGGCCCCGTACCAACGCCCCCCTCAACCCCCCTTCCTTTCTTTATCGCCCTCGTCGGTCCGACCGGAATCGGCAAGAGTGCCATCGCAGGAGACCTAGCTAAGGTCATAGATGGGGAAATTGTGGCCCTGGACTCCATGCAGATTTACCGTTACCTCGACATCGGCACGGCCAAGCCGACTTTGGCAGAGCAAGATGGGATCCCGCACCACCTCATCAGCCTGGTAGATCCGAATGAAGCCTTTTCAGCGACAGACTATGCCCGGTTGGTCCATCGCGTGCTCAAAGAAATCCATTCCCGAGGGAGGCTTCCTGTCGTCGTGGGAGGATCGGGCCTCTATCTCCGTGCCCTCCGTGGGGAGATCTTTGCGGGTCCGCGAGAAGTCAAGAGCATCCGGGCACGACTGGGACAGGAGGCGAAGTACGGCGGCCCCGAGGTGCTACACGCCCGCCTCGCTCGTCTGGATCCCTTGGCCGCGGACAGAATCCATCCCCGGGATCTCTTTCGCCTCGTTCGGGCCTTGGAGATCATCGAGGTTACCGGCAGGCGCGTTACCGACCTTTGGGAAGTCCATCGCAGGGGGCTGGTGAAACCCGCGTCCCTCCTATTGGGGCTTCACAGGGAGCGTACGGACCTGTACGGGCGGATCAACGACCGCGTAGATCGTATGATCGAGTCCGGCCTTATCGGGGAGGTCAAGAAGCTCCTCGCGGCGGGCTACTCTCCACATATAAAGCCATTTCGCAGCCACAACTATCGCTATATTGTTGCCTTTCTTCTCGGAGAGAAGAGCCTCGAGGAGGCGACCAAACGCACCAAGCAAGAAACCCGTCACTATGCCAAGCGTCAAATGACCTGGTTCCGCCGGGAGACAGACATCACGTGGTTTGACCTGATGCACGTAGAGAGCAGCACGGTTCGAGAGGTCCTGATTCAACAAATCCAACGGGCCCGAGAGAGGCATGGAGCATCTTAAGATTCGTGGAGGAGCTCGGGGACTGCAGGGAAAGATTACGGTCCCGGGTGATAAGTCCATTTCCCATCGCGCGATCATTTTGGGGGCCCTGGCTGACGGGGTCACCGAAATATCCGGTTATCTCAGGTCTGAGGATTGTCAACGGACCCTGGAAGCTGTCCGGGCCCTGGGGATCGACGTTGAGGGCGGGGATCCTCTCCGGATCCATGGGAAGGGCCTTCACGGCCTACGAGAGGCAGGGGATATTCTAGATTGCGGGAACTCTGGCACCACCATCCGTCTCCTTGCGGGAGTGCTGGCAGGCCAACCCTTCCTCTCGATCCTCACCGGAGATGCATCTCTGAGGCGGCGGCCGATGGATCGCGTCGTCATCCCCCTCAAACAGATGGGAGCTGAGATGTGGGGGCGAGCTTGGGATACCCTGCCCCCTTTGGTTGTACGCGGTGGAAGACTACGAGGGCTAAGATACCACAGCCCTGTCGCCTCAGCTCAGGTGAAATCGGCCATCCTTCTCGCTGGTCTTTTTGCCGAGGGCCGGACCACCGTCATTGAACCTGCCCGATCGCGGGACCATACCGAACGCTTGCTCAAGGCGTGTGGGCAGGTGGTGGAGACGGACGGGCGCGAAGTGACGCTGGTGCCAGCGGGCGCCCTGCGAACCAACCGCATCTCCGTTTCCGGAGATTTTTCGTCAGCTGCGTTTTTTCTCGTCGCCGGCCTTATTCTCCCCGATTCCGACCTCACCATTGAGGGGGTGGGTGTGAACCCGACCCGGACAGGGTTGCTCGACGTTCTCCAGGCGATGGGGGGAGTCGTGGAGGTTCAACAAGAAGAGGAAAGCGGCGGTGAGCCTCGGGCACGTCTGCGCGTACGCACGAGCTGCCTCAAAGGGGTAAGCATTGGGGGAGACTTGATCCCGCGTCTCATTGACGAGATTCCGGCCCTGGCGGTGGCCGCCGCTTGTGCGGAGGGAAAGACAATCATCCAGGATGCTGCAGAGCTGCGCGTCAAGGAGTCCGATCGGATTCGGGCCATTGCCACGGCGTTGAACCAGATGGGAGTTCGCACGGAAGAGATCGAGGACGGTCTAATCATCCATGGGTGCGGAAGCCTTCGGGGGGCCTCCTACGAAAGCCGTGGCGACCACCGAATGGCCATGGCGTTTACGGTGGCCGGTCTCAGAGCCGATAATGAAACGACGGTTCTGGACACGGCGTGCATCCAGACCTCCTTCCCCGGGTTCGTGCAAACCCTCCAAGACTTGTTTCCGGGCTCCGTAGAACAGAAGGTATGAAGCGGCTGCCGAAAGACCTGATCATTACCATCGACGGCCCAGTCGCAGCTGGGAAAACCACGGCAGCCCGGCTGTTGGCCGAGCGGCTGGGCTATTGCTATATCGATAGCGGGACAATGTACCGGGCGCTCGCCTGGAAGGCGATACAGGAAGGTATCGATGTGTCGAGTCCAACGATGTTGTTGGATCTGCTCGCCCGAACCGAGCTCGAGTTCCGACCCGGGCCCGAGAGGCTCCGGGTCCTGGTGGATGGGGAAGACGTTACCGATGCTCTCCGCTTGCCCAGGATCGAGACGGCTTCCTCAATCTTGTCTGTCCATCCGAGTGTGCGAGAAGAGCTGGTGAGGCGACAACGGCAGCTTGGGATTGGGGGAGGGGTGGTGATGGACGGTCGCGATATCGGTACGGTGGTCTTCCCGGACGCCCCTGTGAAGTTTTACCTCACCGCCTCCCCAGAGGAGCGTGGACGCCGACGCTTCCGAGAATCTCCTCATGGCACCGGGAGCCTCGAGGGAACCCTAGCAGAGGTGGAACGCCGAGATCGTCGGGACATGGAACGGCCGGCCTCCCCTTTGAAGCCGGCACCAGATGCCATCCTCATTGACACCACCTTCCTGAGTGCAGAGGAGGTGGTCAAGGAGTTGGAGAGCCATATCCATAGAAAGCTCAGGGACCCCCGTGATTTTTTGCTTGCGTGATCCTTACAAACTCGTTAAAATAAACGTCTTTGTTGGGCACCAGGAGGTTATATTGCGTGTGGTATCGGGCCTGTCAAATTTTCCTCCCACTGATCGTGCCGGTTTTCAGCTTCCGGGTGGTGGGAAAGGAAGAAGTCCCTACCACGGGAGGCGTGATTCTAGCGGCCAATCACGTCAGTTACGTGGATCCTCTGTTTATTGGCGTGGCCCTCGTAGAACGGCAGCTTCACTCCATGGCGAAAGAGGAGCTCTTTCGATGGCCCCTTTTTGGTGCGTTCATCCGAGGGCTTCATGCCTTTCCGGTCCGCAGGGGGAGGGTGGACTATGCGGGAATTCGACAGTGTCTGCGCCTTCTCAATCAAGGAGAGGTTCTCTTGGTGTTTCCTGAAGGAACACGCGGGGATGGAGTGGCTTTGCAGAAGGCGGAGGAGGGAATCGGGCTTCTGGCCGCACGCGCCGGTTGTCCAGTGATTCCCGTGTACGTCCAAGGCACGGACAAAGTCCTGCCGAGGGGTCAGCGGATCCCGCGAGTGCACCCCGTGACGGTCTATTTCGGTCACCCGTTGCGGGTGGCGGGTGAAAACTCTGGAAAGGAAGGGCGATGGAGTTATCGACGCCTCAGCGAACAGGTGATGGAGGAGATCGCCGAGCTTCAAGCCAGGGCTCGTGCACCGGAGGCGTGAGACCTTGGCCTATAATTACAAATCTATTGCCAGGAGGGGCAACCAGGTATGGTAGAGACAGAGCGTGATCGTCGGGGGCGAGAAACGGATCGGGACTTGCACGGAGTAATAGAACAGCCGGAATCCACCATTGACATGCAACAGATCTACGACCAAACCTTCAAGGACATTGTGGAAGGGGAGATCGTGAAGGGGAAGGTCCTGGCGATCGGACCGGATGAGGTCATGATCGACATTGGCTACAAGTCCGAGGGGGGTATTCCGCTCAAAGAGTTTCTGAACCCCCAAGGACAGCTGACGATCCAGGTGGGCGATGTCATTGACGCCTACCTTGAATCCAAGGAAGACAACGAGGGGCTGATCGTCTTAAGCCGCGAAAAGGCGGAAAAAATTAAGGTCTGGGATGAAATCAGCAAGGTCTACGAAAAGGGTGGGGTGGTAGAGGCGACCATTGTAGGGAAGACGAAGGGAGGGCTGATCGCCGACATCGGGGTCCGGGCGTTCCTCCCCGGCTCGCAGGTGGACCTGCGTCCCGTGCGGGATCTTGATAAAGTGATTGGCAAGACGTTTCCCATGAAGATTATCAAACTGAACCAGCGACGGGGCAACATCGTCCTCTCTCGACGGGAGCTTCTGGAAGAAGAGCGGAAAGGCCTCAAGGAAAAGACGCTCGCCACGTTAGAAGAAGGGAAGATTTTGAAGGGTAAGATCAAGAACCTCACAGAATACGGCGCCTTTATTGACCTCGGGGGCCTGGACGGCCTCCTACATATCACCGACATGTCCTGGGGCCGGATCGGACACCCCTCGGAGCTTTTTGCGGTGGGGGACGAGGTTGAGGTAACAGTCCTCAAGTTCGACCGACAGGCAGAACGGGTTTCCCTGGGTTACAAACAGCGTCTGGCGGACCCGTGGGGAGACGTCATTCAGAAGTTCGTCCCGGGAACCAAGGTGAAGGGAAAGGTGGTCTCGATCACCGATTACGGAGCATTCGTCGAGTTAGATCCAGGAGTGGAAGGTCTCGTCCATATCTCGGAGATGTCCTGGACCCAGCGGGTCAAACATCCTTCCAAGGTGGTGACCGTGGGAGATGTGGTGGACGTGGTAGTCCTGGATGTTGATCGGTCTTCCCGGCGGATCTCACTTGGGATGAAACAAGTGGAACCCAATCCGTGGGACGCCTTGGAACAGCGGTACCCCGTGGGGACCCGCCTCGAGGGAAACGTCCGAAACCTAGTTGACTTCGGTGCCTTCATTGAACTGGAGGACGGGATTGACGGACTCATCCATATCTCCGACATGTCTTGGACCAAACGCGTGAAGCATCCTTCGGAGATCCTGAAGAAGGGAGATCGCGTCGAGGCCATCGTCCTGCATGTCGATAAGATAGCCCGGCGTATCTCCCTTGGCCTGAAGCAGACCCAACCCGACCCTTGGAAGACCACGGTCCCCGAGAAATACCGGATCGGGATGGATCTCACAGGCAAGGTGGTCCGGATCACCGACTTCGGGGCTTTCGTGGAGCTGCCCGACGGCATTGAGGGATTGCTCCACGTCTCCGAGCTGTCCGAGGGACGGGTGAACCGGCCGGAGGATGTGATCAAGACCGGAGAGGAATTGACCCTCAAGATCATAAAGTTGGATACGGATGACCGCAAACTGGGCTTGAGCCTCAGGGCATTCCAAGAAGCGACCCAGGAACAGGAAGGGAAACAAGAAGTGACCCAGGAACAGGAAGGGAAACAAGAAGTGACCCAGGAACAGGAAGGGAAAGAAGAAGGGGAGTAACCGATGTCAGGGGGACGGAAGCGTTCCTTCTTACGGGCCATGTTGATCACGGGAGGGATTGGACTGTTCTTCTTCGTCCTGATCTTCGGTGCAGCCGCCCTGCTAAGCAACCGAGAACATTTCGGGGGCCCGAAGATGGCCCTGGTAAAAGTTGATGGAATCATCAGCGACTCAGAAGAAGTTATAGAGCAGATTCGTCATCACCTTGAGAATCCAACCGTCCAGGCTTTCGTGATCCGCATTAACAGTCCAGGTGGGGGAGTGGCAGCGTCTCAGGAGATTCACGAGGAGATTAGAAAGATTCGTCAAGATCACGGCAAACCCGTAGTAGCCTCCATGGCCACCGTGGGGGCCTCGGGAGGGTACTATATCGCCACCGCTGCCGACAAGATCGTGGCCAATCCGGGGAGCATCACGGGAAGCATCGGGGTGATCATACAGATCCCCAATTTCTCGGGGCTTCTCCAAAAAGTAGGGATTCGGTCGGTGGTCATAAAAAGCGGACCCTACAAAGACTTGGCCTCGGCCACCCGAGAGCTGACACCGGAAGAGCGGGAGTTGCTCCAGCGGCTCATTGATGACATTCACGACCAGTTCATCCAAGCGGTGGTGGAGGGACGCGGCCTTTCTCGAGAAAAGGTAGAGATGGTTGCAGATGGGCGAATTCTGAGCGGCCGACAGGCTCTAGAGTTGGGACTGGTGGATCAGCTAGGGAACCTCCAAGATGCCATCGCGACGGCAGCAAAAATGGGGGATATCCCTGGAGAGCCCCAGATCGTCCAGGTAGAGGAGCGCAAGTTTTCTTTGCTCCGGTTGTTGCTGGGAAGCAGGGCCACGGCGTGGCCACAAAAGTTACTGGGAACGGAGGAAAGTCAGTTGTCCGTCGGTTACCTGTGGCAGTGGTGAACCCGCGGTGAGGAAGGAAGGGGTGCAATGACTAAGGCCGACCTGGTAGAAAAGATCGCAGCAACAGTCAATCTCACGAAGAAGGAGACCGAGGTTGTCATTGATACTATGTTTGACGGCATCGCTAAAGCATTGGCCTCGAGCAACGACGGCAAGGTCGAACTTCGCGGCTTCGGGAGCTTTCGGGTCCGGCGCCGGGGGGCCCGTCAGGGTCGAAACCCCCAGACCGGTGCGATGGTCAGTGTCCCAGCCAAGAAGGTGCCCTATTTTAAGCCGGGAAAGGAGCTGAAGGCCCTCATCGACAGGTAGGCCTCCTTCTGGTACAAGCCCATTCGGACTCAGACCTGTTCGATCGGCCATCGGTTCATGGAGCAGTTTACGCACCCTGGGAAAAGCGATGTCCAATCGCCTCGCTTTATCGAGGGAAGGACCGAAGAGATTCAAGACCTCTTCGGGGTTCCCCTGCCTACCCTCCCGGAAGACCACGATTCCGCAGGAGACCACCCAGTTTTCCTCGTCCAACTTCATCCCCGCCTACAGCCGGCTTTCCTGACCTTTCTCGGGGCGGCTTCTCGCTCCATCATGGCAGGGGGGAGGGAGCCGCAGGAGTTTCAGGACGCCGAGCGCTCCTATTTCCAGCTGCTGCTAGAAATTGCAACGAATATCATCGAGAACGAACGCCGGTCTGGATTGCTGAATCTCTTCTGGCTGGCTCACTTCAAAGAAATCGCGGCCGCGGTTCAGGATTACTTCACTCGGGAAGGGATCCCGCCCTTTTTCAAATACCAGATGCACCCGCTGGTCCGTGGTTTTTACAGGCTCCTGCATCGATCGACCTGGAATCACTTTTCGAGCACAGCCTCTCAGACACTCGAATATAACCTTGGGCTCAACTTCAACCACCACCTGATCGAAAGCCTCTTCGAGGATCAATTACCCTTCACCGAGGTGGACGTGGCCCATGCGAACCTGGAGGGGATCTTGGTCCCACAAAATCGGAGATTTCGTCTGAGTGGGGTAGAGTACAGAGAATTGCGAGATGTCTTGCAGGACCGGATTCGCCTTGGCCTCACCAAACAAGAGCGTACCCTGATCGACCTCATCAAAACCCACCTGCCAGGAGTGGATCCCTCCTCGTATGATGAGAAAGCCGCTCAACTGAAGATGGTTTTTCAGCCCGCCATCGTCGGCTATCTCTTTACTGACTACGATGAGACCTTGGGGCGGCTCACCACCTCCGCCCAGCTCACGGCGGGGCGAGACCGTCGGGGCGGATGGCAGCATCTCTTGCATGACTATCTCGATTTTATCCAGGCAGTCCGTCGGTGTGAAATCATCGACCGCTTCCGACGCCGCATTGCCCTGGTCCCTTCAGGACTGGCTGAGATCCAGCTAAAACAATACTCTACTGAGGATCGGCTTTTCCAGTTTTCCGAAGCCACCGAGGTACTCAATAGCGCGCGAAAGGTGACCATTCTTTTCACGGATCTCCGGGGCTTTACTGCGGCTTCGGAGGGTGGGATCTCCGAGGTGGAACTGACGCGATCCCTTTACGCCATCTTTGACCCCATGGCTGGCATTGTCAAGCGTTTCAAGGGGAAGATCGACAAATTCACCGGTGACGGACTCATGATCACCTTTGGGAGTACTCAGGTCAGCACTGAGGATGAGATGAACGCCCTGCGAACCGCTGTCGTAATTCGGACGCTGGTAAAAGACCTTCAGAAGCAAGGGAAGATGCCCTATCAGATGGGCATCAGTCTTCATACTGGTCGTGCCCAAATAGGTCACTTTCTCCCCGATGAAAAATCTGTCGATGTCACGGTAATCGGCCGCCATGTCAATATCGCCAGCCGCGTCGCAGGCTCTGGAGGCAGCCCCGTGGAGGTGCAGGGCGAGAAACGAGCGACCCCTGGGAGTGCCGATCAAGAGGTCTGGATCGATCGGCACGGTACCCTCTATAATTTCGGGATCACAGCGACCCGGGAGCACGTGGAGGCCCTGCGCCAAAGTAGCTCTTGGGAGATCGAGGAAGGGAAAAAGGGCACGCGATACACCGTGTTCGATCCCGAACTGGAAAAAAAGATCTTGATTGAGTATGTAGGGGATGCTAAGTTGAAAGGTGTGGAGCGGGCTCAGCCCGTCTACCGGGTGAATGCCTCTTGACGGTTTGAGAAGGCCGATGATAAAATGATTCCTACCCTTTGGGCGCCGTGGCGGATGCAGTATATCGTCGGATCGAGATCCGCCGGGTGCATTTTGTGCGAGAAGGTGAAGGAGGGGGAGGACGCGAAAAACCTCATCCTGGCCCGGGGTCCTTTTGCCTACGTTCTCGTAAATATCTATCCCTATAGCAGCGGGCACCTGATGATTGCCCCGTACCGCCACTTGGAGTGCCTGGGAAAGCTCTCCGCAGAGGAAACGTCGGAAATGATGGCCTGGGCGTCCAAAAGCGAGCGCATTCTGGGGGACGCCTTCCACGCGGAGGGGTTCAACATCGGCCTAAACATAGGAAAGGTGGCCGGGGCGGGGATTGATGACCACGTACACATGCACGTGGTCCCGCGTTGGAGTGGCGACACGAACTTTATGCCCGTCCTGGGCGAGACCAAGGTAATTCCGGAGTACCTCGAAGAGACGTACGCGAAGCTCTTGCCCTATTATCAGGCTGATTGAGCGAAGGGGAGAATGGCAATGATGATCGGGATGACAGTCCGGGGGATCGCCCTTGATCCAATTACCAATATGCCTATCATCATCCTGAAAGATCAGGACGAGAAACGGGCCCTCCCCATCTGGGTTGGGATCTTTGAGGCAAACGCCATCGCCCTCGAGCTCGAGAAGATCGCGACGCCACGGCCCATGACCCATGACCTGATCAAGAACATCCTCGACGGGGTCGGGGCCTCAGTGCAGCAGATTGTGATCAACGACCTGAAAGAGAACACATTTTTTGCGGTTATCGAGGTCAATTTTAACGGTAATGTGGTAAATATCGACTCGCGGCCCTCCGATGCAATTGCGTTGGCGCTTCGGCTCAATGCCCCCATTTTCGTCACGGACAAGGTCGTCAGCAAGGCCAAGAGTATGGACATCGCTGAGGAGAAGGAGGACAGCGATCGCTGGCGGGAGTGGCTCGAGAATCTGAAGCCGGAGGACTTTGGTAAGTACAAGATGTAAGTCTGTATAGGAGTGGTACTGTCCCTTATATAGGGGCCCGTAAGACGTGACGGGCCCTTTTTCTTTGTGGTGACGGCGGGTACTATAGGTGGGAGAAAAGTGGGGTGGCGGTTCGTTTTCGACAGACTAGGAAGGAGAGGATGGCGATATGTGTTAGAGACACATTAGTTTACATAATGTTTCTTATCTGAACAACCTACCGCTCCAATAAAGCCATTCGCTCCTCCGCTTGCCTCGACCATATGCTTCCTGGATATGCCTCTACGACACCACGATAGACTGTGACCGCCTCCTCTTTTTGTTGAGACTGTTGGAGGGAGCGTGCAAGGCCCATGAGCGCCTCGACGCTTAATGCGTGCCCCCGGTACCGCTGCGACAGATTTCGAAAGATAGATGCCGCCACTTTGTACTGTCCTTGTGCCTCCATGGCATAGGCTCTTCCGAGCGCAGCCAGAAATACCCACGATGCCTTTGGGTATTTCTCGAGGTAGCGTTGGTAAGCAACCAAGGCCTCTTGATATCTGCCCATTGCGTATAAGGTGTGGCCGATCTGCAGGAGCGCCTGCTCTGCCGCGCTCGACGAGGGATATTCCTCGCGTATCTGGTTGAGCAAAGGCAGCGCTTGGTCGGGGCCCTTGGCCGTTTCTTCCGTACCTTGTCCGGCTGCGGTCACCTCCGGGGGCCTTTGCAGCATCTGCAGGGCGTCGGTCAGCATGAACTGAGCCGCCGCCTCCTGCTTTGCTTGAAAGGTCCGATAGCCCCACCAACCAAAGACGACTACGAGCAGCGCCAGCACCCCCAGCGTGAGAAGCTTGCGCATCTCGTATAGGTAATCACCGAATTCCTTGGGGGTCACACGACGCGGTTTGATGATTGGGCCTTTGAGTCGCATCTATTCCTGAATCCTTTCTTTTCTTGCTCTTCTAGCACTTTCGCGCGCTTCCTGTCAAATCCAAGTTCGTCCCTTTTTGGTACGGCTAAGCCCTTTTTTCACTCTCTAGGACACCATTGCGGGCACAGCTCGATATATGCTACTTAACTTTATGGGTTGCAGCGTAATTATTTGACTATAAAGTAATATATATGTCAGATATGGCACCCCTACCCTACTACTAGAGCGCTCCAAGGAGAAGCGAGAAGATGGATGAAGAATTTATAGAGAAGCATCAGGAGTTCTTTTTTACGCTTCACAGAGGGTCAGAAGGTGGGCTACGGTTCGTTCTTGATCACAGCGAGTGCTTTAAGGTACCGCCTATACTGCAGGAAGCCGGTGTCCTCCACAAACCGCAGGAGATGGACGCCGTGGGGGAGAATCTGGTCAGCGACTTCATCACTTTGCCACATCACTTCTCCCTCGGCGGTCACTGTCCCTTTGGGGAGTTCCATGTGAAGGCAAAGCATGGTCCCAGGTGCCAGCTTCTCGGACAGGAAGACATGGAGGCCGCGAAGGCTCGCGTTGATCGCGACCCCCGCGACTTCCCGGCTCGGCTCGCCATCCCCTGCAATGACGCACCGGACCGGCAGCTCCGCTGGAAGGCGGGGATCGCCTCGCCGTGGCGTCTCCCGCTGAGCCCTGCGCGTGGCTGAATTCACCACCTCGATGAGACTTTCAGCCTCAAAGGGCTTCGCTAGGCAGAACTCCGCTCCGGCGCGAAAGGCCTGCTCGGCGTCCTGCAAGTCCGATGAAACCGTGATGCCGACCACGGGAATGTCTGCGAGGGTACCATCCTGTTTGAGGCGCTGGCACGTTCTGACCCCATCGAGCCCGGGCAATGTCATGTCCAGGAGGATGACAGCAGGCTGCGCCGTCTGAGCCAGTTTGATCCCAGCCAGGCCATCGGGGGCCTCAAGGACTCGAAATCCCGCACCGGTGAGCACCGAGCCCGCTAGCTCGCGCAAGACCTGATCATCGTCAATAACTAAGATGGGGCGTATCTGCACTATTTTCTCCTGATGGTAGCCCCAAGCCGGATCCATTCTCTGTGATTGACTGGATGTAGTCGCTGATCACCTGCCGCGTCTCCTCTGAGAGGTCGAGAAATTCCAACCCGGTGTGGTAGATCAACGCCTGCTCCCCATCCGGCTGCAGCTCTATCCGGTTCACCACCGAACGGATCACGCGGCACCTCAGGCGGAGCCTCTTCCCTTCCAGGTCGAGGTCCAAGGAGGAAGTGGTGCCCGGTCGGACGACCTGGGAATGTTCGATCAACACCCCGCCGAAGCTGATGTCGACGAGAGACGCATCATGCACGGCGGTTACACGCCCAGTGGCCTTGCCTGCCACGGTAAATCGGGGATGCTGCCGCCTGTCTCGCTGTCCTTCTCCCAACGCAACTCCTCGGCGATTACATGGCGGGTGGGATGCAACCTATGCTGAGGTTAGCAAAGGGCATGCCACTCAAATAGAGCTTTACTTTCAAGGAGTTACGGCTTCCACGAGTCCAAATTGACCGCTTGTCGGCAGGCAAGGTGGCTTATTATGCCGTGCCTTGCTTGCTATGCGCCTCGTGTGCCACTGCAGGGCTGAGCCGAACTCCATGAAGCGGGCAAGTCGAAGCGGTGGGAGCGATACACCCTGGACGAGGTGAAGGGGACTTTGTGTGCCGCTTACTCGGACTTAGCAACTACATGCGGGGGGATAATTGAGAAATTCCTGGTGGGCCTGGCAGGACTCGAACCTGCGGCACGAGGTTTAGGAAACCTCTGCTCTGTCCATCTGAGCTACAGGCCCATGAGCATTTCGGGCGGCCACCTCTTCCGGTGTTGTGAATAGCATTGTGGAACAAGCCGCTCGACGGCTTCTGCCTTATCCATCATAATTCCTTTCTGCCCCCATATATATACTTCAGATATTCAAAAAGTGAGATTACACCACAGATAACAAAAAACCCGATGATGAACCTGGACAGGGTCAGCCCCTTCACACCGCCAGCAAGGTATATATCCACATCCTCTCCTTTGTTGGGAGTCCAACAATGCTTCCATCAAACATACACTGAGACCAAGCGCCGTTCTCCATCGTAAGGGATTGGAGGGCCTTCCGCAAGACGGATTCGTGAGGCTACATCTGGTGAGAGAGGAGTTGGCGTCTTTCTCCAACACCGTCGAGGTTCACCGCTTCAGCTCGACGATGTCTCTAGGTGAGTGACTCGGAGTGAGCGGCTTGAGGTTACTCCCTTCCAAAGCAGCAGGTACTGGTGAGATTTTGGAGGGTCTTTTACTTATAGGGTCACGGGCTGGAGGTCCTCAACCGCCTGCTTGAGGATCCGATCCACCTCCGCCACAGAAGCATCCGTTGCCCTGAGCAACAGAGCAAGGACCCTGCCAAAGGTACCCATGGGGTACTCGTTGACTTCAACGCCGTGCCTCTGCAGGGTCAGCGCAACTTGGCGAGCGAACAGCCGACGCGCCGTTTTTGGGGGATGGCCTGGTCGGGGAAGCTTGTGGTCGCGGGCAATTTGAAGGGCCTGCGAGAAAGTATCAAGCTGGGATTCCAGGTTTCGAAGGAACTGGCCGGCGTCGGGATGCTTCTGCTCGAGGAGGACACCGGAGATCAGATCTGAGGTGGCCACCTTGGTCACGCGTAAAAGTAGTTTGAGGCGGTTCACCGCAGCAGACCGCTCATCGAGTGCCATGCGTATTTCAGCGGGTATTACCGGTTGTGCCTCTTGAGCGGACCAGGTTTTGAATAGAGCCGCCCAGTGCTCGAGCTCGGCCACTAAGTCCCCGTTATGTC
>Ga0255058_10000292_pt1 | contig 30149 bp, 24 predicted proteins | sample Cases_109_9_MG_FD_188637 | JGI IMG/M metagenome (GOLD analysis project Ga0255058, IMG submission 188637) | Seawater microbial communities from Amundsen Gulf, Northwest Territories, Canada - Cases_109_9 | ecosystem: Environmental > Aquatic > Marine > Gulf | place: Canada: Northwest Territories... | reverse complement strand
TCGATCGCAGCGGGCGCCGTCGCCGTCGCGTCGGCCGACGTAGTGGCAGCGCCGTAGCCGAGCGTCCACGCCCCAGCCAACGCCAACCCCGCCGAAACGACCGCCAACGGAGAGCCCCATGGATTCCCAAGCCGCACGTCCCCACAATGGCGATCCATCCCGATCCAGTCAAATTGAGGTGAACCCCGGCGAAAAGTCGGCCATTATTCGCGCCACCCACACCCCCCAATGACTCGCCGATGGAGTTGCTGACCCGCATTCAAGAGAATTGGATCGTCCTGCTGATCCCGGTGATCAGCGCCGTGGTCGGATGGTTCACGAATGTTGTCGCCATCAAAATGATGTTCCATCCGGTCGACTTCATGGGCATCCCTCCCTACTTGGGATGGCAAGGTGTAATCCCGACCAATGCCCTGCGACTCGCCAAGATGTCGAACGCTTTGATCACGGGGAAGCTTCTGTCGTTGCGTCAGCTCTTCGATGCGAGCTTCAGCGCGGAGGCTTTCCAGAGCAAGCTCGGCCCGGTCATCGACGACATTACCGAGCAGGTGATCGACGAGGTCGCTACGAAGCACGCCAAACCGGTCTGGGACAATGCAGGCGAGTTCATGCAGAACAAGGTGCGCGCTCAGGTGCGCGTCGAGATCGTCGACGTCACACGCGCCATCGCGATGGACATGGCCGACGACATCGACAACATCCTCAACATCGAAAAGACGATTCTCGATGCCATGGAGCGCCACAAAGCGCTCATGGGCGAGATGTTCTACGAAGTCGGCCGCAAAGAATTCAAGTTCATCGAGCGCTCGGGACTCTACTTCGGCTTCCTCCTCGGCATCGTTCAGATGGTGGTGTGGGTGCAGTATCCAGCGCCGTGGATCTTGCCCGCTGCGGGGTTCGGCGTTGGCTACCTGACCAACTGGATCGCTCTCAGGCTGGTGTTTCAGCCTCGAGAGGCGGTGAAGATCGGTCCGATGACCGTGCAAGGGCTCTTTCACAAGCGTCAGGCCGAAGTCGCCGAAGCGTTTGGCCGAACGGTGGCCACCAAAGTACTCAATGCCGACAACATCGTCATCTCGGTCATGGACAGCCCCGGCGCTACGCGGATGAACGAGATCGTCGAGCAACGGGTCGGCGAGCTCATCGACAAGTATGAAGCCCACCCGATGGCCACCATGGTGCTCCCCGCGGAAGAACGCCCCGCGCTCCGCGCCGAATTGCTCGAACGAATCCAGAAGGAGTGGCCGAAGCCTGGGGGGTTTTTCCATACCTTCTCCGGAGAGGCGGTGGACCTTCAGGGGGAGCTCGAGAGCCGAATGGCTGCGCTCGACAGGGCTAGCTACGAGGGCGTGCTCCGGCCTGCGTTTCAACAGGACGAGTGGAAGCTCATCCTCGCGGGAGCCGTGCTCGGTGCAACGGCCGGCATATTGCAACTCGTGTACATCTTCGGTGACGCCATGGAGCGCCTCAGCCAATAGACCCCGACCGCTTGGCGAACGCCTGCTCACCGGCTAGAACGTGGCGCCGTGGACCGGACCGCCACCCTTCTCGTTTGCTGCCCCGACCGAAAAGGCCTCGTCGCCGCGCTCGCGCAGGTGCTTTACGGCCACGGTGCGAACATCCTCGACGCCGACCAACACACGGACCCAGTCGCCGGCCAGTTCTTCCAGCGAATCAAGTTCGACCTCTCGGAGCTGCATACCGATCGGACCAGCCTCGAGACGGCTATTGGAGAAGTCGCCGACCGTTTCGGAATGAGCTGGCGACTCGCGGACGGCAAGCGGCGAGCCCGAATGGCGATCTTCGTCTCGAAGTATGACCACTGCTTGTACGACTTGCTCCTCCGGCAGCGGTCCGGAGAGCTCGCGGCCGACATCCCACTCATCATCAGCAACCACGCGGACCTCGAACCGGTCGCCGCGCAGTTCGAGATCGCGTTTCACCATCTTCCCGTCACCAAAGAAACCAAGCGGTCTCAGGAAGACAAGGCGATCGAGCTCATGCAGACCGCCAACGTCGATCTGGTCGTGCTGGCCCGCTACATGCAGATCCTCACCGAGGACTTCCTCCGAACCTATCCGAACCAAGTCATCAACATCCACCACTCGTTCCTGCCAGCCTTCATGGGTAGCAAGCCATACCACCGCGCCTACGAACGCGGTGTGAAGTTGATCGGTGCAACTGCGCATTACGCCACTGCAGATTTGGACGAGGGACCGATCATCGAACAGGACGTGGTGCGCTCTTCTCACAGGGATTCCGTGGAGGATCTCGTGCGCAAGGGTCGCGACCTCGAGAAGGTCGTGTTGGCGCGGGCGGTGCGATGGCACCTTGACGATCGCATCCTCGTCTATGACAACAAGACAGTGGTCTTCGACTGATACGTCCCACAGGAGGTTGCATGTCCGACAGAGTCCAACTCACCATCGATAACGGCGTGGCGACCGTTCGTCTTGCGCGCCCCGACAAGCTCAACGGCCTGGACCCCGAAATGTTCGACGCATTGATCGAGACGGGGAAACGCCTGGCTGCAGACAACACGATTCGCGCGGTTGTTTTGCACGGCGAGGGCAAGGGGTTTTGCGCCGGCCTCGATTTCCAGGCGTTCATGGCCGCAGACGGGGGTGCGAAGAAGCTGCTCGAGCGCGGCAGCGAAAGCCCGGCAAATGTCGCGCAGCGCGCCGCATGGGTTTGGCAGGAAATCCCGGTGCCCGTGATCGCCGCGGTGCACGGGGTCGCGTTCGGAGGCGGCTTGCAGATCGCGCTCGGCGCTGACCTCCGCTACGTCAGGCCGGACGCGAAGCTCTCGGTGATGGAGATCAAGTGGGGACTCATTCCCGACATGTGCATCACGCAGACCCTGCTTCGCCTCGTTCCAATCGATCTCGCGAAGGAGCTCACGTTCACGGGCAGAATCCTGTCGGGGACCGAGGCGGTCGAGCTCGGTATTGCCACCAAGGTTTGCGGGGATCCTCTCGAAGAGGCGCTCGGCATGGCTAAGGTCATCGCCACGAAGTCGCCACACGCCATTCGAGCAGCGAAGAAACTTCTAAATGAGGCCCCGGGGTTGTCGCGTGCCGATGCACTGAAGCTCGAGACCGAGCTGCAAGTTCCGCTACTCGGAAGCCCAAATCAAATGGAAGCCGTGCAGGCCAACATGACGAAGCGCGATCCCTCGTTCGCCGACCCGGAGTGATCAGGACCCAGGCGGCCGGGACGCCGCCCTCGGTTGGTACTGACAACAATCGGGCGGACACACATCGTGCGAGGGGCCACGCTTGCCAACCGCTTGCCGGGTTTCAGTTCGGCCAAGGCGCTCCTCGATGAGCTCGCGGATCATGGAGACGAAAGCGGGGTGCGTTCCGACAGTGGGCGCCCGCGTGAGTGTGATTCCTAGGTTATTCGCGTGATTGCGCGCCTCGATGTCGAGGTCCCAGACTATCTCCATGTGGTCCGAAAGGAACCCCACTGGCGCGACGACGACATCCTTGACGTTGATCTGTGAGAGAGCGTCGAGATGGTCCAAGATATCGGGGCCTAGCCACGGCACGTGCGGGGGGCCGCTTCGGCTCTGGTAAATCAGCTGCCAATGATCGTTGTGCGCCCCCTCGGCGACGAGGGCAGCTGTCTCCTCGAGCTGATCCGTGTAATCCGAGCCCTCCGCCATCGCGCACGGAATGCTGTGGCCGCTAAACGCAACGCGCGCGCTTTCCCGACGGTCTTTGGGAAGCGTCTCGAGAGCCTCGAGCAAACGGTCGACATTGGCTTCTATGAAGCCCGGGTGGTTGTAGAACACGCGCAATTTGTCGACCTCGGGAGCGCCCTCGCCCACTTCCTCTTGGGCCCTCTCGATGTTCTCGCGATACTGCCTACAACCGCTGTAGCTGCTGTACGCCGACGTCACGAAGGCGAGCGCGCGCTTTCTTCCGTCTTCTTTCATCTGGCGCAGGGCATCCCCCAACGTGGGATCCCAATTTCGGTTACCCCAATAGATCGGAAGGTCGATGTCGTTCGCCTTCAGCTCCTCCTCGAGGGCGGTGATCAAGGCGCGATTCTGATCGTTGATCGGGCTTTTTCCGTCGAAATGGTAGTAGTGCTCGGCGGTTTCCAAGAGTCGTTCCTCGGGAACGTTCTTGCCTCGGACAACGTTTTCGAGGAACGGCACTACATCCTCGCGTCGCTCGGGCCCGCCAAAAGAAACGAAGAGCACGCTGTCGTACTCCGGACTGTTATCCTCGCTCACGGCCGAACTCTCGCCCCTAAAATCGCCGGTGGCAAGTGAACGGTCTTGCCAAGCGATCCCAGCCGTGCTCTAGGTCGGTTGTGCGGGTCACGATCCTCGGGAGCGGGAGCGAGGGGAACGCGCTTCTCTTGGAATCGGACACGGCGAGCATCGTCGTGGACGCCGGTCTCTCACACCGACAGCTCGTCGCCAGGCTCGCCGTCCTCGGGCGGGGGGCACCCGACGTTTCGGCGGTGATCATCACGCACACTCATACCGACCACGCGGCGCACGCCTCGGTGTATGCGACACGATGGGGCTGCCCAGTTCGTGCGACCGCCGCTACCTTGAAGTCACTCCGGCTGCGTCCCTCGATCAAAACGAGCCCTTTCATCGTCGGACGCCGGTTTCACGTGGGCGACATCACGGTACACAGTCGCGCCATTCCCCACGACGCGCCTCAGATGGCCTTGGTGTTCGAAACACCGGTCACCACGATCGGCCTGGTAACGGACCTCGGCCACGTCCCGAAAGACTTGCCGCGCTTCTTGAGCCGGTGCGACACCCTCCTTCTCGAAAGCAACCATGACCCGGAGATGCTTCGGATCGGCCCTTACCCTGTGGCCGTCAAGAGGCGGATTGCCAGCTCTCTCGGACACCTGTCCAACGAGCAAGCGAGCGACCTCCTAGCCGGCCTTCTGCACACGCCGGCGCGCGTCGTGTTGATGCACCTCTCGGAAACCAACAACTCGGTTCGGCTCGCGCGCACCTCGGCCGAAGCCGCCCTCGGTCATCAAGGCACTCAGCTCCTCGTGGCGCAACAGCATGAAGCCATGGAGCTACCATTCGTAGGTGCCCAGCAACTCCAGCTCGGGCTGTAACCTGTGGGCCTTTGGTACGACGAGACCTTCAACGATCACACCCGACTCGGCCTCCGAGTCAAAGAGACCCTCTTTTCCGGCGAGAGCCCCTATCAAAAGGTCGAGGTGATCGACACGGTCGGTTTCGGGCGGGTTCTCGTCATCGACAAGGTCTTCATGACGAGCGAGTACGACGAATTTCTGTACCACGAAATGCTCGTTCACCCGCCGCTCACGACTGCCCCGGACATCGAGCGGGTCCTCGTGATCGGGGGCGGCGACGGCGGGACCGTACGTGAAGTGCTCCGACATCCCGACGTGAAAGAGTGTGTGATGATCGAAATCGACCCGATGGTCGTCGACGCATCGAAGGAGTACTTACCGAGCATCGGAACGGCTTGGGATGACCCTCGACTCGACGTGCGTTTCATCGACGGCATCGAATACGTGAAGCAGAGCGAGGATCCCGAGTACGATGTCGTGCTTCTCGACGGAACCGATCCCGTCGGGCCGGGCGCGGTACTCTTCGATCAAGCCTTCTACGAGGGATGCAAACGAATGCTCGCCCCTGACGGCGTCATGGCTCTTCAGAGCGCATCACCACTTCTGATGATGGACGTGTTTGTCGAAACTCAACACAAGCTGCGCGGCATGTTCGCAGAAGTGCATCCGTACATGGGGCCTGTACCCCTCTACGGTACGGGCACCTGGAGTTGGACCTGGTGCTCCGACACCGGTGAGCCGCTTAGAGCGATCCAGGAGCGGCAAGCCGAGATCGTGGAAGGGTCGAAGGCATACAATGAAGAGCTTCACAGAGCGGTTTTCGCCCTACCCAATTACGTGAAACGCGCCCTGAGGCTCTGACGCTGTCGCTGCCGCTGTCTCTAAAGGTCCCGAAGGTGACTCTCCACCACGGTCCGGTCCACCGGCGCTTGCACGAACTTGCGGGCAGGCTTGATGCGCAGGAGGTGGAAGAGCGCACCCGTCAGCGAGAGGCCGGCGGCGACGATCGATAGGGTTGGCAGCGGTCCGGGGTCGGCATCAACACCTTCGATTCGTGTCCACGCCAGAAGCGTGAAGCCGACGGAAAGGGCGCCGCAACCCAGTGTCCACAGGATCACTCCCAGTAGAGGTGGCGTGCCTTTGGCCACGTAGCTGGCCAGCTCGCGGGCTGAGAAGAAGTCCAGGAACCAGCCGGTCTCCTCGTCCACGCTCCGATGCTGGATCGGTTTCAGCACTTTGCCCGTGATCGGATCCAGCGCATCCAAGCCCTCGACATGCTGCGCTACTCCTTCGCGAATCTTGCGATGATTCTTCTCGCTCAAGGGGTACCACCACATGATCGACGCGCCCACCAAGTTGAAAGCCGCCGGCACCAGCGCGAACAACACCCGCATGGTGAGTAGCACCTCCGGGCTCTGATCCTGATTGGGCACGTAGCCGACGCCTCCGAGGACAGCCAGAGGGATGGCAGCGCCGGGTATCAAGGCGAACTTGGGGATGATGGACCACAGCGAGCTGAATTGGGCCTCGCGGCGCTTGCCGGTGTGGAGCTCGTCGTAGTCGATCACGTCCGCGTGCATCGCGCCGCCGAGGAACAACCAGACTTGAGACTGCATCCCCACGTACAGCTCTATGAAGAGCACCGTCATTTGATCGCCCTCGCCAACGAAGAAGAGCGAGATCCCGCCAGTGACTCCGATGAAGGCATTGAGCAACCAGACTGGCAGCTTGCCGATGCGTCGCACCAACTTCATCCACAGCGGCAGACACAAAACCCCCGAGCTTAGGTACGCCACGATGAGAATGGCCGTCCAGAACGGTGAGGCCTTCAGCACGTACTCTACGAAGAAGGGCATGAGCATCGCCGGGATGGCGACCGGAATCGCCGTGATCACGTGGGAGACGAACATGATCCGGAAAGGTTTGTTGCGCAGGGCCCGGCGCACACCCGGCACGAAGGGAGTCTCACCCCGGCCCGCGAACTCTTTGCGCTCCTTGATCTTGAACAGGAACCAGAAATTCAGAAGCAGGTAGACAACCACGTAGGCGCCGGCCTGCAGCGCCATCTTGTAGCGCGGGTCGTTGGTCAGCCCCAAAAAGAGGCTGGAGCCGGTCATGCCGGGAGGCGGGCTGCCTATCAACGCCGGTGCCATGGCGCCCGCCACCGTCCCGAGGCCCACGAAGAAGGCAAGCGTACCGAAGAGTTGCGCCCGATGTGTCGCGTCCAGCGTCAACTCGGCACCCAGGGCGATGCGCGGTACGGAGACCGCCGTGACGAATAGAAAACTGACCAGGTAGCTACACAGGAACCACCACATGACGCCACGCACCGACAGCTCCGCGCTCGGCGTCAGCATCAGGTAGAAGGCCACCGCATTGCCCACGACGCCGACAAAGATCCAAGGTTTGCGGCGGCCCCAACGCGAGTTGGTGTGGTCGCTGATGTAGCCCATCATGGGATCGGTGATCGCGTCGAGTGCGCGACCGGCGGCGATGGCGATGGCGAATAGCCCGGCGGGGAGCAACACCACGTCCACGTAGAACTTGCCCATGTAGACACCCAGCAACACCGCCATGGCGGCGCCAATGAAACCCTGCATGCTGAATGCCAGGCGCGTGCTCAGAGTGAGCCGTTCCCGGTCCGCGGCGCTTTCCGCCGGCGCGCGCGGTTCAGCGCTCTGCATCGGTTCTGCCTTCCTCGCTCAGAGTTGAAGTTTCTCTGGGTTGCCCCGACGAATCTCTGCGGTGACGGCCAGATTGCCGCCGTCGTCGAAGATCTTGATCTTCTCGCCGTCGCGGTACCAGCGACCGCAACTCTCCTTCTGGTCTTGCCAGCGGCTCCACGTTACGCACACCTTGCCCTCGTCGGTGATGCGGTAGGTCCCGTTGTCCTCTTCGTCGGCGGACGGGATCTTGGCCGATACTTTGCCATCGTCTCCATAGAAGGCGTGGTATTCGGTACGGTCCAGCGCCTCGAGTACTCCGCTCACCGTGTTGCCCGGGACCTCCTCGCGCAGGTATTCCACGGAAGCCTGCTCGAGGTCGCTATCGAGCTTGGCGACCTCCAAATCGGTGCGCATTTCGAGCTTCTTGGAATTACCTTTCTCGATCTTGGACACCGAGCTGACCCCGCCCTTGTCCTGGAAGACCTTGTACTCGTCACCCTCCCGGTAATAGGTGTTGCAGGCCGGACTGTTTCTCCAGCTTTCCTTGTTCCAGTCGTTGCAGACCTGACCCCGGTCGTTGACCCGCCAGGTGCCGCGGGCGTTGTCTTTGACCGGACCGCTTATTTGGCCGCTGATACGTCCGTCCGCGTCGTAGTAGACGACGAAGTTCATGCTGTACTGGGGGATAATCCCCACCTGGGTATTGCCCGTGAACAGCTCCAGGGCCTCCTGCTTGCTCAGAGGCTCAGCGCCGTTGGCAAGGGCCCGTTCTTTGTCGCTCTTGATGCAACCGACAAACAGCAGGGTCAGCATCGACAACACAATAACGGTGATCTTCATGAGTTGACGCAATTCTGGGGCTCCGCGATCAGGGGTCGATCCTACGTGGTTCTGTCACCCAACCACACTGAGAAGTCCGGTGCGAAACCGCCTTTGCGCGGTGTGCCTCGTAAGTCCTCGTAACCATTGGGCGAGCGGGGGGGTAGCGTGTCCCCTCATTCCGCGGCGCGGGAAAGGCTGCGTAAGGTCAACCAGTCCGCGACGAAGCGCCAGTCGTCGCCGAGGATGCGCCGCGTGAGGGTGCCGACTACTGCGAATGACAGAACGACCGTCGCCGCTTCGGCGGCGAGCAACTCGCCCACGCCCCAATCGCAGTTGAGCTTGATCGCGACGGCGGCTGCGCAGCCCGGAATACAGATGGCCAAAGTCTGCAGGTAGCCCTTCATTGGAAACGTTCGCCGCATCGAAACGTCTGAACAGACCGACATGAAATACATGTAAATGGCGACCTGGGGAATGAACGCGATCAGCGTGCCCAGGGCGGGGCCAAGGAAACCCACGGTCATGACCAGCGGCGTGCTGATGACTACGTTTGCGAGGAAGGAAACGACGCTGGCCCGCAGTACGAGATTTGGACGGCCCGCCGCAACGATGATCGTGCCAAACGCGGTGATGCGCCCCATGCTCAAAATCGAGTAGATGCGCAGCACGTTTGCCGCCGGCGCGTAGCCGGCCGGAAACAACAATGCAATGATCTCCTCCGCTGAGACCACGAAGATCGCGGCGAGCGGGACGACGATGAGCATGCTGCCGAGCGCCTGGCGTCGCCATGTCTCGATCGCAGCAACCTTCTTACCCTCTTTGTACAAGACGGCGAACAATGGTGCATACGCGACGCCGATGGCGTATGCGAGGCTGGGAATCAAGGGGACTTGCCAGCTGCCGGCTTGATACTCGGCGTAGACAGCCTCGCTAAAGAAAAACAGGATGAGATACTTGTCGACGTGATTGTTTAGGTTTGCGACTATTTCCTGAGCGCCGAGCGGTAGCGCAAACGAAATCATTTTTCGAGTGCTGATCGGAGAGGTCGTCGCGGCGATTCCCCGGTAGACGTGGTGAACGACCCACCATGTCCCGGCGCCCAAAAGCAACCCAACGATGCTCAGCGAAAAGAAGGCGGTCTGAATGCTGTAGCCAAGTGCAAGGGGAACGAGTACAGCGACCAAGAGGGTGATAGCCCGCACCGCGCCGGCCACAGCAGCTGCTTTGGCCCGCTTCTCGAGGATCAACAGGTTCGGCAGAAGACGTGAGGGGATGTCTCCCAGCGGATACAGCGCGACGGCCCACAGATGTCCGAGCACGCCGTCGCCTTCCGCGCCGGCGAACAAGCCGGTTGCGATCAGAGCAACGGAACACACCACAGCGATCCCGAGCATCACATTCAGGGCACGGCGTGTGATCGCGTACCGTTCCTCGTCGGGTCGTTTTGGCAAGTAGAACGACAAGACGGCTGGCAGGTTGACGGTGAGCACCACTGCGGCGGTGCTGTAAATCAATAAAACTTCACCCAGGAGCCCGAAGTCTGTCTTCGAGACGAGTCGAGCCACGACAATCGGGACCAGCACTTCGGCGAGCCTGGCCGCGAACTGCCCATAGACGAGAATTCCAGCTCGGTATGCTTCGACGGACTTGGCCACGTGAAATTAACGATGCGCGCCGGCGTCTGATTGAACTACTTTGGGGCGCAGGGTAAGAGACAGGCGCCGCCGCCTCTGGCGTCGCGTTCGTATGGACAAGCTACCCTTCACAGTTGTGCATTACGGTGGCAAGGACCCGAGGTCAACAACCGGTGGTGTGGAGACTTTTGCCCGTAACCTGGCGCTCTCGTTTCAACGGGTCGAGTTCATGACCCCACGCGATCGCGATTTCGATCGCGTTCGTCGCAAGCGCATCCCGGTCATTTGCGACAACCAGCGTGTGCGGGACTGGCCGAAGGATATCCCCGTCGTCGGGTTCCAGCACGGCTTCGCCACGGAGAAAGCATGGGTGACGAAGTCGCCAGGCCACCTTGTGATGGCCACTGGGCAGTGGTTGGCCTCCCGACGACCCAACACTCTGTGGGTCGCTTGTGCGGAGTGGATCGCCAAAGCGTTTTCCGAATCGTTTGGCACCCGCACAGAAGAGGTCATCTACCACCCGATCGATGTCGAGCGTTTCGATGGCCGCCTCGACAACCACGGATCGCGCCTGATCCTCCACGACGGGCGTACACGTCACAAAGGCAAGCATCTCCTTCCAAAGCTTCGAGACGCGTACCCGGACTGGACGTTCGAGCCACTTGCTTGCAAGCCAGAGGAGGTTCCGGACCGCATGCGTAAGGCACGCGCGTTCATCCATCTGAGTTCATACGAGGGCAACAGCATCGTCTGCAATGAGGTGATGGCAATGAATCTACCCTGCATGTTCACCGACGTAGGCCTGATGCGCGACTCCGGGCGACCACAAGACGTTCGCGTCATCTCCGCGAAACGTGCTTTTTCCGATGCGCGATATCTTCACGACGAGCTCGGCGCCTTCCTCCATTCGCTCGACACCCAGTCGTACGCACCGCGTCGGTGGACGCTGGCGAATGCAACGGCCGAAGTAGCCCTCGAGCGCTGGGCACGCGCAATGGACGCGTTCTTCCAAATGGCTGGCTGGTCGCCTAGCGCCTCGCGTGCGTTTCTAGCTCGGTCCTGAGCAAGATCTGCTAGAAGGGCCCAAATGCTGAACACGATGCAAAGGCGGTGGCGCACGCGCGGTACGGACATCTACACGGACGTCCACGTCCCCCTCGAGTTCCACGGCAGCGACTACGGTGGCTGGGCCATTGCCGCCGACAGCTTGAGCGCGGACAGCGTGGTTCTGTCGTTCGGCATCGGAGAGGACGTCACATTCGACGAGGCGATCATCGGCAAGTACTCGTGCACGGTGCACGCATTCGACCCGACGCCGAAAGCACTCGCGTACGTGGAGCCGTTCGCCAGCAACAAGCTCAGGGTTTACCCGTCGGGACTCGGCGCCAAGGACCAGAACTGTACATTCTATCTTCCCAGGAATCCGCGGTACGTTTCCGGCAGCACTTCCCGCTCCAGACATCTGCAAGACGAGGCCATCGAGGTCATGCTTTGCACCTTGGAAACCACCATGCGCGAAACTGGCGTGACCCGATTCGACATGCTGAAAATGGATATCGAGGGCTCGGAATACCAAGTGCTCCGAGACGACAAGACGATGCAGATCCTGGAGGAGCAGCGACCGCAACTGCTCGTCGAGTTCCACCATCGCTTCGCCTCCTACTCGAAAGCTGACACTCAAGACGTCGTCGCGAGACTTCGGCGCGCCGGCTTTCGTATCGCCTGGGTATCCCGGCGAGGAGAAGAGGTCCTCTTCCTGCCGGACAAAGCGCATGATTAGTGGACCCGAGCCGTGACGCTGGCAGTGGCGCTGACGCCTAGGCCCAGCTCAGCACTAGCTTTCCGAAGGTTTCGTTGGCGTCCATTCGCGCGTGGGCTGTTTGGATCTCCGTCATCGGCAAAACGTCGTCGATGATCGGTCGCAGCTCGCCGGTTTTGAACTTGCCAAGCATCTCGCTAGAAAACGCGGTGGTCAGCTCGGCCTTTTCCTCAGCTGTGCGGCTCCTCAGTACCGAACCTGCAATCGACGCGCGCTTGGCTAGGAGAGCGCCGAGGGACAGCTCGGCCTTCACTCCGCCCATCAGGCCGATCACGATGATGCGGCCCTTCTTCGCGATGACCTCGATGTTTTGCGCAAGATAGGCGGCGCCGATCGTGTCGAGGATGACGTCGACACCCCCCGGCACTGCTCCCAACACCTGGTCGGCGAACTGCCCGTCTTCGACGATCACGGCGTGGTCGAGGCCGAGCGACGAGCAGCGCGAAAGCTTGTCGGCGGTTCGCGAGGTTCCGACCGAGGTGGCTCCAACCACGGTGGCGAGCTGGACTCCCGCCGTCCCGACGCCACTTGCGACGGCGTGGAACAGCACCGACTCACCATTTAGAAGGCCACCTTGAAGCACGACCGCGTCGTACGCGGTGAGAAACGCTTCCGGGATGGCGGCCGCTTGTTCGAGCGACAGCCCCTCGGGGACGCACATCAGCTCGCGGGCTTCGGTGACGACCCGTTCGGCCATCCCGCCGCCGCCAACGATTCCCATCACCCGATCGCCTGGCGCCCAGTCTTCGACCTCGGCGCCAAGGGCTTCGACGACGCCTGCGATCTCGAGCCCGGGCACGTCGGCTGGGACGCCGGGCGGGGCCGGATAGAAACCTCGTCGCTGGAGACAGTCTGCGCGGTTCAAACCCGCCGCTTCAACCTGTACGAGAACTTGGGTTGGGCCCGGTTCCGGGAGCTCGATCTCGCCGATCTCCAATACTTCGGGTCCTCCCGGTTCACGAATTCGAATTGCTCTCGCGGTCGGCATAGGGCCGATCGTAACCCGGGACGGCACGCCGTCCAGTAGCGACAGTCGTGCTAGGTTCGCGGCGATGGACGCCAACGTCGGAAGCTTTCTACATCGCTGGGCGACACGGGATCCCATGCGACCGGCGATCATCGACTCGGGCCGGGGCGACCTTGCACGCAGTTACGAAGCGCTCGACCGTGAGGCGTCCAGGGTAGCGGCGCACCTCGTTGCGCGACGCCTAGGCGCTGGCGACCGGGTCGCGGTATGTACCGACAACGGGCTCGAATTCGTCGCGGCTTGGTTTGGTGCGGTGTATGCCGGATGCACGACGCTCCCGATTCCTGTCATGTCGACCTCACACGAGATCGCATTTCGCCTCGAACACGCGGGATGCAAAGCACTTCTGAGCGACGCCCGGCACTTCGATCTGTCACACGAGAGCAAAAAACGCGCGGGCACCGACACGGAGATCATACGGGTCGACGAGGCGATCGAGAACGCCCGGGGAGAGATGTATCCGGTCACGTGTAAACCCGATGCGCTCGCGATGATTCTCTACACGTCGGGCACGACCGGAGCGGCCAAAGGCGTTTGCATCACGCATGGTTCGCTCGGCGCTCACACCGCTGCTCTCGTCGAGCACACGCTCACGCTCTCGGATCGCGATCGGGTCCTCGGCACCCTGCCACTGACGCACTCGTATGGGATTCGTATGACGCTGCTCGTGCCCTTCTATGCTGGCGCGAGCACGGTCTTCGTTCCGCGTTTTTCTCCGGAGCAAACTTTGGACCTGTGCACGAAGCACGAGGTGACCTGGCTTCCGGGGGTACCGACGATGTTCATCGCGTGGGCCAACGCAGCCGGCCAAGCGCCTCCGCCCTCGCTGCGTTGGTGCATGAGCGCGGGCGCGCCGCTCGCCGAGGACAGCCGACTTCGGGCCGAGGAACGTCTCGGCGCCACCGTCCGTCAGGGATACGGGCTTACCGAAGCCACGTTTTCGACGATCAACGCGCCCCCAGACGAAGCGGCGCCAGGATCGGTCGGGCAACCGGTATCGGGCGTCGAAGTCCGAATCGCGAACGAAAACGATCAGAGTCTTCCGACGGGTGCTCGTGGCGAGGTTCTCGTCCGCGGTCAAAACGTGATGGCAGGGTATCTCGACGACAAGACCGCGAGCGCCCACGCGATGCGCGGCGGATGGCTTCACTCCGGAGACATCGGGTTCGTCGACGAGGTGGGGCGACTGACGGTGGTCGACCGAAGCAAGGATCTGATCCTGCGGGGCGGCCACAGCGTCTATCCGTTCGAGGTCGAGAGCGCAGTGGGCTCGCACCCCGCGGTCCGCGATATCGCGGTCATCGGCGAACCGGACGACTACTACGGTGAAGAGGTCGTCGCCGTCATCGTGCCACGCACCAACGTCGCCCTGCAGGAGCTCGACGCCTGGGCGCGCCAGCGCCTCGCGCCCTACAAGATTCCGAGGCGCTACGCCCTCATCGACGCTCTCCCCCAAGGAACGGGCGGAAAGACGCTCAAACGCCTACTCCGCGAGCAGCTGATCTCCGGCAAGCTCGAGGCGAAACATTTACCGGACGACGGGCCGGCTGACTAGCTCGAACACGACGATCATCACGATCGCTCCGACCGCGAGGCCCGTCCACGGGCCGTACCAACCCGCCGCAACGGGGATTTCAGCGCAAAGCAGACTCACGAGGCCCACCGCGAGACAGTAGGGAAGCTGGGTACGGACGTGATCCATGTGATCACAACTCGTCGCCATGGAGCTGAGGATCGTCGTATCCGAGATCGGAGAACAGTGGTCGCCCCAAACGGAACCCGCAAGGATCGAGGACACCGTGCCCAGTAGAATCCCTTCGCTGCCAGGTGCGATCTCGTGCGCGAGGGGGACGACCAGGGGAAACAGGATTGCCATCGTCCCCCAGGACGTGCCCGTGGCGAAACTCACGACGGCCGCTAGCACGAACACGGTTGCGGGGATCCACATCGGTGTCAGCCAATCGCCGACAACCCCGATCAAGAACTCGGCCGTATGGAGATCGCGACATACGCCACCGAGCGCCCACGCCAACACCAAGATCAGCACCGCGAGAAGCATCCCACGCACGCCCGACATCCATGCATCGATCGAACCGCTCAACGTTAGCGCTCCACTCCACAGCGACATCGCCAACCCTGCTAAACACCCTGCACCCGAGGCCCAGAGCAACGCCGAGATCGAGCTCGCCTCGCCCACGATCGTTCGGAGCGAAGGCTCGAGACCCGCGGCGAGCACCTTGGCCTGTCCGTCGAAGTAGATACCGGCCCCCGCCACCAGCACGACCACGACGACCGGAATCAGGGCGTTCATGGGCCGGCCGGGAACGTCTTCGGGGACGGCCTCGTCGTGAAAGTCAGAAGCCGGACGAGCCCCCGGACGTAAGAGCAGCCCATCTTCGACGGCACGCCTCTCCGCCCTGAGCATCGGCCCGAAGTCACGACCACGGAACGCCACCCAGGCGACGAACAACAACATGAGCAGGGGGTAGAAACGATAGGGGATCGTCTCGATGAACGTCACGTACGCGTCGCGTTCGATCCCGAGGTGCACGAACTGGTCTTCGATGTAACCGACCTCGACGGCGATCCACGACGAAATCAGGGCTAGGCTCGATACGGGTGCGGCCGTGGCATCGACCAAGAATGCTAGCTTCTCGCGACTGACTCGAAGGCGGTCGGTCACGGGGCGCATCGATGAGCCCACGAGCAGCGAGTTCGCGTAGTCATCGAAGAAAATCAGGAGACCGAGAAACCAGGTCGTGAGTTGTCCACGCCGTCGACTCCCCGTGTCGCTTCGCACCCATGACGCGAGACCTTTGGCCCCTCCGCTTTGCGTGATGAGCCCGAGCATGCCCCCGAGCAACAAGGTGAATACGAGAATCGACGCGTGCCCGCGATCGGCAACGGCGCCGACTACGAGCGTATCGAGCAATCGTGCGAACGAGCTGACAGGCGACAAGTCGGTCAGTAGAAAAGCCCCGAGCCACACTCCGGCGATCAGCGCTAGCAGTACATGGCGAAACGCGAGCGCGAGGACGATCGCGAGCAAGGGAGGCAAAACCGAGGTCCAGGCGGGAAGGCTGTAATCTCGGTCACTTCGATCGATTTCGACCGACCCTGCCGATGTGGTATTTGAGGGTATGCTTTGAATGGTCCCAGCAGGACCACCGTCATTGGACTGGGCACTCGCAGTGGCGCACCCGATACATACAAACACCACGACGAGGACCCGAGCCATGCGCATGACTAACGCCAGACATAGACAGGAACGCCGGCCGTGGTCAATTTTGACCGGGCTCGCCGTGTCGCTGTGTATGTTCATAGCGCTCCCGGGGACCCCTTCGCTTTCCGAGTCCAAGGCGGGAGGGCTCACCGCGGAAGACAAACAGCTCCTCGAATCCGGCGAGCTCGTGATGAAGCCGCAGAACGAGCAGCGAGGCCGACTGAAGCTCATCGGTGGGCAGAGCTGGCAAATCGTCGACGTCCCCGTTGAAACGGCCTGGCGGGCGATACAGGACCTCTCGAGCTACAAGCGCATCATCCCGCTCGCGACCGAGAGCACCGTAAAAGGCCGGAATGGCGACGAGATCGATCTCGCGATTCGCCAGCAATGGGGCCCCATCGACATCAAATACGTGCTCCAGACCACGCTGGACCCAGAAAAGCGCGTCATGATGTTTCGCCTCGATCTCTCGCAGGCGCACGAGCTCCGCGCCGGCTGGGGTTTCCTCCGGGCCCGACCCTGGAAGGGCGGCAAGACCCTCGTCTCGTTTGGCGCGATGGTCGACATCGGGGACGGGGTGCTGGTCTCGATCATCCGGCCCGCCGTCCGTCGGGACCTCCTCCGTATCCCTACGAAATTCAAGAGTTATGTCGAGGGCGACGGGCGTGAGCTCTATGTTCAGTAGCGTGTGTACGAAACAATTCGGAAACTAGCGCGATCTGGATATAATCGCGTTTCGGGGTTCGTCTTTGCCCGTGGAGGCCCCTATGAGTAGCGAAGAGCACAATTGGCAGCCCAGCCGAAAACCTGCGCCTTGGTGGGCCCACATCCTGAGATGGTTGCTTTAGGCTAGGCCGCGAGACTGAGCTTTTCGTCGGTGGAGCTTTGGTTCTCCGGTTTGTTGAGTTTGTCTTGTTTGTCTTGTTTGTCTTGTTTGTCTTGTTTGTCTTGCTCGCCCTTAGCGCGGCGTAGGCCCTCTTCGAGCACGTGGTCGGGGACTTCACGAATGTCCCACACCAGCCCTACCCAGCTCATCATCTTGAGCACGTAATAGGTCACGTCGATTTCGTACCAGTAGAAGCCGTTGCGGCATGAGGACTGGTAGTGGTGGTGATTGTTGTGCCACCCCTCCCCAAGGGTCAGAAAAGCCGTCAATGCGTTGTTTCGACTGTCGTCCCCGGTGTCGAACCGGCGCTTCCCCCATACGTGGGTGAGCGAGTTGATCAGGAAGGTGTTGTGCCAAAGGAGCACGGTGCTCAAGAAAAACCCGATGAAGAGGCCTGGCCAGCCCGCCACCAACAAACAGAACACCGCCAAGATCGTCGGCGGCACGACCCAGTACCTGTCGAGCCAGCGAAGCTCCGGATACTTGGCGAAGTCTCGGATCTTGTCCCAACGGGTCTCGACGGTGGCGCTGTCAAACACCCAACCAACGTGCGCGTAGAAGAAGCTGCTCTGGACCGGTGAATGCACATCGCCCGGCTGGTCTGAAAGCTTGTGATGCACCCGGTGATGCGCAGCCCACCAAAGGACGCCCTTTTGAGAGCTCGTCTGAGCCAAGAACGCCAAAAAGAACTGCATCGCACGACTCGTCTTGTAGGTGCGATGCGAAAAGTATCGGTGATAGCCCGCGGTGACGGCCCACTGGCGAACCAACAGGAGCACGACGCAAAGCACGATCGCTGGCCAGGTCACGCCGGACCAGATCGCCCCAAGCACGGCTACGTGAGACAGGACGAAAGGTGCGGCCTCGAGCCACATCTGAGCTTGAGACGGCGAATTTTGGATTCCCGGCTTGGCCGCGATTACCCCTGTTTCCATACCTCGAAAGCTATCCCACGCACGCTGTGGGCACCGTCATGGTTCAGTCCCCTTTCTGTCACAGTTGTGTCAAAGCTACGCGATGAACTTGTAGCCTGCGCCACGGACGGAAAGGAAGTGCGTCGGATCGCTGGGATCGTCCTCGAAACGTCGCCGAAGGCGTGAGATGAAATTGTCGACGGTCCGAGTGTTGCCGTAGTTCCGGAGCTTCCAGACGCGCTCGAGGAGCTCGGTGCGACTCAACACACGGCTGGCGTTTTCAGCAAAGTAGCGCAGAAGGTCGAGTTCGAGCTGGGTCAATTGGACTGTCTCACCCGCGACTTTCACCTCGTGCGTGTCGAAGTTGATCTCCGCCTCACCGAATGACAGCGTGGAAGCCTTCACGTGGTTGCCCGCAGCTTGCTCCCACTGACGACGCCGAAGCATCGAACGCACGCGTGCGAGCAACTCGCCGAGCTCGAAGGGCTTCACCATGTAGTCGTCTGCCCCAGCCTCGAGACCGCGAACGCGGTCATCCGGGGAAGAGCGCGCGGTGAGCATGATCACCGGAATGAAGTTCCCTGCCTCGCGGAGTTTCTTGCACAGATCGAATCCGTTTATGTCCGGGAGCATCACATCGAGTACGATCGCGTCGTATCCCGCGGGGTTGAGCAGGCGCTGGCCGGCTTCTTTGGCGTTGGCGGCCACATCGACGCGATAGCCTTCGAGCTCGAGGTTGAGCTTCAGGCCTGCCGCGAGGTGGTCCTCATCTTCGACGACGAGAAGCCGTTGAGAATCGCTGTTCGTCATGCTGCGCTCACCGCATGGGCAGCGGGAAGCTCAACGCGCATCGTCGTCCCCAGTCCGCGGCCGTCGGAGAGCGCCTCGACCTCGCCACCCAATTGCTTCACCAGCGCCCACACGACGAAGAGGCCGAGACCCGTGCCGCGCCGCATGCGGACCTCTTGGTCTTCGACCCGATAGAAACGATGGAACACCCGCTTGAGGTTCTTTCGATCGATGCCGATGCCGCTATCACGCACCTCGAGCAGAACCTTGCGATCGGCCTCCCTTCGGGCCGTCACCTCGACTCGTGCGGGGCGACCCGAATACTTCGCCGCGTTGTCGATGAGGTTCTTGACGATGATCTCGAGCGCGGCGCGGTCGGTGCTCACTACGAGATCGGGGTCGACGTTGAGGAGCACCTCCTCCGGCTGGAGCCTCTGCCGAACGCGGACCGCCTCGGCGCAGTCCTCGGCGAGCTCGGATAGGGACACGTCGCTCAAATTGAGCATGCCCGGGCGCGCATACGAGAGTCGGTTGGCCTCGAGCACATCATCGATGAACGCCCGGAGTCGATCGACATCCTCGAGCATCATGCCGCGAAGGTACTCGCGGTCCGCTCCCTCGAGACCTTCGCGGCCCAGGGTCTCGAGGCAAAGCTGAAGCGATGCGAGAGGGCTCTTGAGCTCGTGTGTGACCGAGTCGATGAATGTGTCTTGTTTACGGACCTCGATGATCCCCCGTGCAAGCGAAATCACGAAAAGGACGAGCACCACGATGATGAGCACGAACGAAAGTGACCCGAGGACCAGAAGCCATACGTCCCCGGCGATGTCAGCCGATCTCGCGATCTTCTGGCCAAGCAAGAAGGACCAGCCTACGAGTAGGGCTACGCTCAACAGGACGGTCACCGCGCCGAGCGTGATCGGAACCGAGATCGACGAACGAATTTTGCGGCGACGCGCCATCGGCCTAGACCCAAGCGTTCACTGCCCGCGCAGCAAACGCCACAAATTCTCTTTCTCCCACTTCTGAGCTACGGAGTGGTATTCAAAGCTGCGCTCACGCTTGTTGAACGCGCTGGTGTGATAGTGCCTGCGGCCGTTTCGGACTACGGCCGGCATGTCGTGGTGAAGCATCTCGTGGAAGACCACTGCTTCGACGAAAAAGCTCGGAACCCAGGGCTGATCGAGCACCGGATGGATGCGGATCAACCACTCGTCGGGGAGATAGGTGCCGAGCTGCAGTGAGCGCTGGCGGCGCCTGGGTTGGACCCGCTTGCCCCAAGTGATCTTGACGTCGACCTCCCCTCCAAAGTGGCGTTCGGCCAGACTATCCATGATCGCCCGGATATCGTGATGAAGGCCCTGGGCCCGTAGGGCGCTTTGAGGCCGCCCCGACGCGACATGACGAGCCCGGTGCTCCTCGATGAAGCCATCGATCATGGGCGCTGCGCGTGGGCTCCCGTTGAGGTAGTCCCCTACGGCCTCGAGGATATCCTCTTCGGCTGTCAGGAACATGTGATGGAGGCGTACCTCGAGCCGATCGCCTTTCGACTGCGCCGACAGCATGGTACTACGATTATCGGTGACGACGAGCCGGATTTGCTGACCGAGCCGCTTCGCGAGGGCCTTGCTCCAATCGGACGCCCGCGCGTAAGCCCGATCGAGATCGTCTGCCCGGCCGAGATCGTCCTCACCAGACTCCGGGATCGTGGGGGAATCGCCGGCAAACTCGAAGGAGAGTTGGAGCACGCTATTTGGAGCTAGAAGGTCGTGTCATCCTTGTCAACTGCGCTTTCAGAGAGGCGAACGGCAGGCTAGAGTCTCCTCGGATGCGTGCTGCCACTCGGGACCGCCTCAAAGGCCTAACGGTATTGCACCGACTGAGCGCCCCGGAGCAGCGTGAGGCTGCTTGGCGTCAGGGGATGGCGACGTTGGCGCGCGCGGTCGTCGACGAGCGTCGGCCCGTGCCGCTCGAAGGGCACGACCCGAATGCGCTGCTCCGAAGCATGGAGGAGGCGGTTCGAGGGGGATACGTCGAACGGCTCGACTGGCTGTCGGGCCCGGCGGCAGCGGCAGCCTTGTACGAGATTGCCGCCGCGCTTCCGGCGAGCGCCATCAAACGAAAGCTCGGTCGGTTGGTTTTGCAGCGCCTGCGTCGCGGTGATGCTGCCACGTTCGTCGCGGTGGCCACGCAGCTCGCGCTCGGATCACAGCGCGCCCTGAGCGGTCGATCCATGCGCGCGCGCGTCGCCCTAGCGTTGAGCCTGCCAATCGGGACCGTCGCTAGCACCGATGCCCTCGCATTGGCTCTCATCTCTCGCCAAGATCTGAGTCGCGATTGGCTGCGCACACCGGCGACAGGGTCCCTACCCTCGCGTCGTCTGGCCGCGAGGCTATTGGAACGCGCGGCGCGCGAGGCCGCGCGCAGAGCAACCGAGGGGGACGACAGCGGAATCCGTGTCTTCTGCACGCGGCCAACGCGCGAGGCCTGGGACAGACTGCTGACGGATCGAGAGACGCTCGTCTGGCGTCATGTGGCTTCCGCGAGAGGCTTGTTGGCCTCATCGATGCCGGTGTTTCGAGAAGAGATGCATCGGCATCTCGATCCGGAGTTCACCATTACAGAATGGCGCAGGGCCGCGGCCTCCCTCGCGGCGAGTATCGCCGTTGACCCGGACGAGGGGCTGCGTGCCTGCCGCGATCTACTGGAGTCCGTGGTGTTTCAACAGGACCACGGGATAGCCGCGGCCATGATCGCTGGCCTTCCGCGCGCGGCAGAGAGTCACCCGGAGGCAGTAGAGGCTTTGCTCGATCAATTGATGCGCGTTGGGGGGCTAGATACGGCCGAGGCACTCGTCGAGCTCCGGGGAGAACGCCTCGGACAGGGCTTCGCCGACGCGGCCGCCGAGAAGGCCGAGGCCCACCTCCGAAAGTCGGTGGCCCAAGGCAGCAGTGAAGACGTCGGGCGCGCGGCGCTCCTGCGAACTCTAGCGGGCGAGCTCAGCGGCGCGCGAGCAAGACGTGAGCCCACACTCCGCGACATGATCTCCGACGCGCTCGACACCTTCGCACGCGAAGGCGCGTACGAAGCGGCACGGGAAGCCGAGCCGATCCTCGAGGCGGCTGCCAGCAAGGCGGCCCTCCTCGAGAGGCCGGCGCCAGGCAACCCCGAAACCAACGTGGCGGCATTTCTCGCCTTGCGCGAGCTCGACTCAGCATTGTTCGAGACATCCGCACTCAATGACCTCTTGTTGCTCGGCGAGGATGACGACCAAGGGATGGAACATGACCATCGGCTGGGCGACCTCTTTCAGCGAGTTACCAACTGGTTGGTCATTCGAGAAGGTGATCCGCTCGAGGAGGGAGACCACGTCCCCCAGTTCACCACGCGTCTTCGGCAGCTGCGAACGATGCTTCACCTCATCGACGCCGATGGCCTTCATGTCGACCCACGCAAAGACCTGGTGAGGCAGCGTCGGCTACTCACGCAGCAGGTCTTGCTCCATCGGGTGCAGCACGACCCCAAGAGCTCGCTTCGGCGGACGCTCTGCGCGGCGACGGCGCGAACCTGCGATGCCCTCGTCCGAGAAGATATTGCCGACGTCTCCGATGTCGTCATCGCGATCGCTCGTCATGTGCCACATCTCGACGACTTGAAAACGATGGCCGAAGCCTCGATGGTACCCGAGATCGAGACGGCACTTCGTGCCTATACCAAGCTCAAGCAAGCCGCTCAGACTGCCCAGCGCGACGGCCATGGTTTGGTGGCCGCCGCTGACGCGCTCCGTACCATCGGTAACGAGCTCCCCGTCGCCTCCTCGGCCCGGGTGGAGGCGCTACGACAGTCGCTATCGTTGCTAGCGCGCGGCCTCCGCTCGGTAGCCGCGTCGAGCTCACTCACCGAGGTCTCGGACCGCTCGGCAGGCACACCGCTCGCGTCCTTGGAACGCGGCGTTATGACCTTCGCCCAACTGGCGAATGGTTCGCGCCGCCGACTCGGGGGTTCCGTCGGGCAATCCCCGACATCAGGTGAAGCGATTTGGACGATGGGACTGGAGGTCGAACGAGCGTTGCGCGCGTCGGTCTCCGAGATCGATCAGGCGTACGCAAACGCCGTGGCCGCCGTCGACGAAGACCTCCCTGGCGCGTTTGCGCAGCTCACGAAGGCCGTCCTGAACCATCTCCGGAGGCTCCCGCTAGACGCGCCTCCACGCGCACCGAGCATTGCACCGCTCGAGCTCGAGGCGGACGCGCCTCTTCCCGCATGGGCTCCACCGAGCCGAGTTCTGGGCGGATTCTACTTGATCAGAGCGGTCGGCATAGGCGCAGTCGGATCGGTCTTCGTGGCGCGACGCGTCGAAGAGCGGCAGGACGAATCGGCACCCCTCTTCGCCTTGAAGGTCCCCGACTATTCCGCCGCCGCGGCACGCACCCTGTCTGAAGAGGAGTTCTTGCGCTTGTTCCGTGAGGAAGCGGGCGCACTGCTTGCCCTACCTGAACATCCCAACATCGCGCGCTTCGTGACCTTCGATGCGGGCGCAGGACCGAAACCGATCTTGGTCATGGAGCTCGTGAAAGGGCCCAGCCTGGAACGCATGCTGGAGATGGGCGATCTTTCGATCCGGCGAGCCAGAGACCTCCTGCTGGGGGTGGGAGCAGGACTGGACGCCATGCACCAAGTCGGTGTCGCGCACCTGGATGTAAAGCCATCCAACATCATCGTGTGTAATGCCGACGCAATTACAGGGGTCGGCACCCCCCCGACGCCGGTGCTCGTCGATTTCGGGCTCGCGGGACGGCATCTCAGGCCTGGATGTGGAACGGCCAACTACGGGTCGCCCGAGATCTGGGGCGCTGGGGATACCAGCCAAGCGATCCCGGCCGACGTCTACGCATTCGGATGTCTGATCTTCGAAGCTTACACCGGAGAAACGCTCTTCGACGGCGACGCCGAGGCCGCAATGATCACCCAGCACGTGACCCACGACGGCGACCCGGAGCCGGTGCGCGCGCTGCTTGCGCAGCCCGAAACCCGCGAGCTCGGCGCACTGGTCGCCCGATGTCTGCGCCGTGACCCGAACGACCGCATCACGATCCGGCAGGCGCGCCAGTTCCTCGCCAACCTGAAGCTAGGCATCGAGAACAAGCACTGGCCCGTGCGGATCGCGAGTTAGCGCTCGCCGGACTCGTCGTCTGGTCCCTCGGGGCCAACCTCGACGATGTGGAACTCGACGCGTCGGTTCTGCGCCAGCTCCGCCTTCGTCTTGGCGTCGGGAACGAGCGGCCGCGTCGGACCGAAGCCCTCGGCGATGAGGCGGTCCTTGCTGACCTTACCCCTGCCGACGAGGTAGCGGACGACGGTCTCGGCGCGCCTCTGCGAGAGCCTCATATTGAACTTGAGACTGCCCGTCGCATCGCTGTGACCTTCCACTCGAATGAGCGGGATCTCTGGGTGCGCTTTCAGGACCGCTGCAACGTTGTCGAGCAGCGCGAAGGAACGTTTTTGGAGTTTCGCACTACCGGTCTTGAAGTAGACCTTCTCGAGAATCTCGAGCTGGTCGGCTCCGAGGACTACGAGCTGCGCTTCCTGACAACCGTGGTTTTCGACCGTCCCGGGCTCATCCGGGCAGTTGTCGACCCGGTCGGGCACGCCGTCACCGTCGCGGTCTGGATCCGGACAACCGTTGTTTTCGGGCGGACCTGGCTCGTCCGGACACATGTCGTCGACATCGAGGATGCCGTCGCCGTCGTTGTCGAAGTCGGGACAACCATCCTCGTCTTCGAAGCCGTCGATGTCCTCCGGATCCATCGGGCAACCATCGTTGACGTCGAGCACGCCGTCGCCGTCGTTGTCGAAGTCGGGACAGCCATCTTCATCCTGGAAGCCGTCGAAGTCCTCTGGGTCGTTCGGGCACTCGTCGATGTCGTCCAAAATACCATCGCCATCGGCATCCATCACAACGGCTTCCTTCTCGGGCATGGTGAAGCCGATCATGCCGATCATGCGCCAATCGGGCGCGCCGTAACCGGGGGTCACGCCCGCACTGCCCGCGACACCCACGGCAAGACCGTTGTAGCCGTTGTACTTGAAGCCGCCGAGGACCTCGACCGGCGTCTCCTCGCGACCACCGAAACCGGTCTCGCTGGCGGCGGCGGTTCGGCCGAACCCTTCAGCCGTGACCATGAAGCGGTCGTCTCCCATCAAAACCTGCAAGCCCGCTCCCCAGGTGAGCTGGCTGCCGAGCTTGAGGGTCACGACATCCTGAACAAAGTCGGTCTTGTAACCGACGTTGATCGGAATGCGAATGTGGTCGCCCGCATTGAAGGTCAGGAAAAGCTCGAACCAACCACCGATGTAGGGCTTCGCGTTCTTCTGGCCGAGGTAGTTTTGCTCGGAGTCCGCACCCGACGCTGTGTTGGCCGTCAAGGTCGCCTGGAGCGCGATCTGAGCCACATCATCGCGTGTTCCGTACAGATTGCCACGTGCACCGAGATACACGTCGCCGAGGCCACTTCCACGGGGAATAAGCCCCTCTCGGCCGATCGACGCGATGAACGCGCGGTCCGCGGCGGAAAGCTCTTCGTCGACGATGAAGTGATAGGGCAAGTCCATGAAGATGACGAGGTGGTCCCATAGACCGAGGCTCCAGGTGAAGTGGCCGGTCAATTGTTTGTGGACGATCCTGAATTGCTGGCCCTCTTGAGGGGTCCCTTCCGCTCCCGCGAAGACCAACGAGTCATCGGAGTAGTCGAAGTAGATCTGAAAGCCGAAGCGCTTGTGGCCTTGGGCGTCCGCAGTGCTCACGGCGAAACCGTCCGTCGTCAACTCGGAAGGCCGGAACTGGTTGAGGTCGAACTGGGCCGCCGTCTGCGCGGTTGCGCTGGAAGCCCCCCCAAGGACACTCACTAGGATGATCAGGCTCGCGACCGAACCCCGGTTGAACTTTCTCAGGTCATCGCTCTGTGTCACGCCATCCTCCATCCATCGCTGCAGCGCGCCGGGACCCCTCATCGACCGCCCCGACCTGGCCCTAAGTATCACTGTCCCGACGGAAAACCGACAAGAACTCAGCGGGAGTGTGATGCGGAAAGCCGCTCCTGAGGAAATAATCCGCTAACATCGCATCCATGTCCGGTCAGGCTCGCTACCGCACGGCACCCGCACCCACGAAGGGGATGCCGCCCGGGATCCCTTACATCGTCGCGAACGAGGCGGCCGAGCGGTACAGCTACTACGGCATGCGCGCGATCTTGGTCATCTTCATGACCAAGTTTCTGATGAGCGCGCAGGGCGAGCTCGACGTCATGACCGACGAGCAAGCCAAGACTTGGTTTCACGGATTCGTCACCGCAGTCTACTTCTTTCCGATCTTAGGCGCGATCATCTCCGACGCGTTCCTCGGGAAGTACCGCACGATCATGCTGCTATCGATCGTGTACTGCCTGGGACACTTGGCCCTTGCTCTCGACGACAGCCGTGCGGGCCTCGTCCTCGGCCTCGGGTTGATCGCGGTCGGGTCAGGCGGCATCAAGCCGTGCGTCTCTGCCCATGTAGGCGACCAATTCGGCCAAACCAATAGCGATTTACTGACAAAGGTGTTCGGTTGGTTCTACTTCTCGATCAACGTGGGTGCTTTGGCGTCGATCCTATTCGCGGAGCCTCTGCTCCATAGATTCGGTCCCTCGGTCGCCTTCGGCGTGCCAGGCGTGTTGATGGCGATTGCGACGTTCGCGTTCTGGATGGGTCGCAATAAGTTCGTGCACATTCCCCCGGGCGGAGTCGCCTTCCTACGCGAAGTTTTCAGCAAGAAAGGACTCAAGGCGCTCGGCAAGCTCTTCATCATCTACACGTTCATCGCCATGTTCTGGGCGCTCTTCGACCAGCAGGGTTCGGCGTGGGTGCTCCAGGCAGAGCGGATGGATCGACACTTCGGCATCGACTGGGACTCATCTCAGGCGCAGTGGCTGAATCCGGCCTTGGTCTTGCTTTTCATCCCCCTGTTCAACCGAGTCGTCTACCCCGCATTCGATCGATTCTGGCCGCTCACGCCGCTCCGAAAGATCTCGATGGGCCTCTTCTTGACGGTGTTCGCCTTTCTCCTGCCTGCCTGGGTAGAGGCACGGCTCGACGCTGGCGAGAGCGTCAATATCTCTTGGCAACTCGGGGGCTACGTCCTGATGACCGCTGCGGAGATCCTCGTGTCGATTACCGCACTCGAGTTCTCGTACACGCAAGCGCCAAAGAAGATGAAGTCGCTCGTGATGGGCGCGTTCTTGATGAGTGTGTCGATTGGCAACCTCTTCACTGCCAGTGTGAATTACTTCATTCAGAACCCCGACGGGACCAGCAAGCTCGAGGGAGCATCGTACTACTTGTTCTTCGCCGGCGCGATGGCCGTGACGGCGCTCCTCTTCGTCCCAGTGGCTGTTTGGTACAAGGAGCAGACCTACATTCAGGACGAAACGCCTACCGAGTCACCCCAGTGAGTGTCATCGACAAAGCCCGTGCGTGGATCGCGCAAGACCCCGATCCCGACACCAAGCGAGAGATCGAGATGCTGATCGCGCGCGACGATCGAGCCGGTCTCGAGGCACGGTTCGCGGGATCGCTGGAGTTCGGTACCGCTGGGCTACGTGGCGTTCTGGGGGCCGGGCCCACACGAATGAATCGCGTCACCGTCATGCGCACGACATCTGGGCTATGTGCTTGGTTGAAGCGACAGGTGCCGAACGTGGCCACGCGCGGCATCTGCATCGGACGCGACGCGCGCATGCAAAGCGACGTCTTTGCACGAGACGCGATCGAAGTCGTGCTCGGGGCCGGTATCCCGGTGTGGACGTTCGCCAATGTGGTGCCGACTCCAGTGTTGGCCTTTTCGGTGCTCGAGCTCAGTGCAGGCGGCGGCGTCATGATCACGGCAAGCCACAACCCGCCCGAGTACAACGGCTACAAGGTCTACTGGGAGAACGGTGCTCAGATCATTCCTCCGAACGACGAGGGGATCGCCCGAGAGATCGAGCTTGCCCCGCCAGCGAACGAGTTGCCCCGGATGTCGATGGCGGAGGGGCGGGAACGGGGTTTCCTTCGCGAGGTCGACCACCTCGTTGATGCCTATGTCGATCTCGTAGCAAGCGCGGTGAGGCAATCCGACGAACGATGCGAGGTGCGTGTCGCATACACCGCGCTCCATGGCGTGGCCGAGGGCGCGCTGCGCGATGTTCTGTCACGGGCGGGATTTTGCGAGGTCCAGAGCGTCGCTGAGCAAGCGATCCCAGACAGTCGGTTCCCGACGGTCGCCTTCCCGAACCCTGAAGAGCCCGGCGCGATGGACCGGGTGCTCGCGCTCGGCTCAGAGATCGACGCCGATCTCGTCATCGCAAACGATCCCGACGGGGACAGATTGGCGGTTTCAGTGCTGCACGATGGCGTGTTCGAGTCGCTGGCCGGCAACGACATCGGGATCCTTCTCGCCGACGACTTGCTCACACGCCACGCCGAGCTCGACAAGCCACTGGTGGTCTCGACGGTCGTGAGCAGCCCCATGCTCGGACTCGTCGCCGCCAGCCACGGCGCACGATGGGAACAGACCCTCACCGGCCACAAGTGGATCCAAAACCGTGCTCTCGAGCTCGAACGCGAAGGCTACCAGTATGTGTTCGGATACGAAGAGGCGCTCGGTTACGCACCTCTGGCGTCGATCCGCGACAAAGACGGCATAAGCTCGGCACTATTGATCGCCGATTTGGCCTCGAGGCTGAAATCCCGCGGAGAGACCCTGATCGATGCGCTCGAATCGCTCTGGCAGGAGCATGGGGTCTTCCAGGGCATGCAACTGTCACGAAGATTCGAGGATGTGGACGCCCAAGCCCAAATGACAGAGGTGGTCGCAGATCTACGCAGGAAGCCACCGACAGAGATCGGGGGTCACACCGTGATGAGCATGATCGACCTCGGCCGCCGCGTGAGGTGGACATCGGACGGCGAGACGCCCTACGAACGGCTCGCCAAAAGTGAGGTCCTGATCTTCGAGCTCGCAGGCAACCATCGCGCGATGGTTCGTCCGAGCGGCACCGAGCCCAAGCTCAAGTACTACCTGTACGCGTACGCAAGTTCGCGGCGGGGCCTCGCACCAGCTCGTGAGCAGGTCGCCGCCCTACTCGAACGAATGGCTGAGGACCTCAGCCCAGGTTCCAGCGATCGCTGAAAACTGGGAGTTACCGAAGGACATTGGAGACGATCAAAGCGACGGCTGCAAACAGCAAAACACCCGCCGCCCCCCAAAGGAGAGTCGAGTTTCGCCTTGAGCGTCGTCCCCGACTCGAAACCCGCTGTCGCGATACAGGTAGCGCCTTGGGGCCGTCGAGCATCCCGGACCGAAACGCGAGATCCTCGAGGCGCGTCGCCGTCGTGACAGGCATCGCGAGCGGATCAAACCTCGGATCGCGTTGCGTGACCCCGGACGTGACACGAGCCGTAGGCTCACGGCTGCTCGGCGGGTTGTGGAGTGAGGCGATCAAGATCATCGGGCCGCCGCGGCCGAACTCGATCTCGTCGCCGTCGCCGAGCGCCGCGTGCTTGATTCGCTGGCCGTTGAGCCAGGTCCCGTTGCGGCTGCCGGTATCGACTAGCAAGTACGTTCCGTCCTCGTTGCGAATCTCGGCGTGTCGCCCCGACGCGTCGAGGTCGACCTCGGGGTCGAAATTGAGGTCGCTGTCCGGCATGCGACCGATACGGATCAAGTCCTGTTCGAACTCGAGCTCGCGTCCAGCATCGGCGCCCTTGGTCTGGCGGAGGCGGATCATGATCGAAGCCTCAATCCGTGGACGGAGTCAGTTGTACTTCGGTTGGCCGGCCTGGCTCGACGAGCACGTCTTCACCAACCTGCGTTCCATCGACCTCGCGCGCCTCGATGCGATACGAACCGGGGAGCAGCCGGAGCAGCACCGCTTCGTCGGACCGCAAAGGCCCGTAGGTTCGCCCGTTCACGTAGAGCTCCCCCTGCTCGATGCTCGAACGCACGCGAACTTCGACTGGAGTCTGTGCATCCGCGTAGGCCGGTGGTGGTGGTGGTGGCGCGGTAATAGCCTCCGATGACCTCCCCGCACCGATGATCGTGACCGCCGCAGCCAACCCGAGCAGCCCGAGCACTGTTGCCGCCGCCGGCCACGAGAACGAAGTAGGAGCCTCCGGCTGCGAGAGCCGCTCCGGACGGGGCGCGGTCATCGCGCGTGGCACCATGCTCTTCACGGCTGTCGGCAAAGTGGGACCGCCACTGTGACGTTCG
>Ga0255058_10000291_pt1 | contig 30168 bp, 29 predicted proteins | sample Cases_109_9_MG_FD_188637 | JGI IMG/M metagenome (GOLD analysis project Ga0255058, IMG submission 188637) | Seawater microbial communities from Amundsen Gulf, Northwest Territories, Canada - Cases_109_9 | ecosystem: Environmental > Aquatic > Marine > Gulf | place: Canada: Northwest Territories... | reverse complement strand
GCGGTTGCCGATACGGAGACCGTCGCCTAGTTCGGGAAAGGCGGACAACACCGCGGTGCTGACCGCCCTACACTATCACTGCTACAACTCATGGCAGAATGTCTGCGATCGTGGCAGCTATCACGGCGTATCCGTCCGGATTGGCGTGCACATTCGGGCCGATTGGCGCCGCCGCGCACATCCAGGTCAATCGACAGATCAACGCGACGTTAAGCGGTACAGAAACATGCGGCGGCGGAAACGGCACCATCGTCGTAAAGTCGTTCGACTGGAATGCAGTGGCGACGTCTGCCACGTCAATACCGAATGCACCGTATATCAGACCAAGGACGTCGTTATTCAGCATATTCGCCAATGCTGCTGACTGCATGGCGAGAACTTTACCGTCAGATCCCGTCAGCCAGAAGGCCAGGAACGTGTTGTAATAGTTCACGCCTACGATCGGTGTACCGGGGGCAGCAGCGTCTGTTATTGTCTGAAGAATCACGGGCAGATTCAATGATATCTGCAGGAACGCGCCCTCTATGCACGCGAAGTTGACGACGGTGCCGACAATGCAACCGGCTGCCAGTATGTCGTTGACGCCCATGTCGATTGTGACGAGCTCTACCTTATCCTTGTGGGCGTGCAGGAATTCAACCGCCTGGGCGAGTTGCGAACCTTCTTAATATGTGCAGATACCACCAGTCATCATTGTAGTTGTCGTCTCACCGGAACAGCCGAGTTTGACGAGCCGAATATTTCGATAATTCGGCTCGATGATGTCAAACAGCTCGTCGGCGTATCCGTCATTCGTCAGCTGATTGGTACCACTGGCATCAGGTTGGATTCCGACTGATAACGATGTGCCGAGTGATACGTAGTAACGAACCCCATTGTTGTCGGCCGAAGCGATCGCTGGCACGACTAGAATCAATGCCAGCAGCCATTCGTACCGAAGTACATTCTTCTTGATATCCATTTTTGAAACTCCTCTTGACTGAGCGCCGACAAAAAGTTGTCGACGAATTAATCATGGGAGTTTGCAAAACAAGTTCCGTGATATTGAAGTAAAGAATATCGAATGAATCCATGATGAAGCATTCGCGTAATGTGCTGAGATCATCCGCCATGATTATCACGGCTAGAATCAGTCTAAAACTCGATCCTGGTATTTTGTCTTCCTCCACCCGACCGTTGGAGGTTCACCAGCGAATTGCTTTCAACTTCGCTCTCACGTGCTTGTTACCAATTATCAGCACGGCTGTCAGTACCACCGCCATTAGGCTGAATGCAATTATGATCGGTGTCCTGGTGGTATCCGTCATCAAGACGGACTGGCTGCTAATCAAGGGTCCGAGGCCGGATCCGACCGCCCCTGCGAGCAACATGTAGGCCACATTCCGGTGGTTTGGTGAGCTAACAAAACTAAGCGCGAACGCCATATACGAATTGAATGTAGCCGATATGGACAGCCCGAACAGGTATCCCATTGCGGTAACCACCTGCAAGTCCTCAGTCATCAGCATCATCAGGGTTGCAATAACGCCAATCGAAATCATCACGGCAAGAAAATGATAGATGCGGATCTTGGAGACAACATATGTTCCAACTAACGAACCCAAGAAAGCAGCCTGGAAAACATTGGACATTACGTTGCTGGCCTGACGCGGCGAGGCAGCGAATTCCTGCTCCAGGAATTGCGGCGCCCAGACGATGACAGTCAGTTTTGCCGCCATAAATATCATGACAGCGACGCCGACCAAGAGAATTCCGGCATTCCATTCGGTGACTTCACCGCCATCTCGTTCAGCCTGCTCGGTAACTCTTAGCCGAGTGAACACTGCAAGTGCGATTGTGGTTAACGCGAACAGCGCCGGCGCGGCATAACCAACCTGCCAAGAATAATTTTTGCCAATTAAGTATGCCGTTACAGCCGTAAAGAAAATGCCGCCGCCGTTAAACGCAGCATCTTGTGCGACCAGTGCGCTCTGACGTTGTTTGCCATGCCAGGTCTGGCTGATAAGCGTCACTGAGCCGCAGACTACGAGGCTGCCGCAAAATCCGATTATGGCGAGCGCCGCCGAAAGTGTAACTATCCCTGGGGCGAGGAAAATGGAGGTCACGGCGATGGCAACAACACCGTATCCAACGACGATGATGGTCTTGACCTCAACTCGAGTAAAAATGTAGAAGGCGACGATATAGCCGACAAAAATACCTGCCGTGAAAAACGAAAACAGCGATCCGATTACACCGGTTTCCGTCGCAAACGCATCTGCAATCGGCCCGACCAGGAGCCCGTAAGGAGCCAAAAAACCGGCTATAACGAATGCGGCCAACATACAGACCGCGAACAGACGGACGTTGTTTGATGACACTCGATCGCGCCCTTTCTTGAACTTAACAGCTCCGAAATATAACCCAACCGCTCGATCGGGTTCGGCCAAAAAAAAAGGTCCCGATCAGGGGACCTTTTGATATTTGGAGCGGGTGATGAGGATTGAACTCACGACCCTCACGTTGGCAACGTGATGCTCTACCGCTGAGCTACACCCGCTTTGACTGTTAATTTGACCCGCTTTTCAGCGGAGCGCCGAGATTTTAGCCCCTGTTGCCATGCTGTCAAGGGCATTCGTGCAATTCGCCCGATCGGGGCACATTTCAGGTGCTTTTCTCTATTGATGGCCAGGCGGCGCGCAGATAGTCGACCATGGACCATAAAGTCATACCTGCAGAGACGAGCAATAGAAAATAGCCGAGATTGTAGATTTCGATGCCGAATAGATCGCGCTCGTAAACCATGAATCCAATACCGAACATCTGAAATACGGTCTTGACCTTGCCAGATGCCCTCACCGCGACATCGGCTCTTGCTCCGATGCCTGCCATCCACTCGCGCAACGCCGAAACGGTGATCTCGCGGCCGATAATGGTGACGGCAATAAGCGTTACTGTAATCCGCGGATCAGCCTCGACGAGCAGTACCAGAAGGACGGCTACCATGAGCTTGTCGGCGACAGGATCGAGAAACTCGCCAAATTTTGATGCCTGCCCCATCTTCCTGGCGACGTATCCGTCCAGTATGTCGGTGACGGCAGCAAGGCCGAAGACGATGCCCGCAATCGGCCGTGCAAAATCCATCGAGCTGTAGAAGCAAATGACGACGACGGGAATCGCCGCGATGCGAATCAAGGTCAACGTATTGGCGAGATTTACTTTCAAAGACCGGTCCGGTTTACACGCTAGCTACTGCCGTCAATATGCAAATTTTCATAGATTCTCTGAGCAATCGAACGGCTAATCCCGTGTACTTTAACGAGGTCGTCGATTCCGGCACCGTGTACTCCCTGCAAACCCCCAAACTGTTTCAGCAATTCCCGGCGGCGCTTTGGTCCCAATCCCGGGATCTCCTCCAGCCGGGAGGTTTTTCTGGCCTTGGCTCGTCGCTGCCGGTGTCCTGTGATGGCAAAGCGGTGAGCCTCGTCCCTGATCTGCTGAATCAGGAGCAATGCCGGCGAATCTGACGCGAGTATAGTGGGCGTGCTTCTACCTGCCAAGAAAAGCTGCTCACTGCCTGGTTTCCTCGCTCTGCCTTTCGCAATCGCAACAACCTGAAGCCAGTCCATCTCGAGTTCATCGAGAACGGTTAGCGCCTCAGAGAGTTGACCCTTACCACCATCCACGAATAGCACATCGGGCATAGGTACCTCGCCTTTCTTAACGCGTGCATACCGTCGGCGAATTGCCTCAGCCATTGCCGCGTAGTCGTCACCCGCTGCAGCGGGCTTCAAGTTGAATCGGCGGTAATCGCTTTTCAGCGGGCCGGCCGTGTTGAAAACAACACAGGACGCGACAGTTGCTTCGCCGGACGTATGGCTAACATCGAAACATTCGAGGCGCTCCGGCGGCCCTTCGAGTTGCAGCACTTCTCCCAACGCTTCGAACTGGCGGCGGATCGTTGCGTTGCTTGCTGCCTGCAGACTGAGGCCCTGTTCTGCATTCGTTCGGGCCATCTGCAGCCAACGAAGACGATCGCCGCGGACACGGGCTTTTATCTGCACCTTGTGGCCTGATCGATCGGTCAGGCTTTGTTCGAGCAACTCACGATCGAAGATGTCGGAGTCAATGATGATCTCCGAGGGTGCATCGCGTCCCAGGTAATATTGCGACAGAAAACCGCCAAGCACCTGCTTCATGTTTGCGTCGCCACTGATTTTCGGAAAGTGATTTCTGCTGCCCAGCATGGCGCCGTGTCGAATGAATAGAATGGTTACGCAATGAAGTCCTGGGCGCGATGCAACTGCGATGACATCCAGGTCCCGGGCAGCGGTTCGCGAAACGAGTTGCTCAGCCTCAACCTTTTTGAAGCGGGCTATTTGGTCGCGGTATCGGGCTGCGTGCTCGTAATCCTTTTTCTCGGCTGCCTGGTCCATGCGCTCAACGAGCGCATTGATCACGCTGCGGTTCTTTCCCTCGAGAAACAACAGCGCAGCGCCCACATCTTCGCCATAACGGTCTTCATCGATGTAGCCGACGCAAGGCGCGGTACATCGCCGGATCTGGTATTGCAGGCAGGGTCGGCTGCGGTTCTTGAAGTAGCTGTCCTGGCACTGACGGACGAGAAAAAGTTTCTGTAGCTCGTTGAGCGTTTTTCTGACGGCGCTGGTGCTTGGATAAGGACCGAAGTAGCGTCCTTTTCCCTTGCGCGCTCCCCGATGAAATTGCAAACGCGGAAAGGGGTGATCCGTCGACACATATATATAAGGATAGCTCTTGTCGTCTCTGAGGACGACGTTGAAGCGCGGTTTATGCCGCTTGATCAGGTTGTACTCGAGAATCAGCGCTTCGGCTTCCGTATTTGTTACGGTTACTTCGACGTCTTTGACCACTTCCATCATTGAGCTGGTTTTGGCATCGGTATGCGTGCGGTGAAAATAACTGGACACGCGTTTCTTGAGATCGCGTGCCTTGCCAACATAGATGATCTGCCCTTTGGCATTCAGCATGCGATAAACGCCCGGGCGATGCGTAAGGCTCGCTGCGAATGATTTTGCGTTAAAGTCTGAGTGCTTGTCGGATGTCACCTGGATGCCTGTGCCAGTAGCTCTTTCGCCCGGGCAAATACTGCACGGAACATCTCGTCCGTCAGTCGTCGGGTATTCGTGTTGTAGCGGCTGCAATGATAGGAGTCCAGCAACATTAGTCCCGAGGTGATTTCATGTTCGGCCGCATGGCCAAACGGATAATCGGCCTGCCTGAGGGACAGGGCCCGGATGGTGGCCCGGTGGGCAATGCCGCCCAATGCGAGCATCACCGAGTTCTTCGGCAGCAGGCGCAACTCATTTGCCAGAAAGGCATTACAGGTGTTGATCTCGGCGCCAACCGGCTTGTTGTCGGGCGGCAGGCATTTGACCGCATTGGTAATACGACAGTCGATGAGTTCAAGACCGTCGTCTACGGCGGTCGCCTGTGCCTGATTGGCGAAGCCGAAGGCGTGCAAGGTCTCGTACAGCAATAACCCTGCGTGGTCCCCGGTAAATGGCCGCCCGGTACGATTGGCGCCGTGCATCCCGGGCGCGAGGCCGACTATGAGGAAACGGGCGCTGCCGTCGCCAAACGGCGCGACCGGCTTGCAATGGTAGTCGGGGTTCTCTTTCTTAACGGCATCCAGAAACACGGCCAGGCGCGGGCAGTCCCGGCAATTAGCGTTGAATGCCTCAGTCATCCATGTGGCGGATCACGGCTTCGCCGAAGCCCTTGGTACCCAGCAGTTTTGCGCCGGGAATAAGCTGCTCCAGTTCTTCCTCGACTTCCTTTTTATCGTGCGGCCCTTCCTTTCGTTTCGGTGCGCGGATGGCCTCGCGAAGTTTGGCGAGATCGAAGGTTAATTCCTTGTTCGCGATCGTGTTAGCGACGCCTTTGATAATCAGGTCGGCAGCTTCGTCCCAACCGAGGTATCGAAGCATCATTTCCGCGGACAGGATAAGTGAGCCAGGGTTGACCCGGTCTTTCCCGGCGAAGCCTGGCGCGGTGCCATGCGTTGCTTCGAATACGGCAACGCCCCCGCCGATATTCCCGCCTGGAGCGATGCCGATGCCACCGACTTGAGCAGCGAGCGCATCGGAGATGTAATCGCCGTTCAGATTGAGCGTCGCAATTACGTCGTAATCTTCCGGCCGCATGAGAATCTGCTGCAGGAAATTGTCCGCGATAACATCTTTGACGATGATCTCGTGCCCGGTTACGGGGTTCGTGAAACCAAGCCACGGTCCGTCGCCTATTTCTTTTGCGCCGAACTCCTCTCTGGCGACCTCATAACCCCACTGACAAAAAGCGCCCTCAGTGAACTTCATGATGTTGCCCTTGTGGACGAGCGAGACTGAGCTGTAATCACGATCGACGCAGTATTGGATCGCTTTGCGCACCAGCCGTTGCGAACCCTCTCTCGAGACCGGCTTGATACCAATGCCCGAACTCGCGGGAAATCGTATTTTTTTGACCTCGAGTTCATTTTGCAAGAATTTGATCAGCTTCTGAACTTCCTGAGAGCCGGCCGGATACTCGATGCCGGCATAAATGTCTTCCGTGTTCTCCCGGAATACGGTCATGTCGATGAGATCCGATTCTTTCATTGGCGTTGACACGCCCGGGAAGTAACGAATTGGCCGAACGCAGGCATACAGATCAAGCGTCTGTCGAATGGAAACGTTCAGCGATCGAATGCCGCCGCCAACCGGCGTCGTTAACGGCCCTTTGATTGAAACGACATAGTGTTGCAAGGCGTGAATGGTCTCTTCCGGCAGGAAGTTGTCGCTACCATAGGTGTCAGCCGCTTCTGCGCCGGCATATACGCGCATCCATACGATCTCGCGCTTGTCGTCATAGGCTCGCAGGACAGCCGCATCAACGACATCTTTCATGACCGGAGTTACATCGACACCGATGCCGTCTCCGACGACATAGGGAATAATCGGTCTGTCAGGCACATTTATGGAGTGGTCACGATTGACGGTAATTGTTTCGCCGTTGGCCGGTACATCGATTTTGTCGTAATGCATAAGTGTCAGAGTCTCAGTCCACGTACTGGTAGGCCACTGAGGTCAGGAATGCAGCAAAATGGTCTTCAGCCGTTATCTGATCCATCAACTCCGCAGCACGCTCGTAATTGCCAATCTCGTAATACTCGTCGCCCACTTTATCGTGGATTTTCTCGAGTTCTTCAGCGAGTAAAGTCTTGAAGAGCTCATAGGTCACGTTGCGACCTTCGTCGAGCACGCCGGTCTCATGGTGCACCCATTGCCAGACCTGCGCTCGCGATATCTCGGCCGTGGCTGCATCTTCCATCAGATTATTCAGGGGCACACAGCCATTGCCGCCGAGCCAGGCAGCCATGTACTGAACACCAATACTGATGTTGTCGCGAAGCCCGACCTCGGTGATTTTTCCTTTCGCGACCTGCAGCAGATCGGCTGCGGTCACGTGTACGTCCTCGCGAAGCTTTTCGAGTTGATTGTCCGCGGGCATGTGCTCATCGAAAATCTCCATCGCAAGCGGAACCAGCGCCGGATGAGCGACCCAGGTGCCGTCGTGTCCGTCGCTGACCTCACGTTCCTTGTCTGCCCGCACCTTCGCCAGCGCCTCGCTGTTGGCCTGTTCATCGTTCTTGATAGGTATCTGCGCTGCCATGCCGCCGATTGCGTAAGCCTTGCGGCGGTGGCAGGTCTGGATGACGAGTTGCGAGTACGATCTGAGGAAATGCGTTGCCATGGTGACTTCGGCACGATCCGGCAACACGAATTCGGGATATTTGCTGAACTTCTTGATGAAGCTGAAGATGTAGTCCCAGCGGCCACAGTTCTGGCCGACGATGTGATCTTTGAGTTCGTAAAGTATCTCGTCGACCTCGAACGCGGCCAATATGGTCTCGATCAGCACGGTGACCTTGATCTCGCCCGCTGCGACAACCTGGGCTTGCTCCGAATATTTGAAGACGTCGCTCCACAAGCGGGCTTCCAGGTGATTCTCGAGCTTCGGCAGGTAGAAATAAGGGCCGGAGCCGCGTTTCTTTAACGCTCTGGCGTTATGGAACAGATAAAGGCCGTAGTCGACGAAAGCGCCCGGCACGGCCTTGCCATCGACGAGTATCTGCTTTTCCGGCAAATGCCAGCCTCTGGGCCGAACGATCAAGGTCGCCGTTTGCTTATTTAACTCGTAATGTTTGCCGTTGGAGTCCAGCTCGATGCTGCCGTTGACGGCATCGCGCAGGTTAATCTGGCCTTGCACCACGTTGTGCCAGGTCGGCGTCATCGAGTCCTCGCAATCCGCCATGAAGACTTTAGCGCCGGAATTGAGCGCATTGATGATCATCTTGCGATCGGTAGGCCCGGTAATTTCCACGCGTCGGTCGCGAAGATCCGCCGGCACGTCCGTAACCTGCCAGTCAGCCTCCCGAATCTCTGTGGTCTCCGGCAGAAAATCGGGCATCTGGCCGGCGTCTATCGCTTTCTGACGCTCCAGCCGCATTGCCAGTAATTCGTCGATACGCGGCGAGAACTCTCTGGCGAGAGCTGCGACGAAGTTCATCGCCTCATCGCTGAGAAACTCGTCGAATTCCGGGCTGCGATTAGCGAGGATCTGGATGTCCGTGCTCATATTGAATTTTCTCTGTACAAGACAACAATAACCTTTTAATTCAAAAGGTTATAGAGACTTCTTCAAGGATTATCTACTTGTGTGTCAGCAGATGCGGCAGCGCGGAATCATAACATTCGTGGCTTATTGGCGCAGACCCGCTATGCGCATGGCAATTTCCATTGCCTGTTCGTAGTTCAACCTTGGATCAACGGTTGATTTATAGGCCCTGGCGAGATCGCCATCTGTGAGGCCCCTCGCCCCGCCGGTACATTCCGTAACGTTTTCGCCCGTCAGTTCGAGATGCACTCCGCCCAGATAGCTGCCGAGCCCCTGGTGTACGCGAAATGCCGACTCCAGCTCCGAGACAATGTTGTCGAAGCGCCGCGTTTTGGTGCCGTCAGCCGTGCTTTCCGTATTGCCGTGCATCGGATCGCAGACCCAGAGCACCGGCGATCCGGTCTCGCGTACGGCGCGGATCAAGTCTGGCAGCCTGTCTTCGATCGACTTGGCGCCGAAACGGTGTATGAGCGCAATGCGCCCCGGCTCGTTGTTGGGGTTCAACACGCCGATCAGGCCCTGCAGCCACTCTGCGTTCATGCCAGTGCCGACTTTGATGCCGATCGGGTTTGCTATGCCGCGGAAATACTCGACGTGTGCACCGTCGATGCTGGCAGTCCGCATGCCGATCCAGGGGAAATGTGTCGTCAGGTTGTACCAGCGCTCGCGATGTTTGAGATAACGGGTCTGGGATTGTTCGTAGGAAAGATGCAGCCCTTCATGCGCGGCATAGATATCGGCCCGCTGTGTCTGGTGCAATGCCCTGCCCGAGATCGACTCGAGAAAATCGAGGGAGTCCGAGATCGAATTCACGATGTTGCGGTACTCAGCGGCCATCGCCGAGTGTCCGACCCAGTCAAGATCCCAGAATTCCGGGTGATGCAGGTCCGCGAAACCGCCGTCAATCAGCGAGCGGACGAAATTAAGGGTGAGTGCCGCCCGCTCGTAGCCCCGTAGTATCAGCTGCGGATCGGGCACCCGATCGTCTGCCGTGAATGGATTGCGATTGACGAGGTCGCCGCGAAAGCTCGGCAAAGTCTGCTCATCACGGGTTTCCGTGTCTGCCGAACGTGGTTTGGCGTATTGCCCGGCCATTCGCCCGACTCGTACAACCGGTTTCTTGAGTCCGTAGAGCATGACCAGGCTCATCTGCAGCAGGATCTTGAGCTTGTCGACGATGTTCTCGGATGTGCACTCATCGAATGTCTCGGCGCAGTCTCCTCCCTGCAGCACAAATGCCTCACCGGTCTGCGCCTTGGCGATCTGCGCGCGCAACTCGTCGACCTCCCAGGAGGTCACGATCGGCGGCAGGCGGCTGAGCTCGGCCACAGCTCGCTCCAGCGCCGCTTTATCCGGATACGACGGCTGCTGGGCGGCTGCCAGGCTCTGCCAGCTCGCGGGGTGCCATTCCGATTTGGCGACGCTTCGAGTCACGTTTATTCCTGTTACATCGGGCTCAATCGCGGACTATGCCACGATGTATTGAACTTTCGCAAAAGTTTCTTCCACAAACAGTGGCTTACGTGAAGGATCGCAGGCGGCGCTGGTAAGGACCCGTAGAGCTTGGCACAATGCGCGCCTTCAAATTTCCTTCCACCAAGTGGTGGATTTCAGGAGCTCTCATGCAGGAGATACTGGTTCTCGGTGCCGGTAAGATCGGCGCGTTGATCACAGGCTTGTTGGCCGATAGTGGCGACTACCATGTGCAGCTCGCGGACAAAGAGGCAGGCGCTGCCGATGAAGTCGTCAAAGCCCACGGACATGGAAATCTTGATGCCTTTACTATCGACGCATCGGACGCGGCGAGCCTTACGTCGCATATTCAGAAGCACAAACCCGGCGCACTAATCTCGGGGCTGCCGTATTTCTGCAACGTTGCGGTCGCAGGAGTTGCCCGGGAAGAAAATCTGCACTACTTCGACCTGACAGAAGATGTCGCGGTAACAGAAGAAGTGCGGAAACTGGCCAAGGGAGCGGAGAAGGTTTTTGTTCCGCAATGCGGTTTGGCGCCGGGGTTCATCAGTATCGCCGCGAACGAACTGATACAGCACTTCGATGAATTGAAATCCGTGAAGTTGCGCGTTGGTGCCCTGCCCCAGCATCCAAACAACGTATTGAAATATTCACTGACATGGTCGACCGACGGGGTCATCAACGAGTATGGCAATCCCTGTCAAAGTATCGTCGATGGAACCGAAGTAGACGTCTTGCCGCTGGAGGGCCTCGAAGAAATCGAGATCGACGGCAAACTGTATGAAGCGTTCAATACCTCGGGCGGACTCGGATCTCTTGGCCACACGTACAACGGCCGGGTCAATACGATGAATTATAAAACGATCCGTTACCCGGGTCATTGCGAGCAAATTCGCCTGCTGATGAACGGTCTGAAGATGAACCATGATCGTCCCACCTTGAAACGAATTCTCGAGAACGCAGTACCGCAGACGCTGCAGGATGTCGTCATCATTTATGCCGCCGTCACGGGATATCAGGACGGTGAACTGCGCGAAGAAAACTATGTCAACAGGGTGTATCCGGAGATGGTATCGGAGCGCCTCTGGTCTGCCATTCAAATTACGACAGCAGCCGGAATATGCAGTGTCATGGATCTGGTGTTGTCGGATCCGTCGAAGTACTCCGGTTTCATTGCTCAGGAAGAATTTGGATTGAGCGATATTCTTGATAACCGCTTCGGCGAATACTATGCACATGGCGGAACGAATCTGACCTCGGCTGAGGTGGTTGCACGTGGCGAGACTGGTCATCAGCGCGCCAAAGAGGGATAAGTGAGATGAAGGAAATACTGGCCAGTCTTGGTCTGGACGAAATCAACGCGGGCACCTGGTTTGGATCGGAGTCCTCAGCGTCGGACGACGCACCGCTGATCAAGTCAGTTAACCCGGCGAATGGTGAAGTTATCGCAAGCGTGCGATCCACGACGGCTGCGGAATATGACAAGCTTGTTAACGATGCCCGCTCAGCTTTTCTCGAGTGGCGCAAAGTGCCTGCACCTGTGCGAGGCGAAGCGATCCGGCTCGTCGGCGTTGCGCTTCGCGACAACAAGGATGCGCTCGGCAGCCTGGTGAGCCTGGAGAACGGCAAGATCAAGGCGGAAGGGGACGGTGAAGTTCAGGAGATGATCGACATCACCGACTTCGCGCTCGGTCAGTCACGCATGTTGTACGGCAACACGATGCACTCCGAGCGGCCGAAGCATCGCATGTACGAGCAATGGCACCCTCTGGGTGTCGTCGGCACCATTACGGCGTTTAACTTTCCTGTCGCCGTCTGGTCATGGAATGCATGCATCGCTGCCATTTGCGGCAATGTGAATATCTGGAAGCCGTCACCCAAGACGCCGCTTTGCGGCGTAGCCGTGCAGAAAATCTGCAACGAAGCACTCGCCGACGCCGGTTTCCCGCAGGTATTTAATCTATTCAACGACGGCGACAATCAGCTGGCGCAGCATTTCGTCGACGATAAGCGCATCGATTTACTCTCGTTCACCGGTTCTTGTGCGGTCGGCAGGAAAGTCGGTGAACGGGTCGCAGCAAGAATGGGCAAGTGTCTGCTCGAACTCGGTGGCAACAACGCAATCATCGTCGATGAACATGCCAACCTGGATATCGCTGTGCCGGGGATCGTGTTCGGTTCGGTCGGTACGGCCGGCCAGCGTTGTACATCAACAAGAAGAATTCTGGTTCACGAGTCACGCATGGACGAACTCAAGGGCATGCTCGTGAACGCGTATGGGCAGGTAAAGATTGGCGACCCGCTGGACCGCGATACGCTGATGGGCCCGTTAATCGACGAGATCTCCGTGACGAGGCTGGTTGAGGCAGTTGCTACCGTTCGGGATCAGGGCGGAGAAGTGCTTTGCGGCGGTGCACGCATCGATCGACCGGGTAATTTTGTCGAACCGGCCATCGCAGTGGTGCAAAACGACTGGGACATCGTGCAGACGGAAACCTTCGGTCCTATTCTTTACCTCATCCCGTATCAGGATCTCGACGACGCGATTACCATGCAAAACGGCGTGGTTCAGGGACTATCCTCGGCAATATTCACCGACAACCTGCAAAACGCCGAGCATTTCCTGTCAAACACCGGATCAGACTGCGGCATCGCCAATGTCAATATTGGAACCTCGGGTGCCGAAATCGGCGGCGCTTTCGGTGGAGAAAAGGAAACGGGCGGCGGCAGAGAAGCCGGTTCCGACTCATGGAAGGCTTATATGCGTCGTCAGACCAACACGATCAACTGGGGCAAGGATCTGCCACTCGCGCAGGGCATCAACTTCAACCTTTAGAATCTAGTTTCTCGAAGCGATTCTCGGCACGGTTTTTCACGGCCTCGCCTTCGGCAAATACCTGACCGTTCATTGCGATATACACGCCGGGTTGAACTGACTGTACGGCGGCGACGGCCATACCGATGTTGAATATGGCGTCCGTCGTCTTGAATCGTGCCGGGCTCAGCGAGCCGGTCAGCACGATTGTCTTGTCGGGAATCGAACTCAACATCGTCGCCGTATCCGCCATCGTGTCCGTGCCATGTGTAATGACATAGATGCTGGCATCGTCTTTTTCGATGAAGTCCTTCAAGGCCCGCCGATCCTCGTCTGTGATTTCCAGGCTGTCCTTCTGGAACATTGATACGACGTCGTAGTCGAAACTGACAAGACCCTCGGTCAGGATATTGGAGATCGGCGAGTCACCGACTTCGAACTGACTCATGGCATCGAAATAGATCTTGTCGATCGTGCCGCCGGTTGTGATAAATCGGATAAACATGTATCGCCGCCCTGAGTCTGTAAGGGCAAGCATGCCACACGGCAAATTGCGGTTCGACCCCGTTTTTCCCTGCTATCATGAGTGCATGAAAATGAAGCTACTTGTGAAAGCCCTGCTGGCATTCTTCCTGCTGGGATCGGCGCCCCTGGTTCAGGCCGATGGCACCGCCGTCGTGCTCGATCTCGACGGTGCCATCGGTGTTGCGACCGCCGAATTCATCATCAGCGGCATCGAGGAAGCGGAAGAGCGCGACGCAGCCCTGGTGATCATCCGCATGGATACGCCGGGAGGCCTCGTCAATTCGATGCGAGACATCATAACGGCGATCCTGGGTTCCGACGTGCCGGTTGTGACGTACGTGTCTCCGGCCGGCGCGAGGGCCGATAGCGCCGGGACATATATTCTTCTCGCCAGTCACATTGCGGCCATGGCGCCCACCACGCATTTGGGTGCCGCGACGCCGGTGGCACTCGGCGGTGAAGATTTCGGCGACGATGGCGATTCAGATGACGAGAAGGAGTCTGATTCCGATTCCGACTCGGAATCGGAGTCGGAGTCGGAAGGAGAAGAGAAAGACGCGCCAAAAAGCGGTTCGGCAATGGAACGCAAGGTCATGAACGACGCGATTGCCTACATCCGTGGCCTGGCAGAAGCCCACGGCAGAAACGCCGACTGGGCAGAGAAAGCCGTCACTGAGGCAGCGACGTTGACGGCCACAGAGGCGTTGGAGATGAACGTGATCGATCTGATCGCCGCCGATCACGCCGAGTTGTTTCAAAAGATCAACGGCCTCGAGATCGAAGTCAATAATCGAACCATCACGCTAGACACGGAGGCGCTGGTGGTCGAGAGAATCGAGCAAAGCTGGCGCATCAAATTTCTGAGCACCATTTCCAGTCCTGAAATCCTGTTACTTTTGATCGCGGTCGGCGTGGCTGGCTTATGGCTCGAAGGCTACAATCCCGGCGGAATTGTGCCCGGTGTTGTTGGCGTGATTTCTCTGCTGCTCGCTGCTTATGCATTACAGGTGTTGCCGGTTAATTACGCAGGCCTCGCCCTCATTATCGTCGGCATTGTGCTGATAGCCCTGGAGGCATTCGTGCCGAGTTTCGGCGCCCTGGGTCTCGGTGGCATTGTCGCGTTCATTTTTGGTGCAATCATGATGTTTGACAGTGGCGTACCCGGATTCGGTATCTCCGTTACCTTCGTTGTCAGTGTTGCTGTGGTGTTCGCCCTGTTCCTGATGTGGATGGTTTCGTATCTGCTCAGACTGCGTCGTCGCGGTGCAGTCACCGGCAAAGAATCTATACTTGGGGGTATTGGCACCGCTATGGAATCATTCTCCGGTGAAGGCAGGATATGGCTGGAAGGCGCACCGTGGGCGGCGGTAAGCAAGGTGCCGATAGACAAAGATCAGGAAGTCGTCGTTATCGCGATCGACGGGCTCAAACTCGAGGTCGAACCAGCGAGCGATTCTGGTACTGCCGATGCAGAATTTCAAACATAAGGACTACAACAAGGAACTCCAATGACATTAGCACCACTCGGAATCGTCTTAGCATTACTCATTGTCATCTTGTACAACACGATCAAGATTCTTAAAGAGTTTGAGCGTGGTGTCATACTCTTTCTCGGCCGCTTCCAGAGCGTGAAGGGTCCCGGGCTGATCATCCTGATCCCGGGCTTGCAAAAGATGACCAAGGTGGATCTACGTGTCATCGTCCTGGACGTGCCGACGCAGGACGTTATCTCGCGCGATAACGTATCCGTGAAAGTCAACGCGGTAATTTATTTCCGTATTGTCGATGCCGAAAAGGCAGTCCTCCGCGTTGCCAATGTATTCGAAGCGACCAGCCAGTTATCACAGACGACATTGCGGTCGGTTCTCGGCCAGCACGAACTCGACGACATGCTGGCCGAGCGCGAAAAGCTCAATGCCGATATCCAGAAAATACTCGATCAGCGCAGTGATGCCTGGGGAATCAAAGTCGAGAATGTCGAAATCAAGCATGTCGATCTCGATGAAAGCATGATTCGTGCGATTGCACAGCAGGCAGAAGCCGAACGCGCAAGACGTGCTAAAGTTATCAACGCCGAAGGCGAAAAACAGGCAGCTGCCATGTTGGCCGAAGCTGCCGCCACACTTGCCGGCGAGAAGCAGGCGTTGCAACTCCGCTATCTACAGACTTTGAAGGAAATCGCGGGCGAGAAAACAAATACCATCGTGTTCCCGCTGCCGCTCGATTTGATTGATCCGCTAATGAATCTGGGTAAAAGACTAAAAGAAGATCAATAAAAACAAAGGGGGCCTATGAAGTATCCAGTCGCGCTAGGTGCGGCATTGATGGCGCTCGCACCGCACAACAGTTATTCAGAAGCAACACATCCCCTCGATGCCCTTGATGCGACCGAAATTGCTCAAAGCGTCGCGGTGCTGCGGGCTAAGGGCCATGCCGGTCCCGAAACGGCGATCTTGTCCCTGACTCTGGATCCGCCGCCGAAACCGGATGTAATCGCCTGGAAATCAGGTCGCTCGTTCTCAAGGCGTTCCGTAGCAACCGTTCGCAACGATCGCAAGACGCAGCAAATAGTGATTGATCTTGTGAGCGGCGAAATAGCGAGCATTGTTGAGTTCCCGGGTCCCGGCCAACCTCCAATTGTGCTGCCAGAGATCTTCGCTGCGATCGAGATTGCGCTGACGAATGGCGAAATGCAGGCCGGACTGGCAAAGCGTGATATTACAAATCTTGATGCGGTGTTCTGCGCACCCCGTACCGGCGGAAATTTCGGCGAGCCCGCCGAACAGGAAAGGCGCCTTGTCAAAGTGGACTGCTTCGACCTGCAAAACAATCCGACGAACTTTTTCGCGACGCCAATTGAGGGGCTGTTTGCGCTCGTAGATCTGGAATCACGCGAGGTTCTGAAAGTTGTGGACCTCGGCGTCGTTCCCGTGCCGACGGACACGTGGTCGCTGTCGCCGAGCACACAGACGGCGATTCGCGAAACCAAGCCCGTCGGAATCTCCGCACCTGACGGCAGCAATATAGACATTGATGGCTGGAACGTCGCCTGGAACAAGTGGCAGTTTCACCTCCGCTGGGAACCTCGTGCGGGACTGGTGTTGTCCCTGGTCCGTTACGACGATGGCGGAAGACTTCGGAGCATTCTTTATCAGGGAAACATTTCGGAAATATTTGTTCCTTATCAGGATCCGACAGAAGGCTGGTACTTCAGAACCTATATGGATGAGGGAGACTATGGCCTTGGCACCATGCATAGCCCGCTGATCGCAGGTGTGGATTGTCCGTCCAATGCGGTCTACATGACGCCGGTAATGGCAAACCCGGCCGGTGGTGCGGACGAGTTGGATCGTCGTATATGCATGTTCGAGCGACCTTCGGGCGAAGGGACCTGGCGACACTACGATTTTCTATCCGAAGACCTGGATGGCAGGCCCAACATTGAACTGATCGTGCGGTTTATCGCTACAGTCGGTAACTATGACTACCTGTTCGATTGGGTCTTCGACAATAAAGGTCAGTTAACTTATCGAGCCGGCGCATCAGGCCTGGATGCCGTAAAGGGTGTCGCCAGTCAGTCTTTAGAAGACTCAAGTGCCGTGGAAGACACGGCATGGGGGCCCTTGGTTGCACCGGGTCTTGCAGGGATAAACCACGATCATTTTTTCTCAATTCGGCTCGACCTTGATATTGACGGAACGACGAATCGTTTCGTGCGTGACAAGCTCGTTGCCGAACGCCAGAAGGGAGACAGCAAACGACGCAGTCTCTGGCGCGTGCAGCGCGATGTCGCGCAAACGGACACGGCAGCCAAATATCGACTGAGCTACGATAATCCCAGCCTGTGGCGTATCGAAAACACCGGCGCCAAAAATTATCTGGGTTACGCGACCAGCTACGCAATCAAGGCCGGCAGCAATGCCCGCCCGCTAGTCGACAAAGATGATCCGCCACTATCGCGTGCGCAATTTGCAAACTATCATCTATGGGTAACGCCCTACGATCCCGAGGAAATGTGGGCTGCTGGTAAATTCTCGAATCAGTCCGCCCCTGGCACCGGCCTGCCCGCATGGACGGAGAACAAACGGAATGTCGGGGATACCGATATCGTGCTCTGGTACACGATGGGCTTCCACCATGTTCCGTCAAGCGAAGATTGGCCGGTTTACAACCTCGGTTGGAACGGCGTAACGCTTCGACCGTACAATTTCTTCGATCAGAATCCGGCTATGGATTTGCCGCCGGCGGAATGACGATCATTATTGATGCACCACCGATCGGCGAGGCGTCGATCGATACTTCGCCGTCGTAGGAGTTGGCGATGTCTCTGACGATGGCGAGGCCGATGCCGTGACCCGGGGCCGATTCGTCGAGTCGTGTTCCCCGCTGCAATAAGGCGTCCGCCGCCTCCTCTGGAATACCCGGCCCGTCATCGTCAACCGTCAAATGCAATCCGCCATCGGAATTGACCGGACGAATGGTCAACGAGACCCTTGAGTTACACCATTTGCAGGCGTTATCGAGTAAATTGCCGGCAAGCTCGAGAAAATCACCAGTATCTCCCCGGAATTCGGCGTCGTCAGTGATACTGACATCGATCGTCGGCTGCTTTTCGATGTAGACCTTGCCGAGGCCATCTACAAGTCGCATTATCTCCGCTTCCATGGCAACAGGTGTTGCTCCAATAGCATCCGAGGCAGTGGCCGCAGGTTTTCTAAGCTGGTAACGGACGATCTCCGTCATCTGTCCGATCTGCGGTTCGAGCTGATCGGTCAGTTGCGGCGACTTTTGTTGTGTCAGCACCGAGCGCATCGCCGCCAGAGGCGTCTTCAAGCTGTGCGCCAGATTATCGAGCGTCTGCCGATAACGTTCGGATCGGGCGCGTTCACTACCAATGAGTACGTTCATGTTGCGGGCAACGCCACTCAACTCGGACGGAAAGCCCTCCGAGAGCGACTGGCGAGCGCCCTTCTCGACCTCACCGATCTCGCGTTCGATCTGACGTAACGGACGCAAGATGCCCCTCATGAGTAGCGACATTGCAAACAAAAGAATGATCGCTATTGCACCGAACCAGGTGAAAAGCTGACGCCGAAAACGCGCCACCTGGGCGTTAAAGGAATCCAGACTTTCGGCAACGTAAAACAGGTAGGGCCTTAATTCGCCGCCCGGCAGTTCCCACTGCACAGTAATACTCAATGCCAGTAGCGGAGTACCATCGTCCATGACGAGGCGGGAAAATTCCTGCACGCCCGCCGCGGGAATCCGTCCATGCGGAAGTTCTAACCCAAGTGATGAGCGTGAGCGCCAGACATGATTGCCGTCAAAGTCCTGTAAGTCGGCGTAGAGCCCGGACCCCAGGTTTCCAAATCGCGGTTCCCTGAGGCTGAACGGCATCTCCAACTGGCCGTCAGTGTTTAGCTCGGCCGCTGCAAGCAGGGCCATGAGTTGTCCGTCGAGAATGTCTTCGCGGGCCCTTTCACCAACGTCACGAAACGCGATATCAAGCGCAATGATCGTGGCGCCGAAGAAGAACAGCAGCAGAATGAAAACCGAGATCAGCAGTCGGGCACTGAGCGATGACATCAGGAGTTCTTATTCGTCCTGATTGCGCTCGAGCGCGAAGCGATAGCCACGGCCCCGCAGCGTTTCGATCGGATTGATCGTATTGTCGGGATCCATTTTCTTTCGCAGGCGGCCTATGAATACTTCGATCACGTTGCTGTCACGCTCGAAGTCCTGATCGTAAAGACGATCGGTCAATTCCGTCTTGGAGATCACCTCGCCCGCTCGAATCATCAGGTGTTCGATGATCTTGTATTCATAACTCGTGAGTTCTATCGAGGCCTCAGCAACCTTCAATTCCTGCCGCGATGTGTCCAGCATGACGGGGCCCGCACTCAGGGTAGACGATGCCCATCCGCCGCTTCGACGCAGCAAGGCATTGACGCGGGCAGTAATTTCTTCGAAGTGAAACGGCTTGACGACATAGTCGTCAGCGCCTGCACTGAGTCCGTCAACCTTGTCCTGCCAGCGATCGCGCGCTGTCAGGATTAAGATCGGGTAAGTCTTGCCTTTCTCGCGCAGCTCGCGGATCAGGTCGAGACCGGAGATCTCGGGAAGTCCAAGATCGACGATTGCCAGGTCAATCGGATACTCCAGCGCAAAATACAGGCCTTCCCTGCCGTCGGCCGCCTGTTCTACACCGAACCCTGCCTCGCCGAGTTGGCTGCAAAGCGTCTCGCGCAGAGTTGCGTCGTCTTCAATAACTAGGAGTCTCATGATGGCTCGGGGCTATTTACTACGGCCCGCTATCTCTCTGGTCTTGACCGTGCCGTCCTTGGTCATGAATTTGATGACGTGAACCTCACGATTGCCCCTGCTCGTGGTCTTGGCGTCCACGACCCGGCACTTACATTGCCGTTTCACCATTTCCACGGCCTCGGACAATGTCGGGCCGTTGCTTTGGGCAATGATCAGATTACGGCGGTCTTTGCTGTCGGCGATTGCGACTCCATTGACTTGCCCTAGCAGGTCACCGAGGTCGTACTGTCCGGCAAGCGCCTGGGGCGCGGCCCCTATCGCAAGTACCAGCAGTAAAATTTTCAGCAAAGATTTCATCATGATGGTCCCGATTTCGGCTTCAACGACATCCTCTAGGCGCAATCATCCAAACAAGTGACGCCGATTGCAACGGAGCCGGTCACAGAGACCGGCTCATTGTCCGGTTACTGGGCGGGCCTTACATCAACCCGGATGCGCAGTCGCCTGCCCGGATCGTGCGGCATCCTCGTGGCGTATTTCTGGCCGTTATACACGTACATGACGCGGTAGCCATCGATACGCTCTTCCTCGCGGCTGGTGTAGCGTGTCTCGCAACGGCGCACCGGTCGTGAATGCTGTGTTGTCGTATAGCCACCCGCCTTGGCGACGGCCACTTCGCTGCCGATCGCGGCGCCAGCCAGTGAACCGAATACCGTTGCATGATCCTGACTGTGCCCATGACCGAATTGATGGCCGATAACGCCACCGATAATCGCACCGACGATCGCGCCGCCGGCCGTGCCTCTGGGTCGTTGGGCAACGCTGTAATACTCGGTCTCTTCCCAGCACTCCTGCACCGGTGTGCGAACCGTAACATAGCGAACAATCGGCTCGGACTTGATGACTCGTGCATAGTCATAGACCGCGTCGGCCATTGCCGGCGCTGTGCCCAAAGCCAGTGAGAGGGTTATCCAGGCTCTAATGTTCATCTCAATACTCCGTTGTCTTACTCAATGCCCCAATGCTTGTTGGAGCTTGGTACGGAGAATAGACCGCTCGCAATGAACCTTGCCTGAACAGGAGAGCCCGACTTTTCCCCTTAAACTGAACGGCTTATGAACGGACTAAGGTGACTCTTTTTTCTTCACGGCCTGCCATTTTTCTTCGAGCGCATCGATATCGAAATCACCGAGAGACGCACCACTGTCAGTGGCGTCCGCCTCCATCAGGCGAAAGCGCTGCTCGAACTTGCGATTAGCTTGCGCCAGGGCTTGTTCCGGGTCGATTCTGAGGTGGCGTGCGAGATTGACGACCGCGAATAGCAAATCACCAAGCTCCTCGCTCATATTCCCGGCATCCTGTTCCTCGCTGGCCTCATCGAGCTCGCCGAGTTCCTCATCGACTTTGTCTCTGACACCTTTTATATCAGGCCAGTCAAAACCGCTGCCTGCTGCCCGTTTTCCGAGTTTCTCGGCACGCTTCAAGGCTGGCAGGGATAACGCGATGCCCTCGAGAGCGCTGGTATCCGAAGACGTGCCTCGTTCCGACGCCTTAATTCGCTCCCAACTGCCAGGAACGGCTCCGCGGGCCAGCTCCTTCTCATCGCCAAACACGTGGGGGTGTCGCCGGACCATCTTGTCGCAAATGCTTGTCGTGACGTCGTCGAAATCGAATTCACCCGACTCGGCAGCCATTTGGGCATGAAATGCCACCTGAAACAGCAAATCCCCGAGTTCATCACGCAAAGAGGCCATATCCTCTCTGGCAATCGCATCCGCGACCTCATATGCCTCCTCGATGGTATAAGGCGCCACGCTCGCGAAGTCCTGCTCCTGGTCCCAGGGACATCCTCCGTCCGGGCTGCGGAGCTTGGCCATAATCTCAAGTAAATTCTGGATATTACTCATAGTTAATTGTTTTTAAACAGTATCTCTCGGAATTCCACGAGCATGTTTGCCGTCGCACCCCAGATTCGCCGGCGCTGGTAGTTGAATTCGATAATCGGCACGATGACCCCGCGTACATCTCTTTCCGACGATTCCTGGTTCTTGTCATCCAACAGGAAGGAAAGCGGCACTTCGAAGGCGAATTCGACCTCGCGCTCGTCCAGTGCCAGGCTGAAGTCTGGTTTGACGAGACCCACTATCGGTGTAACCGCAAAGCCGGTTACGGTCAACATCGGCGGCAAATACCCCGCTACGTCCACCTGCTCGGGCCTGATACCGACTTCCTCGTGGGTTTCCCGTAATGCCGTTTGGGTGATATCGGTATCGACAGTCTCCATTCGGCCGCCCGGAAAACTGACCTGGCCCGCATGATTCTTGAGTGCTGCAGATCTCTGCGTCAGTAATACCGACAGGTCATCCGTACGCTCGATAATCGGGATCAGGACCCCCGCAGGCTTGAGGTCCTCGCACATCTTGCGGCGAAGGTCCGCAGGCCATTCGTGACTGCCGGGTGGCATGACAACGGCCAGCGGATCCTCGGGCATTTTCGTGCCTGCCAGGCGCTCACGGATGTGTCCGGCAGTGACCTGAGCCAGCTTAATTTTTGATGCCGCCTTCGGTCAGGGAAGCGGGATCGAGGAGCCTGTCCAGCTCCTCGTCGCTGAGATCGGTCATCTGACGGGCGACATCCTTGACCGGGCGGCCCTCGGCATAGGCTTTCTTGGCGACGGCGGCGCCTTTTTCATAGCCGATGACCGGGTTCAGCGCCGTCACGAGAATCGGATTTCTGTCCAGGGCGAGATCGAGATTCTCCTGATTGACCGTAAAACCGGCAATCGCCTTGTCGGCCAGGCAAACCGAGGCATTGGCCAGCAATTCGATACTTTGCAGCAGGTTATGAGCAACCACCGGCAGCATGACGTTGAGCTGGAAATTGCCGGATTGGCCGGCCACTGTGATTGTGGCGTCGTTGCCGATGACCTGTGCACAAACCATCGCCACCGCCTCCGGAATTACGGGATTGACCTTGCCGGGCATGATGCTCGATCCGGGCTGTAACGCCGGCAGCGCGATTTCGCCGAGCCCAGCCAGCGGCCCGGAATTCATCCATCGAAGGTCATTGGAAATCTTCATCAGACTGACGGCGAGCACCTTGAGTTGTCCCGATGTTTCGGTTGCCGCGTCCTGGCTGGAAAGCCCCTCAAACAGGGATTCAGCCTGGCTAAACTCGAAGCCGCAACGCTCGCTGAGCAATACCCCGACTTTGCCGCCGAACTGTGCGTGTGCATTGATCCCGGTGCCGACCGCGGTGCCGCCCTGGGCTAGTGCGCATAAGCGTTTCATCGCATCGTTCAGCCTGGCAATGCCATGCGTAATCTGTGTGCGCCAGCCACCGAGTTCCTGACCCAGAGTGACCGGCATCGCGTCCATCAGGTGGGTACGGCCCGTCTTGACGACTTCGCTCGTCTCTTCGCTCTTTTTCTGCAGTGCTTTTGCCAGATGTCGCAATGCAGGTATTAACTGATCGTGGATGCTCATAGCCGCACTCACATGAACGCAGGTCGGAATCACGTCGTTGCTGCTTTGACTCATATTGACGTCGTCGTTCGGATGCACCTCGGCGCCCAGCTCTTTAGTGGCCAGTCGGGCGATAACCTCATTTGCATTCATGTTGGAGCTGGTGCCGGAGCCAGTCTGGAAGACGTCGACAGGGAAATGCTCATCGTGTGCTCCGTCTGCGACCTCGAGCGCCACCTTTTGTATGGCAACCGCCTTGTCGGTCGTCAGCAAACCCAGCTCGGAATTGGCGCCGGCGGCAGCCCATTTGACCAGCCCCAACGCTGCAATGAACTGGCGCGGCATCGTGAGACCGCTGATCGGAAAATTCTCAACCGCTCTCTGGGTCTGTGCGCCCCAAAGCGCATCCGCAGGTACTTTTAGCTCGCCCATGCTGTCGTGTTCCGTGCGATGTGACTTGTCACTCATCAAACTCTAACCCTTATATCTATGTGCTCTTGCGGCCTTTCAAGGCTGGCTCAGCGTTACGGCCGATGGTGTATGATTCGCGCTTTGCGCCCCCAAGTCCAGTTGCGAGCCAGTATCCGATGGAACATTCCGACCTCAGATCCCTGTCACCGGTCGATGGCCGGTATGCCGGTAAGGCGGACGCACTCCGGGACTTTTTCAGCGAATACGGCCTCATTCGCTATCGCACCCTGATAGAAGTTCGCTGGCTGCAGTGGCTTGCCGACGAACCGGGCATCGAAGAACTCGCTCCCCTCACATCGGTCATGAAGGACATGCTGAACCACATCGCCGATGACTTCTCGATCGACGATGCCAAACGCATCAAAAAGATCGAGGCAAAGACCAGCCATGATGTTAAGGCGGTTGAGTACTACCTCAGGGAAAAGATCGGCAGTGGTGCCGATGCCGGTTCCGTCGGTGATTTTATTCATTTTGGCTGCACCTCGGAGGACATCAATAACCTCGCCTATGGACTCATGCTGAGAAACGCCCGCGATGACGTGCTGCTGCCGAAAATCAAGAAACTTACAGCCAAGCTTCGGAATATGGCTGGCGAATATGCCGACCTGCCAATGCTGTCGCGTACTCACGGTCAGACGGCCACTCCGACAACCGTCGGCAAGGAGATTGCAAATGTCGTTGCCCGGCTCACGCGGGCTCGGGATCAACTGGCGAAAGTTGCGGTGCGTGGCAAGTTCAATGGTGCCGTCGGCAATTTCAATGCACACGTCGCTGCTTACCCCGATATCGACTGGCCTGATCTCAGTCAACGCTTCGTTGAATCATTGGGTCTAAACGCCAACAATCACACCACGCAGATTGAACCGCACGACTGGACCGCCGAATACGCCCATGCGTTGGTGCGCTTCAACACGGTCCTCCTGGACTTTTGTCGCGACACCTGGGGCTACATCTCTCTCGGATATTTTCGGCAGCGCATCGCCAAAGACGAAGTGGGCTCATCGACCATGCCGCACAAGGTCAATCCGATCGATTTCGAGAACGCGGAAGGCAACTTGGGACTGTCGAGCGCCATGCTCGAACATTTCGCCGGCAAGCTGCCCATTTCTCGCTGGCAAAGAGATCTCACAGATTCGACTGTACAGAGAAACTTTGGCGTCGCCCTGGCGCACCTGCTCATTGCCATCGACTCCTCTTTAAAGGGGCTCGACAAATTGCAGGCGGAACCGGAGGCGATTCAACGGGACATCGAGCAGAGCTGGGAAGTCCTTGGCGAAGCAATTCAGACCGTTATGCGTCGTTACGGCATTCCGCAGCCCTATGAGAAATTGAAAGCGCTGACTCGAGGCAAACCCGTTACCAAAGTGCTGTTGCACGAGTTCGTGCAGTCATTGGACATTCCCGGCGACGCCAAGCAGCGGATACTGGACCTGACACCCTCGACCTACACGGGCCTCGCCAGCACGCTCGCAAGATCGATTAGCTAGCCAGAGTCTCCTGAGGTGTTGCAGTTTCCGGATTCCCTTTCCACGGAAGACTTCCTCGACCGCTACTGGCAAAAAGCCCCGCTTTTCATGCCTCAGGCCCTGCCATCCAACCTGCCGGAACTAAAAGCAGACGAATTGGCATGGCTGGCTACACTGAGCGATGTCGAGTCCCGGATCATTTTCTCGGAACGCAACGGTGACACGACCCGCTATCGGGTCGAGCACGGCCCGTTCGATGACAAAATGCTCGCTGCACTAGCGCCGCAAGACTGGACGCTGCTTGTGCAGGACGTCGAAAAACATCTGCCGGATTTCAGAGGTTTCATTCAGGCAGCGTCATTCATCCCTGACTGGCGCATCGATGACCTGATGGTTAGCTTTGCGGCGCCTGGTGGCAGCGTCGGTCCCCATCGAGACAACTATGATGTCTTCCTCTGTCAGGGAGCAGGACAACGTGAATGGCGCATAGCTCCGGCGAACGCGCAAATAGAAACCGTGGAATTCGCAGAGTTGTCACTCCTCGAGGAATTCACCGACGATAGTCCGGTCAAAGCCGGGCATGCAGACGTTCTATACCTGCCACCGGGGATCGCCCATTGGGGTATTGCCGAAGATTCCTGCATGACCTATTCGATCGGTATGCGAGCACCAACGCTGCTCGAATTCATGGCAGGCGTTGCCCGGATCGAGGATTCCGATGTCGACTTTGACGGAATCGACGACGTGTTCTACTCCGATCCCGATCTTTCGGCAACGGAGTCGGAACCCGGCTTGATCTCGCAATGTTCACTCGAACGGGCGAGAGAATCTTTCGCGACGAGTTCAGGTCTTTCGGACGAAAATCTTGCTCGTGCCTTTGGCAGTGTCGTAACCGACGTCAAAGCATGGTTGGCACCAGAGGAACCGTGCCAAACGGATGCCGAGCAATTCGAGGCATCCGCATCACCGCGGGTTCGAGTTCACGGTATGGCAAAACTGGCTTTTTGCACCGCCGCGGGCCAAAACCTCGTTTTCGTGAACGGTCATAGCAAGCCGGTTAGCCCGGAACAGATCACCACCTTTCGCCGTATTTGCGCTGATCGGACAGCGCAAAGGAGCGATGACGACATGTTCCGATGGTTGCTGACCCGCGGTGCGTTTGACCTGCAGCCCGACCAGCAGAATGATGTGACATAACATGTTCTCGATTCAAAGCGCGACCTGGCAAAACGATCAAGACGAAATCGCCTTCGTGCGCCGCCAAGTTTTCATTATTGAACAGAAAATTCCCGAGTCCGAAGAGTGGGACGACGCCGATGAGAACAGTTCTCATGTGCTCGTATTCTCCGAAAAACGTGACGTAGTTGGCACGGGACGTATTGAACCGAACGGTAAGATTGCGAGACTCGCGGTGATAGCGGAGTACCGCGGTCAGGGTGTGGGTTCGGCTATGTTGACCCGACTGGTTGAGGAAGCCCGGCAAAAGGGCTTGAGTCAGGTTTACCTTCACGCACAAACGCACGCACTGAATTTTTATAAGAAATTTGGCTTCGTCAGCGACGAAGTAATCTTTTCTGAAGGTGGCATACCGCATGTCCTTGCACGCTTACATTTGTAGCGCGGTACATCATGGAACAAGCTCGGGATAAAGGTCGGCGCTGGGTGATATCAACCCGGGAAGAAATGCGTCAGGCCGTCATCGATGTCGCCAGCGAGTCGGACCGCAAGGTATCCATTTTTACACACGACCTCGAGCCCGGCATCTACGATGATCCCGACTTTCTCGAGGTCATCAAGAAACTCTGCCTGTCACAGACCTACGCAAGAGTTCGCGTATTAATCGCGGATCCCACGCGTGCCATCAAGAACGGCAATGACTTCGTTCATCTCGGACGACGCCTGAACACCTATATTGAATTCCGCCATGTCAGAGAGGATCTGCGTACCCATGCAGAGTCTTTTTGCATAGCCGACGAGACCGCCCTCGTCTATCGCCTGCAAGCCAATCGTTGGGAAGGCATTGCAGATACCTATGAACCCGCAGTCGCCAAGCTCTACGGAAAGATGTTTGACGAAATCTGGCAAGCCAGTGAAGTCGAAATAGAATTCCGTCAACTCGGCATATAAAGCAAAGTTAAATAAAAGTTGCCGCGTTATGAATTCAACTGATCTGACAGTTTCCGCTGTTATAGAACGTGACGGTCGCTTTCTCATCGTCGAGGAGCGCTCATCGGGCGGAGTCGTCATGAACCATCCCGGTGGTCACATCGAAGCCGGCGAGTCACCGGAACAGGCCGTCGTCCGGGAAGCCCTTGAGGAGACCGGGTGTCGAATAACAGCCGGCGAATTACTCGGCGTCTACCTGTGCATACATCCTCAGACCCGGCAACAATATCTTCGTATTGCCTACGTCGGTAACTACATCGCTCACGATGAAACACGCAAACTCGATGATGGCGTCTATGGAGTGCATTGGCTGTCGCCGGCCGACCTGCAGCGTCATATGCACAGGCTGCGCTCGCCAGTCGTCATGCGAAGCATCGAGGATTACCTGGCCGGGCAACGTCAGCCCGACAGTTTCCTCGCCGGACTTATGCCAGTGCAGCACAACGTCGCGGCCGTCATGGCTAACGCCGCACTACTCTAGCTGAAACTGATTAATTGACAGACTTATAGCTGAATTTCTGCCCGCCAACGGTGGCTTCATACATCAGTCCGCCCTTGGCAACGGTGAACACTGCCATTCCCTTGTGATAGACACCGACCGTCTTGGCGTCGCTCTTGCCGCCACTGGCACTCGCGCCCGTGCCCGTTGTGGTTGTCTGAGCGGATACACCTGCTGTTATGGCAACAGCTGTGGCCTGAGCGCCAAATTCAAAGTTGCCGCTTGTGAATTCGGTAAAGGAACGTTCGTCTTCAAAAAAGATAATCTGGCTATACGCCTGCCCACCTAACTGAAAGCCGAATGTAAGCTGCGTCATCGTTGTATCGCCAACATGAGTGCCCTTGGCATAGACCTGACCCTTGCCGTGAGCGCCACCAATACCGACACCACCTTTTCCGACAGTCGGAAATACGGCATAGCCGTAGCTGCTATCGAAGAACTCACTGCTGACGGCGCTTCTGAACATGTCAACCGTAACGGAGTAATTATCCGCCCACGCCGAACTGGTGATAAACGCACTAAGTAATAATGCTATTCCACGCAAACCGAAGCCTGTACGCATTGTCTTATCCCTGAAGTCATTGCCGCCCGAATTTCGGGTTCGGCAGAATTAAGAACTCCAGCAACTCTACGAAACGGGCATCGATAAGACAAGCCCTCGTAGTCGAGTCCAAATAGCCCTTCAACACAAAGAGCGGCGACCTCTGTTTCTAGCTCTAATCGTCAGACGCGGCCGCATTATCCAGATCGGCGAGCAGATCGACGAATGCCAGCTCGTCCCGCATCGAATCATGATACGGCAGGTAGGGTTCCAAGAACGGCATGGCGAAACTTGGCTCCGCTCTCCAGCGGCAATTGATCAAGTCCTAGGGCTTGCCGTCTACGATCTGGTCCTGGAAGCTAGAAAAAATATCGATTACCTCGGACTGTTCGGCGTCCGCTACGTTTAGTTCAGTCATCGCGTCGCCAAGATGGCCCATGAACGATTGCCAATGCTCGTCCGTAATACCCATCCCCGTGTGCAAGGTTTTCAGGTCGCGGCCAATGTATACGCAGTCCCCCCCGGTCACCTCACAAAAGTGCAATATGGACAGCTGCCGTACCCGATCGCCCGATTCTTCGGCCATGCGGGCGAGAATCTGTTCAAATTTCGGATCGTCGAATATGCGTGCCCCAAGTGCGTCATTAATTGCCGCGAGAGCGTCGTATCCGCCCAGCCGCTGATAGAGTGATTGAATTTCTCCCCGAGCGTCGGCCGCTTCGCCCGAATCGACAGCTTCCGGCGTAAAACCTTCACAACCGGCTGCCAGAACCAGCAAACTGGCCATCATCAAGTATTCTCTTTTCATTGGTATTTCCCCTATGGAAATCCTGATTCGTGCCGATCCTTGGCCGACTGTTCAGTGAATGTACGAGCCGCAGCCCGGCGATCTCGGGTCTTTAGCGGGATTGGTCTTATCACGGAATTTACTTAAGTCTAGTTCAATGATGCGCGGCCTGCTTGCACAGAAGCTCTGTTAAAATCGCCGTCCTATGGCGAAATCCAATTCAAATCTTAACGGCAAAAAGGTCATCCTCGGTTTATCGGGCGGTGTCGATTCCGCCATGGCCGCCCTGCTGCTCCAACAGCAGGGCGCCGACGTGCAGGCATTGCATATGACCAATTGGGAGGACGACGACGGCTATTGCACCGCGGCCGAAGATCTTCAGGATGCCCGGCGTGTCTGCGACCAACTCGACATTCCGCTGCATCACGTCAATTTCGCCAAACAATACCGCGACCGGGTATTCAACTACTTTCTCGACGAGTATCGGGCTGGACGCACACCCAATCCCGACGTGCTGTGTAATCGAGAGATCAAGTTCGGCGTATTCCGCGATTACGCGAAACGGCTCGGTGGCGATTTGCTGGCGACGGGGCATTACGCCCGAGTCGACACCAACGGCGGTCAAGCCGCTCTGTTAAAGGGCATGGATGGCAACAAGGACCAGAGTTACTTCCTGCATGCAGTAAGCGCCGCAGCACTGGCCGAAACTGTATTTCCTCTGGGAGACATGACGAAAGCCGATGTCCGTCGCATGGCCCACGATCATGGCCTCAGCGTTTACGATAAAAAAGACAGCACCGGCATCTGCTTCATCGGCGAGCGGCCCTTCCGTGAGTTCCTGGCAAGTTACTTGCCTGGCAATCCCGGCCCGATTCGCACCCCCGAAGGCACCGATGTTGGCCAACACAACGGACTGATGTATTACACGCTCGGCCAGCGCGAGGGTTTAAAGATAGGCGGCCGCCAGGATTCGAGTGATGAGCCCTGGTATGTCGCAGGCAAAAACCTCGACGAAAACGTATTG
>Ga0255058_10000290_pt1 | contig 30227 bp, 22 predicted proteins | sample Cases_109_9_MG_FD_188637 | JGI IMG/M metagenome (GOLD analysis project Ga0255058, IMG submission 188637) | Seawater microbial communities from Amundsen Gulf, Northwest Territories, Canada - Cases_109_9 | ecosystem: Environmental > Aquatic > Marine > Gulf | place: Canada: Northwest Territories... | reverse complement strand
GGCCTCCCGGATGCGCTGGCCGAGTTCGCTACGGCTCACTGTTACCATGCCGCCGCCCATCGTATTGATGACCTTGGAGGTCTCGAAACTGAAACAACCGGCGTCGCCGAATGATCCGACTTTTTTCCCGTCCACGGCGGCACCGTAGCAGTGCGCGCAGTCTTCAATCAGTGCTGCGGCATTTGCCCTTGCAAGTTCTGCAATTGACGCTACCTCGCAAGGCACGCCAAACAAATGAGTTGCAATGACGGCAGCGGTGTCCCCGGAAATCACACGGTCAAGCAAATCCGGGTCCATTCCCAGGGTCTGCAGTTCGCAATCGACGAATTTCAGTTCATACCCCAGGGATTTGACCAGGAAAGGCACGATCGGATAGCCGAATGCCGAGCAGATCACCTCGTTGCCCGCTTCGAGTTGCAGCCCGTCAAACAGCAACTTGAAGCCGCCGCGCCCGGAGGGCACGGCAACGGCGTCAGGGGTACCGATGTATTCGGCAAACGCTCGCTCGAAGTGCTCGATATTCGAACCTTCCCACAGATTGCCGCGTAACAGGCTGGCGGCGGCACTGCGCCAGGCCCCCTGTGGAAGTCGAATTCGCTGTCTCGCAATCGCCAAACTAAGGACCCGGAAAAATCTGGAATGACGGCGCAATGTATGTAATTGTCGCTGCCGTTGCAACCGAGCAACAAGCGCCTGAAACGGGAATCCTGATATTGACCGGCAAACTCGTCAGCTATGCCAGACCTGCAGCACTTGTGGTCCTGCTACTGGTCACTGCCGTTGGTATAGTCACGTTCGCGACCGGTGACTGGAGCGATGTCATCGCCTATTGGGGCGAGCATCTTGCCGTTATCCCGATCCTCATCGCTTTCTCGATCCTGGACGTCACGCTCGAATCCACGGCCTGGATGTGGTCGTACGCACGCCTGGAAATTCCGGTGTTCGATCGCAAAGGCGCTACCGTGTACCTGGCGGGTCGAGCAGGACTGCTGATGCCGGCCCAACTCGGTCGCCTGATCCGTCCGGACGGCATGGTGCGGCTCGGCAGGGCACCGATGCTGGACTGCCTGAAAGCGGAAACGGTCATGTTTGTACTGGACGGCATATCCGTGCTGGCTTTGCTGGCGGGCCTGGTCGTATTCAAGCTATTCCCATGGCTGGCATTGCCGGTGATCCTCGTGCTGATTGCCGTGCTGGTTTTTCCGGGCGACAAAATAGCGGACAGGCTGGCTCACACTCATTTCAGGTTTCCCAAAGGCTTCTGGTGGAGCTGGCCGACGTTCGGCATCGTTTTGGTGCAACTTGCCGGCTGGGTGGCTCACGGTTTCGCGCTGTTCGTCGTCATCGCAGAACTGCCGGGCGCAATGACCCTGTGGGACTCATTGTTTTTCGGCCCCGGGTCGGCGGTGCTTGGCACCGGCACCGGTTTGCCGGGCGGCATTGGTGCCACGGAAGGGCTGCTGGGCGCATCACTGCGGTTTCGTGAAGTACCGATGGAACACCTCGCGATTGCCGTGGCGGCATTCCGACTGATCACGTTCTGGATCTGGATCCCGATCGGCTGGTTGGCGCTGCTTGCGCTTAAGGGCAACAAACGGGATGCTGCCAGGGCAGCGGCGAGCGAGGAGAGTTTGTGAAAGCGCGTTATCCATTTGCGGTGATCAAGGAGAAGTTGCATGCGCGCGGCGGCGAGCTTTTGGATTTCGCGATCGGTGCGCGCAAGGTACCGTTGGCAGACGAGCTCCGGGATTGGGTCCACGCTAATCCCGGGCTGGCACTGCAGCCGGCGAGCCCGGATGAGGTCGCGGCTTTGAAGCAGGCAGCCGTCGATTTCCTGCAGACTGAATACGATGCCACAGTGTCATCTCAGCAGATCGTACCGGTTCCCGGCGGGCGGGTCGGTATGAGTGCTTTCATTGCCTGCGTCGTGGCGCCGGGTACGGGTGTGGTGACAACGGAACCCGGTTATCCGGCCTTTGCCCGCATGGCCCATCATCGGCATGCCAATGTTCTCAACGTTTATCTCGATCCGGAGCACGCTTTTGCGCCGGATATCAGCACCATTTCAGACGCAATAAATGTCGGTGTGATCGCGCTCAACTATCCGAACAATCCGACCGCCGCCGTATTTTCTCAGGACAGCCGATCCGCTGCTGCAGATCTGGCCAGGAAACATGCTGCAGTTGTTTTCAATGACGCCGTTTACGGGCCGCTGACCTATGACGGTCATCCGACCTGCCTGTTGACGGACCACGCAGCAGGAAATACCGGCGTGCAGTTTGTGGAGCTGCACTCACTGACCAAGCTATATCCGTTGGGTCCCTTGTCAGGATCGTTCCTCGTCGGCACCGACGAACAAATGCAGGCCATCGCCACGTACAGCGAGTTTGCCTGGTCGCCCATGAGCACCCTGCAAACCCGGGCAACGACCTGGTGTCTCGGGGACGCATCAGGCAGGCACCGGATTCGTGACTTTTATGCACAGCAGCTGGCCGGCTTGCGGGACATCCTGGTTGACCTGGGATTCCAGCCTTATCCGACACCGTCAGGCATGTACGCTTTGTGCCGGCTGCCAACACACATCGCCGGACAGGCCGTCGGTAACGCTCAGGAGGCAGCAGCCGTTCTGCTGGACGATTTCGCTATCGCCATCATGCCGTGGGATGTGCCAGGCAACAGTTATCTGCGTTTCTGTTCGATGTACAGCGACCAGGATCTGGAAAAACTGGGCGGGCTGAAAGACCGCCTGCGGCTGGATGGTGGCGATTAGCCCGCAGCCGCTGTGGAACCCGCCGATAGTCGCGCTGCTTTTTTGTTGCGTCGCCGCTCGTATTCGCGGCATACCGTGTCGAAAACCTCGTCGACCGTAATACGCTGCATGCAAACATTGTTCGTGCAGGTCGAAACGCGTTGGTTGAATGCGTTGACACACGGGCTGCAGGCGATACCGGCATAGATGATGTGGCTTCTGGAAGACTGTGATCCGAAAACAGCCGGCGACTCCGGGCCAAACAGCGTTACAACATCGATCGGCGTCATGCTGGCGTAATGGGCCGGGCCACTGTCGTTCGTCACCATGATTTCGGCGATACCATATAGCACGAACAGTTGTCGCAGACTGGTTTTGCCGCCAATGCTGACGCAACGCTCAGAACTGACCAGGGCGGCAAGCTTTTCTGCATCTTGCGCCTCTTCCGGAGCGCCTGTGAAAGCAATGGCGATTTCCGGGAAGCGGTCGAGCAGGCGTTTGGCCAACTCAACATAACGTTCCGGCGCCCACGGTCTCAGCGGCAGCAGGTCACCCGAGTTCGCATTCAGGAGGATCAGTGGCGGAATGGAGTCCTGCCCGAGAACGTCGCGCACGATTGCCTCAACCTCGGGAACTTCCGCGGGCTGCGGCGTGAAGTCGGGGATCGATGCCTCCTTGCTTGGCAGCAGGTCAATCATTGGCATCTGCTCGCGTGGAAAACGCAGGGCCTCGACCAGCACACGATAGGTCTGGCTCGCATGCAGCGTGTAGTTATACGCGAGTTTGTGGGTCATCAGATCGCCACGGTAAGCCGCTTCACCGGCGAACGAATGAAAACCGACTCTGCGCTTGGCGCCACTCAGATAGGTCAGCGCGCCAGAGAAGCGCGAAAAAAACTCGAAATCAATAGCAGCATCAATTTTCTCACGGCGCATTCTGAAAATGGATTTCACCGTATCGATCGCGAATACGACCAATCCACTGCTGCGAATGGTAATGACGTTTTCCTCGGGAATGACCTGAAGCACGTCGAGGATGAACCGGTTCTGGCGAAATACAGCCACAAATACATTCTCGCGGCCGACCATTGCCACTGCCTGGCGCAATGCCGGTTCGGCGATGACCGTGGCGCCCTGTTCGACCAGTTTGACAAACAAAATGCGCTTCGGGGGCTCCGCAGGCATGGCCCGAAAGCGATCTTCAACCCGTCTGACCATGGTCAGCGCGGCGGACATCGGGGAGCCGACCCAGCGGTCGAGCAGGCGCATGCTCTTAATTTTCATATAATTATCCGGCTCGCGATGGGAACTGCGAAGCAGCGGCCGTGGGCTAATATCCCGATCGACCTTTATGCGCCGCAATATACCAGAGCTACCTGCGCATAAGTTATCCGTTTCGGGCAACTATACCGCTATTCAGCCTGCTGTCGTGCCGGCAATTCTGTGCGGGGCAGGTACTGTCGGCTTCGGTCATCTCATTCCAAACAAACCGATTAGCGGTCGAATACGGACCGGAAGACCACGCTGATCCCTTCCAGGTCGCCTGCGGTGCTAAAGCGATAGGCGAGACCCAGCCGATCGAAGCGAAAGCGCCATATTCGGATACGCTTGTCCTGTTTGCTGAACGCAATGCCAATTTCCCATTGGTCCGTGATGGCCCGGGTCGAACCATTCTCCTGCAGAATGTCCAGGTCCTTTTCAAAAGTCGTATACATCGCATGCCAATTCAAGACCACCGGGTCGCCACCCAGCCAGAATGTGCCCAACGGATAGTCGAACTCCAGACCAGCCATCAGCGGCCAAAAGTCGTCACTAGGCCCGTTGCTCGGATCGTAGCCAACATAGGCCAGCGAATTGAGCAATGCCCAGTCAAGTTTTCCACTGTGGAACGTATAGCGGCTCTTGATCCCCGTCCAGTAAGTCCAGGCAGATTCGTCGTCATTGAGGATGGTGCCCCAGCCCAATGATGCGAACGGACGAAGTGCCCAGCGTGGCGTGACTGGAATGGTGACATCCACGCCCGGCGTAACGCTGAGGCTGGCAAGATTATCCGGATCTACGGTACCCGCGATGTCATCGAATATAAAACTATTCAGGCCGGCGGTGATCGGAAATCTGAGTTCGACGCCGACCGATCGTGTGCCGTCCTCAGCAAAGCCCGGTTCACGTAATTCCCAGCGTGGAGTTGTGCGAAATACAAAGACGTCCCGGTTGCCGTTAACCCGGTACCAGCCGGTACCGAAATAGGAACTGTAGGCCCAGTGGACTGAGCTATTGTCAGGATCCTGGGCGCGAGCCAGCGACGCCGGAAGCGTCACGCAAGCCGGAACGAGCAAGAGACTCGCCATTATTTCCGGTGGTCTCGTCATAAAACGCGGACTCTCTCAGCAGATCACGGGTCTCGACTCCAATCATACCGCTGAACCGGCCGTTGCACCCGCCTGACAGTAGCGGAATTGTAATATCATGCTGTCGGCGACACAGTCGTCAGGACAATGTATTGGTATAGCAGATCGATCTATGACGATTTCATTTCAACAGTTGATGCTGGTGCTAACGTCAGCGATGTTGCTGAGTTGCGGCGATCGGCCGTCCGCGCAAGCGGAGGCGCCGGCCGAGATGGCTCAGGGTGATGAGGAAGCCGTACCCGAGGTGCAAACGCCGGTATCGGACACAGTCGATCCGGTAACTGAACCCTTGAACCCGATGCCGACCGTCAGCGAACTATTGCCGGAAGAATTCGCCAGGTTATGGGAATCCTGGCATGGAGATCTGCCCGGCATCATCGAGCGGCGTGCGATTCGGGTCCAGGTGCCTTTCGGCGGCTACCAGTTCTATTACGTACTCGGCCGACCCCGCGGCGCTATTATGGAGTTGTTGCAGAGATTCGAGGACTTCGTGAATGCCGAGCTGGGGCGCAAGAATATTCGAGTTTATGTCGTTCCGATTCCGGTCAGTCGCGACCGATTGCTGACCGGGCTCACCGCAGGTCACGCGGACATGGTTGCCGCGGACCTGACAATCACGGAGGCCCGCAAGGAAGCATTCATTTTCAGCCGACCGCTGCTGCGGCATATCAATGAAGTCGTGGTCAGTGGTCCGTCGGCACCACCACTTGCGACGCTGCAGGACTTGTCCGGCCGGGAAGTCGTGGTTCGTGAATCGAGCAGTTATTTCGAGCACCTGAGTTCGCTGAGCAAAACATTTGCAGGCAATGGACTTGAACCGCCACACGTGATCCGCGCTGACGAACTGCTGGAAGCCGAAGATATTCTTGAGATGGTCAATGCCGGCATGATTCCGATGACGGTACTGGACGATTACAAAGCAGATTTCTGGGCCGGCGTATTTCCCGACCTGGTGGTGCGGCATGACCTGATCGTCAACGATGACGGGTCTATCGCCTGGGCGACGCGTCAGGACAGCCCGGAACTGGCGAAACTGATTGACAGATTTCTCAGGAAATACGGCAAGGGCACGCTGGTTGGCAACGATACTTTCAACCGCTATCTGACAAGTGCTGCCCGGGTGCGCTGTGTCAATTCGATACCGTCGAACGAACGCTATCCGAATCTGGCCGCGTTGTTGCAGAAGTATGGAAAACTTTATGAGTTCGACTGGTTGATGCTGGCGGCGCAGGGCTACCAGGAATCCGGCTTGCGGCAAAATCGACGCAGTCACGCCGGCGCAATCGGCATCATGCAAATCAAGCCATCGACGGCCGCTGACAGAAATGTCGGCATCAAAAACGTCGATCAGCTCGAAAACAACATCCATGCCGGTACGAAATACATGCGATTTCTGTCGGATCGCTACTTCTCGGGAGATATGAATTCTCTCAACACGTGGTTGTTCAGCCTGGCGGCTTATAACGCCGGTCCGGCGCGCGTGGCACGCCTGCGTGCTGAGGCGGCCAGCAATGGTTATGATCGAAATCTCTGGTTCAACCATGTCGAAATCATCGCCGCACGCCGTATTGGTAAGGAGACGGTCGGCTACGTTAGCAGTATTTACAAGTACTATGTCGGCTATCGCCTGGCAGCCGCCAGGGTGCTGGAGCAGCGAGAGCGCCATGGCACCGAACTCACCGGTTGTCAGGCGGACGAGGCTGCATGAGAGTCAGTTCCGGTTTTTTGCACTGCCGGCGATTTCGTATCCTGTATTTCCATTGTGCATTCGCACTGCTGATAATGGCGCATCCGGATGCACTGGCAGAGTCCTTTTTTGATCAATTAAAAGGTTCGGACGGCTGGTTCGACACAAGTGATTGGGTGCTGAACAATGCCGTCGGTTTCATGCCTGTGCCGATTATCATCACGGAGCCCGCGGTCGGCGAGGGGCTCGGGCTTGCCGCGTTGTTTTTTCATCCGCCGAAAGGCTATTCGCAGGAGGAATTCGAAACAACAAGGGCGCAGCAGATTGAGAGGCAAAGTGACGAACAGAGCAAGCAACAGAAGTTTGTTTTGCCGAATATCACGGCCGTAGCTGCTGCAAAGACCAATAATGGCACCTGGTTTGTTGGTGGTGGTCATTTTGCCCACTGGAAGAATGATCGCATTCGATACCAGGGGCTGGTCGGCTACGCTTCGATTAATCTACAGTTCTATGGTAACGGCGGCGTTCCGCCGATTGGCAATGGCATCGGTTTCAATATCGAGGGCATTCTGCTGCAGCAACCGCTGAGCTTTCGCTGGAAGGATAGCAATTTCTTTTTCGGTGGTTCGTACGAGTTTTCCAAATCGAAGACGAGCTTCAAGTTGCTGCCGAACTTCGTCGACCCAAGTCGTCTGAATCTCGAACCGACTCTGTCGGCGCTCGGCGTATTTGTGACATACGACAGCCGCGATACGATTTTTACACCCAACAGCGGAATGGAGGCGGAAATAGAAGTAAAACGCAATGATGAATCCTTGGGCAGCGATTTCGATTTCACTCATGGGGAAGCCAAGGTTCGAAAATACTGGATGCTGCATGAGAAATGGGTGCTGGGACTGCGGCTGGAAGCACAAAGAGTTAGCGGCGATGTGCCGTTCTATGCCGTGCCGTTCATCAGTATGCGAGGAATACCGGCCATGCGTTACCAGGGCGAGTCAGTTGCGCTCGCCGAGACCGAAGCCCGGTGGGCGTTTCATCGCCGCATCAGCCTGGTGGGTTTTGTCGGCAGCGGTAAAGCAGCAAAATCCTGGGGTGACTTTGGAGATTCGCCGTCGAGGACGGCCAGGGGGCTCGGCATACGCTATTTCATGGCCGAGAAACTCGGTATGCATGCCGGCATCGATGTAGCCCGTGGCCCGGAAGAGTCTTACTGGTACCTGACTATCGGCGGGGCCTGGCGCTGATTTTCGCTATCGCGCGGGCCGTGTTGAGCCCGCGCGACGCCAATTACAGCTTATTCGGTGGGTACGGAATCCAGCCCGTCGCGCAGGGTTGTCGCCCAGCGGCGAGCGAGGCGGCGTACCTCGGCCCAGGTGGTTACCGAGTTGGATCCTCCGGCGATGGCCGTGCCTCCGGGTCGTTGCGCGGCGCGTCGTTCGATAGCGCGATAAATGGTTTCGCTGCTCATGGAGTCGGCGATTTCCAGCACCAATGTCGCTTCACCAACGGAACTGAGGTAAATCTCGCCGCGCCCCATCAGTTGTGGCGGTACACGAGAAACGATATCGTGCAATCCGCCGCGCAGAATCAGCACGTCCTCGCCTTTCTCCTCGGTGATCTGGAAGCGGGTGCTTTTTGCCAACTCCTCCTGAAAGATCTTCGAGACTTCCTCTTCCAGGCGCTGGCGATCTTTGTCATCAATATAGAACTCGTTTCTCCCGGCGACATTGCGGCCTGTTGTGGTCCCAGTGGTCTTCTTGACCGCGCGAAACTCGAAGAAGGCACCGCCGGGCATGACCTTGGTGTAGCGGGAAAAATCGATGTCAGGATCGGCCCAGGCAGCGGCAAAAATGGAATGGTCGATTTTGTGCAGCCCGTCGAAGGTGACTTCGGCGTCCGGACCTTCCTGAATGGTCGGCGGCGTGCTGCTGCAACCGGCCACAAAAAATGCGGAAATAATTAATATCTTGAGTTTCACGGTATTGTCCTCGTGTTGTTTCTTGCTTGTTCGGAATATCGCGAGGTTCGCAGCCATCTGAAGTGCGGCGTTGCCTCAGGCCCAACTCGACATGATCCGATTCGCGCCTTGTAATGTCAACACTACGGCAATTACTGTCACAGACAATGCCAACATGCGGCGTCGAATAAGATCGTGGTGGTTTGTCGCCACCGTGCGGACTTCCAGGTTCAGGCTGCACAATTGATACTTGAGCGACGATACCCTGATGCTGCAAAGACTGCCGGCCGGCTAATTGCCGATTGTGGTGGCAATTCCGCTCGCATTTTCTTATCGTACGGGTTGGCCACCAATGCTGTCAGCGTCAATAGAAACAGGGTCTTAACTGCAAATGAAATGCCTATTAAATGCGCCGGGCAAGTGGCTCGTACCGGGTTTGGCTGTACTGCTTCCGGCAGGACCTGGCTTTGCTCAGGAAGGCGAAATCGATGCGCTCGATGAGATTGTGGTTACGGCGACCCGTATTGAGTCGACGATCCGCGACGCTGCTCGCTCGGTGTCGGTAGTCACCAAAGACCGCATCCAGAACGGCACACAGCAACTGGCTCTCGACGAGGCACTGTCCGGAATCCCGGGCTTGTACATGCAAAATCGTTACAATTTTGCACAGGACCTGCGCATCTCGCTGCGGGGATTCGGCGCCCGCTCGAGTTTCGGCATTCGTGGCGTACGCGTGTTCGTCGACGGCATTCCGGAAACGCTGCCAGACGGGCAGGCACAGCTTGACAGCATTGATCTCGGCTCGGCCAGTCGTATCGAAGTGTTGCGCGGTCCTGCCTCGTCCTTGTTTGGTAACGCATCAGGCGGCGTAATTTCGGTCGAAAGCGAACTTGGCGACAGCCCGCCGTTCCTGCAAGGTACGGTGGCCGCCGGCGACTATGCGTTTCAGAAGTATCAACTCAAAGCCGGCGGCAGGTCCGACTCAGTAGATTACATGATCAGCGGTTCCCGTCAGGAACTCGACGGTTATCGCGAGCACTCGAAGGCCCGCGGCACGGTGATCAACGGCAAGCTGGGCTTTCATTTAAGCCAACGTGACGAACTGATCATTTCCGCCAACCATACCGATCAGCCGGAGGCACAGGACCCGGGCGGCATCAATGCCGCGCAGGCCGCATCGGATCCATCGTCTGCGCGCGACCGCAACATTCTGTTCGATGCCGGTGAAGCGTTGAATCAGCAGCGTATCGGCGCGATTTATCGTGTCGACCGTGCCGGCGGTGATCTCATGCTGCGCAACTACTACGTCTGGCGCGACTTTTCCAACAAGCTACCTTTTGTCAGTGGCGGTTCGGTGGATCTGCAGCGCTTCTTCGCCGGGTTCGGCGCGCAGTACAGCCGCGACGATCTGTGGTCGGAGCGCCTGACCTTGACCGGCGGTGTGGATATCGATCGTCAGGATGACGATCGGCGCAGGTTTGATAACAATGCCGGGGTTCTGGGCGACCTGGTGTTCGATCAGCAGGAACAAGTGAGCAGCAATGGCGTTTACCTGCAGGGTCAATACGCATTCGATGATGCGTGGACATTATTGGCCGGCCTCCGCTATGACCAGGTGACTTTTGACGTCACGGACAGGTACCTCGCGAACGGTGACGAATCCGGCAAACTGGACTTCGATCAAGTCAGCCCATCGCTTGCACTGAACTACAAATTCGGTTCCAACATTTTGTTCGGGTCATTGAGTCGTTCCTTCGAGACGCCGACGACAACCGAGTTGGCGAATCCGGATGGCAGTGGCGGGTTCAACGAAACACTTGTGCCGCAAACGGCGAACAGTTTTGAAATCGGTTATAAAGGTGCGACGGCGGAGTTGTCTTATGAAGTGTCCGTATTTCGGATCGAGCTGGAAGATGAGCTGATTCCATTCGAACTCGCCAATCAGCCGGGCAGAACCTTTTACTCGAATGCGGGAAGCTCGACCCGCAATGGACTGGAAACAGCGCTCTCCTGGAAAAGTGACAGTGGCTTCGGCGTCGACCTGTCCTATACCTGGTCCGATTTCGTGTTCGACCAGTTTGTTGATGACAACGGCAACGATTTTGCCGGCAAACGTTTGCCTGGATTGCCGGAGCACTTCGGCTACCTGGGCTTGACCTACCGCTCTGAACCAGGACTTTCGGCGACCTATGAAACCATCTACTCCGGCAATCTGTATGCGGACAATAACAATGCCGTCAACGTCGACAGTTATGTAGTCGCCAACTTTCGCATCAGTTACGAGTTCACCAACGGGAACTGGCTGGTAAGGCCCTACGTCGGCATCAACAATCTGTTTGACGAAGGCTACAACAGTAACATCCGGATCAATGCGTTCGGTGGCCGCTATTTCGAGCCGGCACCGCCACGGAACTACTATGCCGGCGTTGTCGTCAATTTTCAAAAGTCCGGATAGCGTTTAAGCCGGCCATCGGGCACGGTGATCGGCAAACAAGGGGAAAGCCATGAGAATCGCGACTTTGCTGATAGCGGCCCTGTTCCTGATCGCCTGCGGGCCGGCAACAGTACCGCAGGATTCGGGACCGGTTGCAGACCTGGTCTTGCAAAACGGCAACGTCGTAACGGTTGACGATAAATTGCCACGGGCGCAGGCGATTGCCGTCATTGGTGACAGGATTGCAGCAGTTGGTAATAACGAGGAAATTGCTGCCTTTGTGGGCGACAGGACCGAGCTTATCGACCTGGCCGGTCAAACGGCGATCCCGGGCTTCATCGAAGGCCACGGGCACTACACCAGTTTTGGCGGGTCCCTGCTGATTCTCGATTTTCGACATGCGAAGAGTTTCGACGAGATCGTCTCGCAGGTCGCTGCGGCAGCGGCAACTACGCCGGAAGGCGAGTGGATCATTGGTCGTGGCTGGCATCAGGACAAATGGGAGATCAAGGCAGAGGTCCTGGTCGAGGGCCTGCCGCTGCATGATGCCTTGAGCGCCGTAACACCGGATCACCCGGCTATGCTCATACACACGAGCGGCCACGGCGTATTTGTTAACCAAAGGGCAATGACCCTGGTCGAAATGGACGAAAGTACGGTAGCGCCGGAGGGCGGTGAGATCGTCCGCGATGACAATGGACGCGCCACGGGAATGATGCGTGAATCGGCCCAGGATGTATTTCGGCAGGCATTTGCGGGTCACCAGGGCAGGCGCCCGGCCGGCGTGAGCGAAAACGAAATGCGCCAAATGGTGACGCTTGCCGGCGAAGAGGCTTTGCGGCACGGCATCACCTCGTTTCAGGACCTTGGCACCTCGTTCGCCGAGGTAGATCTGCTCAAAACCATGGCGGAGGAGGGCAATCTGCCGGTGCGGCTTTATATGGCTTTCGAAGAAGAAGCCGCCGCTATGCGAGATCGCCTCGCTGACTACCGTATGGTCGGTTATGGCAACGACTTCCTGACGGTGCGTACGATTGGCGAAAAGGTTTTGGACGGTGCGCTGGGTACGCACGGTGGCTGGTTGCTGGAACCGTACACAGATTTACCACGCAGTCACGGCCTGAATGTCGTATCCATCGAGGAAATAGAGGCATCGGCGCAACTGGCGATGAAGTACGACTATCAGATGGCGATCCAGGGTATCGGGGACCGTGCTTACCGTGAATTGCTGAATATTTATGAAAAGGAATTCGCTCGTCATCCGGACAAAAAGGATCTCCGCTGGCGTATCGAGCATGCGCAGGTCATTCATCCGGACGACGTACCCCGCACGGTAGCGCTCGGCGTTATTCCGGCCGTGCAGGGAATATTCGCCTGCTCCGATGGTCCCTGGGTCGTTGACCGTCTCGGACCGGAGCGCACCAGAGAACGGGGCTACATTTTCAATACCCTGGCGGAGGCCGGCCTGGTGCCCACCAATGGCACCGATCCGCCGGTTGACGAAATCGACCCCATCGCGAGCTTCCATTGTTCGGTTACGCGAATACTACCGGACGGCAGGAAATTTCAGCCGGACGAAGTTTATTCGCGCGAACGCGCTTTGTACTCCTACACGATGGGCAATGCGATTGCGGCGTTCGAGGAGGACATCAAGGGTTCACTGACGCTCGGCAAGCTGGCAGACATCACCATACTGTCGCAGGATCTGCTGAGTGTTGCAGATGACGAGATCATGGATACGGAGATCGTAATGACCATTCTCGGTGGCAAGGTTCGCTACCGGGAAGGCCAGATCGTGCGTTAGGAAAAAAGTGACAGACCACTTGCTGTCCCCTTTTCCTGTGTCAGGGGCGTGCCAGGACGGCTTCAATCTCTACCAGCATCCCCGGACCACCTGCGAGACCGGCGATTTGAATCGCTGATCGCGCAGGTTTGTTCGGTTGTTCGTCCGTGCCGAAATATTGTGTATAGGCTTTCATGAATCCGCCGAAGTCCATGCGACCGTCCTGGTCCGGGTCGCCGACCAGGAATACGGTCATCTTGATGACATCACCGAAGCCGACACCGAGCATTTCGAATGAGGCTTCCATACGCTTGAATACGTTCAGCGCCTGGGTTTCGGTATCGCCGTAGTATTCGCGGCTGCCACGCTCGGCATCCGGGTTGGCGGCGCCCGGAACTGTGCCACTGTGGTATATCAGGACAGTATCGGCCGTCACCTCAACCGCCCGCGCGATCGGAAAGGTCGAATTGTTTGGCAACGGGTGGCGCGTGACTTCTGCGTGAGCGCTTGTGCCGGCAATAATCAATAGACCAAGTAGTACTGATTTATTCATGTTTCGAGTCTCTCAGTTGGTTGGCAGGTTTGTTATGTATTTCACGACATCGTGTATGGCTTCGCCGTCGCTCAGCACCGTCGCAGCAGCCATCTGCACGCCCCGGGTGTCGGCCGAATTGCCTCCACGTACTCCGTCCCTGAAGTTCTCCAGTTGCGTCACCAGGTACCAGTCGTCAAGACCACGCAAGGCCGGCGCTCCAAGCGCCTGGTCGCCCTCGGCCTCCGCCCCGTGACAGGCCGCGCAACTCCCGTACAGGGCTGCGCCTTTCGCGGCGTCTCCCGCGATCGTCTGCGGCGGCAATTCCGACCTCGTCGCATTCACGTACTCGGCGACCTCGGCAATCTGCGCATCAGACAGGTAGGCTGCCATTGGTTGCATTTCCAGTCCGTTGACGTCGGCCTCGTGTGCGCCGCGCCACCCGTTCTTATAAGCTTGCATTTGCCGCTCGACATACCAGATTTCCATCTCGCTCAGGCGTGGCGCCTCGATGATCGAATTACCCATCAACTGTACGCCATGGCATACCGTGCAGTAGACGAATTCATCCGCAGGAATCGGCAGGTTGTTTTCGTCGGCAAGCGGCGAGCTGCCGTAAGACAGCAGCACAAATGCAAACAGTCGCAACTGTAAATCTATTCTCATTGCTTTAGCCCATCCCTGATACGGCCGAATCGGCTCGTACGCGCAGGTCGAAATCCAGCAACGCGTTTTCAGCCGAAGCGAATGCACCCTCCTGCCAACTCGAGTGGTAGCTGATTTGATCGCCGATCATGTAGTGGCGGCCTTCCGGATTTTGCAGTCGCTTGAAATATCTCTCATGGTCCTGTGGGGACAAATGGCTCCCGCATCCCATCATGTGATTCATACGGCCCCACGGTATGCTGACGCCGGCTTCGATATAGCTGGAATATCCGGGGTGGATTTTGTCACCACACGCGGCTGCATAACTGATGCGTTTCTCCGGGGTCATGCGCTCAAACATTGTGGACACCCGCGGGTCGAACGTATAGGCGCCCAGGACCACGCCTTTCTTTCCATGTATACCGTGAGACGGGTACCAGATCTGATTTATCTTCTGAGTTGTCCTGGTAATTCCGCCATAGATGCCTTCGCGCTCCCAGAAGCGCTCTTTCATCTGCAGTCCGATCTTGAAAAAATTCTGGTGCCGCAGCGCCGCCAACCCGGCCGCGTAGTCCGCTGCGAAATTGTTGGGAATCGCAACCATGAAGTGTGACGGAATGCTGTTGAAGCACCAATCGGCACTGATTTTTTCTCTTTTTCCATTGTAGTTGTAGACGATATCAATGCCGTCTTCCCTGTTGTGAATAGACTGCACCTGCGCGTTGGTCAAAATGGGGCTGTCGATATTTCGTACGAAGCCTTTGACGATATTGTCCATACCGCCTATGGCGTCCATCAGCGGTTCGGACCAATCCTGATTTTCCGAGGACACAGATGCCTGTTCCCAAAAGCGACTTTTCAGCAGCGCGCTGAAATCCATGATTGCATAGTGCTCAGCAGGCTTTAGAAAGCCGCCGGACCGGTAGCCCGCCCGTATAGTCCCCTTGTAAATGCCGTTCGGATGCAGATCGCCATAAGTCGTCGCAAATTTCAGCATGCGCTCTTTGTCCTCTTCGGACAGAGGCTGATCGAAAGCATTCTTGTCTACGGCTTTGTAAAGCAGCTCCGACAAGAATCCCCGGGCGTCGGCAACGTAGCGGCCGATCCGCACAGGCTTTCCGCCAAAGTGCTGTTCCTCATGCGTATACGCTGAACGGCTGAAGTTGGCCTTGATTCTCAGAGGTACCTGCAGCGTTTTGCAGTAGTGCATTGCGCGCCGGTGGTGGCCGGGAAGACGCGCCGGACCTGCATTGAAATACATCTCGGGATCATCGTCGAAATTACAGACCCGGTTGTAACCCATTTCATCGACGACATCACCGTGCCGAAGGGTGAGGGTGCGACCGCCAATACGCTTCGACGCCTCTATAACAGTAACGTCATATCCGGCACGCTCCAACTCGTAAGCGACGGTCAGACCGGCAATGCCGGCGCCAAGAACTGCAACTTTCTTGTTTGTCGAACTAACAGTTTGCAGATCGAGCATTGCCACGGGGCCGGTATCCTGCATCAATCCCAGTGCCCTGCTGGTTTGATAAACGGCTGTGGAACCGCCGGCGGCTCCTACCAGGCTCAAAAAGTGACGTCGCGATAAATTAGTTTTGTCCATTGAGGTTTCTTAGTTGATGTCGATGCGAGATTCAGTTGTTTTGGTACCTGTAGCAGGCATTAGTTCCACGGTCGTTGCCGCTCATCCCTGCTTATCAAGTTTGGTTTTCCGTTTCGCTGAGTAGAAAAAGATCGGTCAGCAACGCACGCAAATGAATGGATGCATTCAGGTTATCGACCAGCTCGGAACTGATCTTGTCCTGGTTGAGAACAAGTCTCATTGCAGCGCCAGCCTTTTTCGCGTCGGCCACGACGACCTCCGGGAACTCGGCATCTTCATCACCCAGTGCCCCCACAATTGTGTCGGCAGCAACAGACATGCCGGACAGGATCTCGCGTGCCTCAGACCCTTTATCGGTTTCACGTCCCTGCGCCGCATAGGCAAGCAAGAATTCATAACCGGACTCGATTACCTCGATTTCTTCGTGCACAGATTTACTCACGGATTTCGAATCGTGTTGCAGAACTTATGAAAACCAAGAATGGTTGGTCAGGCCGTTTCGTCCGGCGCCCATCTTTCCGGATCGTGATTGGCCGCGAGTTCGTCTGTGGAGATCCAGCCCTTGATCATCGAACGGGTATAGAACAGTTTCTCCGGACGCAGACCGAAGTATATGTGCAACGATATCACCGCGATCAACGCCAGCGTTGACAGTCCGTGGATGAAGAACATCCAGCCGAGCGCCGCCTCTGAAATAGAATTGGTCCGATCCCACCACGGCGTATCGATCATGGCAAACATGATCAGGCCGCTGGCGATGACCAGCAGGGTAAGTACAGTAACGGCTGCATGCATTCCTTTCTGCGCCAGTGAATACTTGGCCGGTTTGTGATCCGAGTCCGATAGTTCCTTGAGATCGTCGGCACTGAGCCACATGGATTTCAGATCCTGCCAGACGAGCGACCGTACAATGTGAAATACGACTACTACCGTCAATACCAGGCCGGAAATCCAGTGTATCGTCAGCCACGCGAACTGCATGCCGATAATCGGTAACACGCCGGTAATCAGCAGCGCGAGAACGCTTGCGGCCATGATCCAGTGAAACAGCCGATCGATCTCGTCGTGTCGCCGGACTCGTTCGCCGGCACTTGACGGACGCTCTCCGCGACCGCGCACGGCTTTGAACACCGCATGCAATGCGATGGCAACAAAGGAGGCGACAATTACCAGCCACAGCAGGTCCCAGGATACGCCCAGCAGAACTTCCCGCCCCCAGACATCGTTTTTGTAAGTGGCGATATCCATGGCATTAACCCCGCAAAGCTCGCCGCACGAGATTTTCCATCAAGGGCAGCTTGAAGTGATTGTAATTCAGCGGTCTGGCGCGCTGGCTGGCGAGCGCCGCAAGCGTATCGGCAGTCTCGTTGGAAAGCGGTTTGCCCTCGGCCGCTCGCTCGATGTTGCGCAAGCGGTGCGGTGTGCAGGCAACGCCACCACAAACAAAACGGCTGTCGCCGATGATGTTGTCTTCAACGGACATCGTGACCGCAATACTGACCAGCGCAAAATCCCACACGTTCCGATCGGCAACCTTCTCGAAATACGATGTGCTACCTGCCCATTTCGCAGGAATGCGCACCGCGGTGAGAATCTCGCCGGTTCTGAGCGACGTCATTTGTGCGATATGGGTATCCGGACCCACGAAAAAATCTTCCGCGGTAATATGTCGCTGGCCGTCGCTGCTTTGCACAATCATCGTCGCCTCGAGCGCCGTCAGCGCCGTCGCAGTATCCGACGGGCTCACCGCAACACAACGGCTGGCGCCGAATATGCAATGTTCGCGATTCATAGCCTCGGGGCTGTCGGCATAGCAAATGTTGCCGCCGGCACGGTAGCAGGCAAGACCGCGGCGGTAATACCAGCAACGCGCATCCTGCACCAGGTTGCCGCCAAGCGTGCCGACATTACGAATTTGCGGGCTGGCAACAAGGCTTGCGGCCTTGGCCAGTATTGGGTAGTCGCTCAGGATTCGCGGATGTCGGACGATATCTCGCAGCGTCGTAACGGCACCGATTTCGATTCCGCCATCAGCCTCGCGAACGCCTTTGAGCGCCTCGATCCCGTTCAGATCGATCATGGCGTGCGGGTGTTTGGCGCGGTCTTTCAGCCAGCCGTAGGTATCCTGGCCACCACCGAGAATCCAGCCGTCCTCGCCGTAGCGGTCTGCGAGGCTCAGGGCATCGTCGATATCCGCGGGTTGAAACAGCTGCATATCGGGCATGACGTCGTAGGAAGCCATATCTACCTCAGAAGTTGTTTGTTTGCAGTGGTTTGAAGGATTGTTCGCGTCCTGCCACGTAATTGACGATCATGTCGCGGCTGATCGGTGTGCGGTTGAACGTATGTCCATCGAGTGCATCCGTGATCGCTGCCGTGAGCGCCGCTACTGAACAGCCCATGGCTGGTTCGCCGATTCCCCTGGCGCCGACCGGATTCTGTGGATCAGGCAGATCGACTGCGCCGGTCCGCATCTGCGGCGGTACGTCCAGGTAGGTCGGCACGCCGCACTGGTGATATCCCACGTTGGCCGGCAATCCGTTTTGCGGGTCATACACATGTCGCTCGAGAGCCGCCATGCCCATGCCCCATACAGCGCCGCCTTTCATCTGCTGCGACAGGCCTTGCGGATGCATCACGGTGCCGCAATCGGCAATGCCGACGTAATCGAGAATGTCATATTTGCCGGTTTCCAGATCGAGCTCGATTTCGACAAAAGCACAGGCGAGCCCCGGTATCACGCCCTCGCGACGCAGATTGTCTTTGGCGACACCGACCAGGCCGGTACCGGCAATGTTTTGCACCGAACGTTGCGTTACTTCGTGGATATCCTCGGGATAGCTCTGTCCACTGTATGCACCGCCAAGCTGAATGGCCCTGGCGGCTATTGCCGCATAAGTCAACGCCTGCGCCGGATTATTCACGTGGAAGACGCGTTGGCCATCGATGTCGTAATCATCGGGACCACCGCCGAGTGTTTCGGCGGCGATCTGCTTCATCTTGTCGACGGCGTCCATGGCGGCAACGTAATTGCTGCGTGTCTGCGTGAACGTGGAGACCGATCCGGCCTGATAGGAACTCCAGGGCAGATTCTCTTCCGTATTGCCGTAATGAATAACGCAATCGTCCCAGTCACACTTCAGGACTTCTGCCGCGGCGCGCGTGGTCGATGCATAAGAATAGGTGCCCAGATTGCCGACGCCGGAATGCAGATGAATCGTGCCGTCCGGCGTAATGCGCAGCAGGCCGTCAAAGCCATTGGTGCCGGCAGAGTGATAGCCCTGGCCGATACCGAGGCCGCGCACCTTGCTGCCCCTGCGCCGTGGCTGATTTGCGCGGTTTTCCCAGTCGAACATAGCGGCGCCTTTTTCCAGCGCTTCCTTCATGTAGGCACTGGTGACCGGTTCCTGGTCGGCGTAGACCGTGGTGTTGCTATTCACCGCGTTGACCATGCGAATCTCCAGCAGATCGATTTTCAGGGCCCGGGCTGCTTTATCCATCAGTGGCGCCATGACGGCGGCGATCTGGTTCTGGCCCGGCCCGCGCTGCGCGCCGCGTGGTGTTGTATTGGTCAATACGGGTAGGCCGCGAAAACGCATGGATTCAGGGTCGAACAGCAGCGATACGGCACCGCCTGCGGAGGAACCGTCGCCGCCGGTAGCATTCGGACCGATGTCCTCGACGATGAATACATCCGCGGCAGTCACACGGCCATCGGCCGCGAAGCCCATCTTGATCCAGCCCTGAAAGCCGACCCGAGCTGAGCCGATGTAGTATTCCTGCTCGCGCGTTATGCGCAGCTGCACCGGCCGGCCGATTTTTTTCGAGAAATAGCCCGGCAAACCTGAAATCGGGTACGCGCTGATCTTGGAGCCGAACCCGCCACCCGTGTTTTCACTCACAAGCACCACGTTTTCCTGCTTGACGCCCAGCAAGCTCGCCAGGCTCGGAATAAAGAAACTCTGGCTTTGCGCGGAGCCGTGCACGTAGCAGGTGCCGTTGCGCCAATACGCCATCGCGGTCCGCGGCTCCATGCTCATATGCGCATAGCCAGTGGTGACAAAGGGTTCCTCGATGATGACTTTCGCATCGGCAAACCCCTTGTCAACATCGCCGTAGCTCCATTCATTGACGAATTCGCCGGTCGGTTCCCGGCCGGCGCGGAATTCTGCTATCTGCTCGTCCGTCCACTTGACGGTACGCAATCCCGATCCTTCACGCGAGCGCACGAAAACATTGCCCTCTTCCCTGGCGTCCGGACCGCCGTTGACGAGACTGTCGAGCGGGTCGGTTACAAACGACAGCGGCTCGATGTCGATCCTGATTTTCGCGATTGCGTCTTCCGCGGTTTTTTCGTCCTCCGCAGCGACTGCCAGGATTGGGTCACCGACATAAACCGGTGTGTTGGTCAGGATCGCCGCACTGGGTGCTTCGGTGGCCGGCACATCGTCCGCGGTCAGGATATCGATAACGCCTTCCATGCCGTCCACGGCGGAGGTATCGATATGGGTGACCCGCCCGTGCGCCATCGGGCTGGTATAAAGGCGCGCGAATACCATGCCGTCTACCCGGAAATCCTCCGCATACTTTGCTTTGCCCGTGACCTTGCCGATGATGTCAGGCGGGACGAAGTCTTTGCCGATGTGTTTGTAGTCGCTCATGAGCGTTGCCCCGCTGCGCGCATGACGCCGTCAAGGTAATGGTCGTACGCACCGCAACGGCAAAGGTTGCCGGCGAGCGCCTGTCGTACTTCTTCGCGAGTCGGGTTGGGGTTTTCCTTGAGCAATCCGACGGCGGACATCACCTGGCCGGGCGTGCAAAATCCGCATTGCGGACTTAACTCGTCGACAAATGCCCGCTGTACCGGATGCAGAGCGCCGTTGGCGGCCTGCAGCCCCTCGACTGTCAGTACTTTTCGTGAACGCACGCTGTGGGTCAGCGTCGAACAGGAGTAATTCGTAACGTCGTCGATCAGCACGGTACAGGCGCCGCATTCGCCGCGATTGCAGCCGATCTTGGTACCGGTCAGGCCGAGTTTGTAGCGCAGCGTATAGGCCAGCGTTTCCTGCGGCATGACATCGACGCGCCGGGTCCGGCCGTTAACGTTGATGGAGATCAGGCGTTCAACGGCGCCTTTCGGACGCTCCGCGGCACTTGCTGATTGAAATTTCGCGTTGGTCGCCGCTGCCACGCTGGAGGCAATTACTGCCTTGATAAAGCGCCGGCGTGAAAGTCTTGGATTCACTGCTTTGTCACCTGCCTTGAGTCTCTCGTTAATCCTGCTTGATGGATGCCCAAATCTACCTGCGATCGGCCGGCCAGGGCGTGCCCTGGTCCATTACCGTCACTGGCCCCATGCCTTTGTAGCTGAACTTCTGCAATCGCTTGCCTTCGTAGGTTTCGGTGGTGTAGATATTGCCTCGGGAATCCGTGGCAATGTTGTGTACCGCGAAAAATTGTCCCGGGTTACGGCCGCCGTCGCCGAAATTGGTCAGGATTTGCAGCGACTTGCGCTCGATGATAAAGATCTTTCGATTGGTGCCGTCGGCAAGATAGATGAATTTCTGTTCCGCATCCGGTGAGAACGAGATGTCCCAGACTGATCCATCGCCCAGGCTGTTCGGCTTGACAAACACTTCCTCGACGAAGCTGCCGTCGGTCTTGAATACCTGCAGTCGATTGTTGACACGGTCACAGACGTACACCAGGCCATCGTTTGCGGGTTGCGCACAATGGACCGGGTTGCGGAACTGCTGTGCCGGTTCCTGACCGGGTACGAAAGGCCCGAGATCGGTGTCGTCCGGCTCATTGCCGTAGGCGCCCCAGTAGCGTTTCAATTTACCGCTGTCGGCATCGAGTACCGCAACGCGTTTGTTGCGGTAGCCGTCGGCGACAAAAGCTTCATCGGCATCCGGGTCAAACGAGATTTCCGCAACGCTGCCGAAATTCTCGCTGCTGTGGCTGTCGGTTGCAGATCCAGGCATGCCGTATTGCGCCAGGAATTTGCCATCGCGGCTGAATTTCAGGATGTGCGAATCACGCGGGCCGTTGCCGCCAATCCACACATTGTCCTTGTGGTCGACGGTGATGCCGTGATTGGAAGCCGGCCAGTCGTATCCTTCGCCCGGGCCACCCCAGTGGTTGACCAGGTTGCCCTCCGCATCGAACTCGAGCACGTTCGGCGCCGGAATGCAGCAGTCTGCTGTCGCAGGATCGCTTGCAGCTCCGATCTCGGTGCGCTCGTTGAACGTATCGCGCCGGTGGATGATATACACGTGATCGCGCGAGTCGACCGCCAGACCGATCGTTGCCCCCAGGATCCAGTGATTTGGCAGCGGTTTCGGCCAGAACGGATCCACCTCGAAAAGTGGCGCTTCTTTGGACTGAGCTTGCGCCGCATTGTCCAGTGCTTTTTGTCCGCAACCCAGTGCGATGATCGCCGTCAACACGGCAGCCGCGGCACAAAAACTTTGCTTCGTCATCATCCTCCGCCCCCCGATGTCCCGATTCGATGATGTCTGCTAGAGCGCGGCAGTATACTATGGAACAGGCAGGACATCCCGCCTCCCATCGTGCCAATGTGCGCACAATTCTCCGCCGCAGCTTTTATGAGAAATCAGCGCTTGAAAATAGTTGCCACTGTCACCAAAGCGTTGCTGTCCGGCCTGTTGCTCATGCTGATGCCGCTCACCTCGCCTGCACACGAAGTGCCGGCCGACGTCGTCGTCCGAAGTTTCCTGAAAGCCGAAGATGAGCGCTTGAACCTGTTGCTGCGGGTACCGCTGGAAGCGATGCGCGATGTCGTATTTCCCACTTATGGCCCCGGCTACCTGAACATCGCCGAGGCGGACCCATCACTCCACGATGCCGCGACCATCTGGATTGGCAATGCAATCGAGCTTTATGAAAACGACCGGCGGCTGGAAAGCGGGTCCATCGTTGTCGTGCGTGTATCTTTGCCGTCCGATCAGTCGTTTCGGGACTATGCATCGGCGCTCGCGCACATATCCGGTCCACGGCTCCCGGACGATGAGGAGCTCATGTGGAATCAGGCCTTGCTGGACGTGCACATCACTTACGAGATCAACTCACCCACGTCCGTGTTTTCTGTCAACCCGAATTTTCACCGGCTCGGTTTGCGGACCACGACCGTGTTGCGATTCGTAACCAGCGACGGTGTCGAGAGGCCGTTCGAGTTTTCCGGCGACCCCGGCGTGGTACGCCTCGATCCACGCTGGCACCAGGCATTCCTGCACTTCGTCGGGCTCGGATTCAGCCACATCCTCGACGGAATCGATCATCTGCTGTTCATCCTGTGCCTGATCATTCCGTTCCGGCGCATGCGTCCGCTGATCGTCATCGTCACGTCGTTTACGGTCGCGCACTCGATTACGCTCATTTCGTCGGCGTTCGGCTTGTTGCCGCAAGTTCCCTGGTTTCCGCCGCTGATCGAAACCCTGATCGCCGCTTCGATCCTCTATATGGCGCTCGAAAACATCGTCGGCAGCCGCTGGGAGCGGCGTTGGCTGATCGCATTCGGCTTCGGCCTCGTGCATGGATTCGGTTTTTCCTTCGCCCTGAATCAGACGCTGCAGTTTGCCGGTTCACACCTGTTGACGGCGTTGCTGGCGTTCAACCTTGGCGTGGAGTTCGGGCAGATTCTGGTCATTCTGATCGCGTTGCCGGTTCTTAACTGGCTGTTTCGATCTGTAGCGGCAGAGCGCCTGGGCACCATTATCCTGTCCGCGCTGCTGGCGCACAGCGGCTGGCATTGGATGAGTGACCGGTTTGTCGTAATGGCCGCGTATTCATGGCGACAGCCGGTGCTGGACCTGGCATTCCTCGCCAGCCTGATGCGTTGGACAATGTTGCTCGTGTTGATCGGCCTGGTTCTCCGGACGATGTATTCGGTCTACCAGCGCTGGCTGGCCACGGGCGAGCAGTCACCTTAACGATCACCGGCACCGCGGCGCAGGAAGGTTTTGCATTATGGGCGACACGCGCTAAGCTCTGCCGCCAATACCACCCCCTACGCGGGTGAGCCGGGGAGTTCAATATGCAATCCTTGATGATCGTCGTCCTCGGTATCGCCGGAATGACATTCGGCTGGTTTTTTTATTCGAAATTCATTGCCAGCAAAATCTATCAGCTCGATCCGGACTTCGTGACGCCGGCGCACGAGTTTAACGACGGCATTGATTACCACCCGACCAACAAGTATGTGCTTTGGGGTCACCACTTCACATCGGTGGCAGGCGCTGCGCCTATAGTCGGCCCGGCGATCGCGGTTTACTGGGGCTGGGTGCCGGCAGTCCTGTGGGTGACGCTTGGCACGATCTTTTTTGCCGGCGTGCATGACTTCGGCGCACTGTGGGCCAGCGCGCGCCACAAAGGAAAATCGATCGGCGCCCTGTCCGAAGAAGTCATCGGCAAACGGACGCGTGCATTGTTCATGGTGGTGATGTTCCTGGTGCTGCTGATGGTCAACGCAGTTTTCGGCGTCGTCATCGCAGGTGCTTTTGTCAATACGCCGAATTCTGTTTTCCCGGCATGGTCCGCCATTGCCGTCGCCCTGATTATCGGCCAGCTGATCCACCGTAAATTCAATCTGGTCTTGCTGTCGGTACTCGGCGTCATCGCATTGTATGTGTCGATCTATATCGGCAGCGTCATGCCGCTGAAGCTGCCGGCGGAGATAATGGGGCTTGGCGCCAATGCCAACTGGATCATCATCCTGTTCATCTACGCAGCGATCGCCTCCATGCTTCCCGTGTGGGTGCTGCTGCAACCGCGCGACTTCATCAACGGCATGCAACTGTTTGTCGGCCTCATTCTTATGTACGGCGCGGTGCTGTTGTCGTTGCCCGATATCTCGGCGCCGGCGTTCAACAGCCAGACACCGGCGGATGCGCCGTCGCTGGTACCGCTGTTGTTCGTGACCATTGCCTGTGGTGCGGTGTCTGGATTCCACGGCATCGTTTCTTCCGGCACCAGTTCGAAGCAACTGGACAAGGAAACGGACGCGCGTTTCATCGGTTACCTTGGTGCAGTGGGCGAGGGCTCGCTGGCATTGATCACGATTGTTGCGGTCAGTAGCGTTGCTTTGGCGGCGACGCCGGAACTATGGCACCAGATTTACGACCAGTACGGCTCCGCCGGCGCCGGCACGTTTATTCAGGGTGGTGCGCAGATGATAAGCGATGGCTGGGGGCTGCCAGTCAGCATATCGACCACACTCCTCGCCACCATGGTGGTTCTGTTCGCCGGCACGACGATGGACTCAGGCGTGCGGCTGCAGCGTTACATCATCCAGGAATGGGGGGAGATCTACGGCATCCCGGCACTGAACAAAGGGGTACTTGCGACGCTCGTTGCCGTGGGTTGTTGCCTGTTACTGGCCTTCGGCGCCGGTGGCGCGTCCGGTTCGGGCGGACTGACTATCTGGCCGCTGTTCGGTTCCACCAACCAGATCCTCGCCGGACTGACTCTTCTGGTCGTCAGCGTCATGCTGATCAGGCTCGGCCGGCCCGCACGTTACACGGTAATTCCGATGATCTTCATACTGCTGACTTCATGCTGGGCAGCCGTGCTCAAGCTGATTGAATTCTATCAGGCAGGGAACTGGCTGCTGGTCAGCATCGATATCATTGTTTTGGTCACCAGCGTGCTGGTGATTCTCGAGGCGGCGTCTGTCATTTCCCAGCTTCGCAGAGAACGGCAACTTTCAACCGACGCACCTTGATCGCCGCCGGAGCCGCGCGGAGAGAACCTTTGTAGGAACCTGCATCGCAGGCGACCTCGCGGCCGGGACGTTGCTGCGCTTTTCATTATCACATCGCCTGCGATGCAGGCTCCTTCTATGAGCGCTCACTTGTCAACCTTCTGATTGGTAGGTTGTGTTTTTCGATAGATCCTGCCTTGAGGCTAACTTCAGGTTTGTGATCTTGCTTTGTTCCGATGCATGGATCGGAACCACCTTCTATCCGTGCCGGTTAAACCGAACACCACATCCCGTATACGGGTATCGATCACAATAAGACGTACCCCATCTACAAAATCGGCTGCAGCTTACGCTGTCCCTGGAGCCAGGCGAGTACGTTGACCTAAAAACCTCGCTGTTCGTTTTCCTGTTGTTCAGAAGCTGTTGTGAACCCGCGCTACGCTTTGAGCAGCGCACCCTCGGGGATCACGCCGTGTTCCACGTAGCGCCACAACGCAATCAACAACTTGCGTGCCAGGGCCACGATGCCAATGCGCCGCTGGCGTTTGCCGCCGTGGGCCCATCGCTGAGTAAACCACTGGCTCAAGGCACTGTCGGGTTGCCAGCGCAACCATAACCAGGCCAGCTCGATCATGACCCGTCTGACACGCCGATTGCCCGCCTTCGAAATCCCTTGCTCAGTCTCGCTGTCACCACTTTGCGAGGGCGTTGGCGTCAGCCCGGCAAAGGCACCCACTTGCTTGGTGTTGTCAAACTTGCGCCAGCCAAACACCTCCGCTGACAACACTCTCGAACTCTTCGGCCCCAGGCTTTTTAAGCGCTCCAGCCGGCGCCGGTACTCCGCCACCGGTGTGTTCGCGATAAGCTCTGCCGCGTACACCTTCTGCAGCTCCCGCAACTGGCTGTCAAAGACCGCATACTGCGCATGCGAACGCTGCAACTCCCGCCTCAGCTCCGCCGATAAGCCCGCACCGCTCCACAGCTGAACCCGATCCAGCCAGGCCGCAAAATCCCCTCTCAAGGGCACCTCATCCACTCCTTGGGCAACCAGCAATCCCTTGATGCGGTTGCTGATCCGCGTGCGTTGCTTCAGCAAATACTCATCTTCGCGGTGCAAGCGCTGCCCCGCCTCGGCGGCCACGCTGGGCACCCGAACCACGCGAAACGCCTTGCGCAAACCGAAACAATGGTGGCGGATCAACAAGTCCAGCAGCTTTTCAACATCGACCCGGTCGGTCTTCACGTGCTTGCGGCCCCGGGCCGTCTCAATGCTCGAGGAATCAATCTCCAGTACCTCGAAACCTTCCCTCTCCAGCCAACGGTGGATCCAGTGACCATCCCGACCCGCCTCGAAACAACACACCACCGGCGCGTCCTCGGGCAACTTCAGCTTTGACTTTGCCAGCGCCACCTCGTCCACCAATCCTCGCCGATCCCGCGCATCGATCGACTTGCGCCGCAGCTTCGAGCCGTTACCAAATCCCAGCTTCCACTTGCTGTTCGATAGCTCCATCGCCATGTACAGAACCCTATTAACTTCGTATCCTTTAACCTGGGCTGCTTGCATTGTCCTGTCCTCTTATTTTAGTTGTCGAAAACCAATTCTAGAGGATCGGGGCAAGCAGCCCTCATAGGATCTACAACGCAGGCTTGAGCCGTGAGTCGAGATATTGCAGCGCTTCGTCGAAGTCGTAACTGCCCGGGTTCCTGTGCGTCATGTCGTGGATCACCATGAGTTTGCTGTTTTCGACGCCCGCGCTTCTGTATTGCTTGTAGACTTTCTTGGTCGGTTCGAGCGCCTGGTCCAGCGTGCCAGTGACAAAAACGTAATGATTTTGCTTGATGAGCTCGAATCGTCTGGGCGGATGCTTGTCCCAGAAGTCGACGCCGCAGTTGTAAACAGCGCCTTTGAACAGGTGCGCATGATCGGTAGCGACCATGCTGGCCATCTTGCCGCCACCCGACAGTCCCGACAGGTAAATCCGTTCGCGGTCGATCTGGTAATGCTTGCCTGCCAGGGTCGGCGCGACGATGGCGAAAACGACCCTGCGTGGCACCACGACCCTGTTGCCCGAGCGATTGGCAGCGATCCAGATCATGTTGCGTTGGTCCATGACGGACTTCCAGCCGCGCGGGATCTCACCTGAGGGCGTCGGGCTGATATAGACCACCAGGCCGGCGGGGTTATCCGGCCGGTAGCTGTCGGGCACATAGATTTCCCAGGTGATCGGTTCGTCCGGCGGGATGATTTTCTCGGCGTTGCGCGCGGAGTCCGCGCCGATCACCTCGGCCAGCGTCAAAGTCAGCTGAAACTCGCCGGTCCGTACTGCGCTGCCGGCATCGGTCTCGCCGGATACCGCACCGTTAGCGGAAAGCAGGAACACCAGCGTCGCTGCGCTCAGGAGGTTTTTTCTCATCATTTGCCTCATTGCACGGCGTTGGACAGCAGCATCGCCATTTTGTTGCCGCTATGCGTTGCCGCGCAAGCCTGAAAAATTCAAGCCCGGCCGGATTGTCGCGGCAAACATACGGCCCGCATATCGCGTATGTTGCTAGATTGCCACGATCAATGCTGACGGCCGTAAATGGCCAGATTGACTCAATGGCGCCGCATACCATAGCCGTTGTGGCGATTGTTGTCACAAAACAACAGCGGATTCCCGCTGAAACTAAAATCGTGTTGTATAAAGCTTTACTTTCCAGTCTTAGAATGCTTTTATCGGCCTTCGCGGCCGATTCACCGTGGGAGTGGCGGTGGTTGGTGCTACGACTTTTTGACACCTATTCATGTGGGGGAGAAAGCAAATGCTTAGATTACCTAAGTCCTTAAGGTTTCTGATTTCTGCTTCTGCCGCTTTTCTGGCTGCCTCGGGATTCGCCCCGATGGCGCAGGCCCAGGCAGGCGCGGACGATGCTATCGAGGAAATCATCACGACCGGAACGCGGCGCTCGGAACGCACCGCCTCGGATTCAGCGGTCCCGATCGACGTCATCGGCGGCCAGGACTTCGAAAACCAGGGTGCGCCGGATATGGACGACATGCTGCGTAACACGCTGCCGTCCTACAACGTACAGCGGCATGCGATCGATGATGCGGCAACGCTCGTTCGTCCGGCTACGATGCGTGGCCTGCCGCCGGATAATGTACTGATACTCGTCAACGGCAAACGCCGTCACCGTTCCGGCGTTATCGCCGAATTGGGCGGCTCACTGGCCTCCGGTTCGCAGGGTGTCGATCTTGCGTCGATCCCGCCGATGGCGGTCAAGCAACTGGAAGTACTGCGTGACGGCGCCTCCGCCCAGTACGGTTCCGACGCCATCGCCGGCGTGATGAACTTCGTGCTCAACGACGCTGCGGACGGTTTCGCGGTCGAGGCTCGCTACGGCGAGATGTTCGAAGGCGACGGCACGCTCTTCCAGATTGGCGCTAACGGCGGTTTCGCGCTGGGTGACGACGGTTTCGCCAACGTTACATTTCAGTGGCGCGAAGTAGACCCGACCAGCCGCAGCACGCAGCGTACGGATGCGGCAACGCTGCTCTCCAGCGGCAACAGCGCACAGCAATCTTCGGTACGCCAGCCGTTCGCACAGATCTTCGGTGCGCCGGAGTATCGTGAAGACTGGAACATTTTCCTGAATTCCGGTATCACGCTGTCGTCCTCGCAGGAAGTGTATTTCTTCGGTAACGTAGCCTCGCGCGAGACGGAAGGCGGCTTCTTCTATCGCAACCCGAATGATCGCAGCGGTACGTTCACCAACGATGGCATCCGCGCGGTTGTCGATACGCGCATCGGCGGCCCGGCCGAGGACCCGAATTCGGTTCCGCTGGGTGTGACCGACTACGTGTCCAACTGCCCGGCGCTGACCAGCCCGGGATCGGGTGGCGACGGCGTACCGCTGGATGCGGCCGAGGTTGCGGCGGACGAATTAGCACTGGCGGCACTGCCAGCGAACTGCTTCGTGTTGAACCAGCTACTGCCCGGCGGTTACACACCGCAGTTCGGCGGTACGCTGGAAGACGCCAGTGCTGTCGTCGGTATCCGTGGCGAATTCGCCAATGGCATGCTGTACGATTTCAGCGGCAGTATCGGCCGTAACAACGTCGATTTCTTCCTCAACAACACCTGGAACCCGTCGAATGGTCCCGATGGCATCGTTGAAGGCAATTTGCAGCGCGATTTCGAGGTCGGTTCGTATCAGCAGTTCGACACCAACCTGAATGCCGACTTCGTCCTGCCGATCCCGGTCGACGCTTTTGCCTCCGACCTGAATTTTGCGTTCGGTGCCGAGTGGCGCAACGAGCAGTGGCAGGCCCGCATCGGTGAAGTCGCTTCCTGGAACCCGGGACGCTTCTCGGCCCAGAACGGACTTGGCGCGAGCAACTGCTACAGCGATGACCTTGGTGCCAGTGGCAACTGTCAGCTTGACGCCGACGGTGAGCCGATCAAGCTGCCCAACCTGAGCATCGGTTCACACGGCTTTGCCGGCTTCAGCCCGTCACAGGCAGGCACCTGGGATCGCGCCAACTATGCGGTTTATGGCGATCTCGAAGCTGACATGACCGAGAACTTCACGCTGGGTGTTGCGGTGCGTTTCGAGGACTTCGAGGACTTCGGTACCACCACGAACGGCAAGGTGGCTGCCCGCTGGGGACTCACTGACAACTTCGCGATTCGCGGGTCTGCCAGCACCGGCTTCCGCGC
>Ga0255058_10000289_pt1 | contig 30258 bp, 30 predicted proteins | sample Cases_109_9_MG_FD_188637 | JGI IMG/M metagenome (GOLD analysis project Ga0255058, IMG submission 188637) | Seawater microbial communities from Amundsen Gulf, Northwest Territories, Canada - Cases_109_9 | ecosystem: Environmental > Aquatic > Marine > Gulf | place: Canada: Northwest Territories... | reverse complement strand
GCTGATACCATTTCTGCGACATAAGCAAAGAATATGCAAAAAATCCATGGATCACGCGGTTTTCAGAGAACTTTACCCGTATCTGCCGGTCTATCCCGAAGTCGGTTGGTGGTACCACTCAGTGCGTGTGGCCAGGCCTTAATGGCAACTGAGCCGACAGATGCTCAGCTGGTCCGCCGGGTCCAGAAGGGTGAAAAAGGAGCTTTCGATCTGCTGGTGCTCAAATACCAGCACAAGATCGTCAACCTGGTGATGCGATATGTGCGGGATCCCGACCAGGCTTTGGATATTACCCAGGAGGCGTTTCTCAAGGCATACCGGGCGCTGCCCCGGTTTCGCGGCGATAGCGCGTTTTACACCTGGCTGTACAGGATTGCTGTGAACACGGCCAAGAACTACCTGGCCGCGCAGCGTCGACGCCCGATGGATGTCGAACTGGATCTGCAGGACCCGGAGCAGTTCGATTTGCACGCAAAGCTCAAGGAAACGGATACCCCGGAAGGGCTAACCTTGAGTCACGAACTGCACGCTACGGTGGAACGTGCGATCGAGGCATTGCCGGAGGATTTACGGACGGCGATAGTGCTGCGAGAACTCGATGGCATGAGTTACGAGGAAATAGCGCAAACGATGGAATGCCCGGTTGGCACGGTGCGCTCGAGAATATTTCGTGCGCGGGACGCCATTGGCAGGAAGATTGGTATGCTGGTCGACTAGAAATTGCGGTCGGCCGGGTGAAATATTGACGCTAAATGAGGCAACGGGACAGGTTCCCGAATCGGTGATACATGAATGACGCATTGAAAATGCAGATTTCCGCATACGTTGACGGAGAACTGCCGGAAAATGAAGCGGCACTGCTGTTGCGGCGGCTAAGCCAGGATGCGGCATTGCGCCAGCAGGTTGCGCAGTACCTGGAGATCGGTCAACTCATGCGCAAGGATATGGAAATATCGGGCATGCGGGGGCTGCGCGGCCGAATCGCTGCGGCACTTGGCGAGGATATTATTGAAACCGCGGCAGAAACGACGGCGACCGGGCCGCGCTATATGAAACCGGCCGCGGGAATCGCCATTGCCGCCTCGGTAGCCGTGCTGGGGCTGATCGGTCTGCGCCAGGTCAATTTGCCAGAAGAGCCGGGCGCGGCGGTTGGCGTTGCCAGCGTCGAAGAGGCCGGTCGAGGCGTTACCGAGCCCGCGATCGACGAGGCGACGAATAACGAGTTGCTGGAAATGCAACGCAGGCATGCGGAATGGTCGGTGGATACAGGGGCCAAACCCATGCTCTGGCAACTTGTGACGCTCGAGTTGAGCGATGGCAACCTGATCGAGGTCGAGCCGGACCAGCGCCCGGTACCCGCCGATGCAGCGGACGATGCCACGAAGCCTGAAGAAGATCCGGCTGAGAGTGTAGCCGGCGTCGATGAGCAGCAAGTGAACTGATTCCGATGACGAGTGGCCGGCAAATGTTCGGGACAACAGGGTTCCTGGCAGTGGCGGCCCTTGCCTGTGCACCACTGGTGCTGGCCGGGGACAAGGCCGGGCCGAATGACTGGCTCAGGGAAATGGCCGAGGTCGTCGGCACCCTGGACTACGAGGGCACCGTCATCCGGCATCAAAAGGGTAGTTCGGAAGCCCTGAAAGTCATCCACAAGATCGTGGACGGCGTCGTCAATGAGAAACTGATATTCCAGGAGGGCAATGGCCTGGAAATCATTCGTTTCGGTAACGAGGTGCACTGCATTCTGCCCGACTCCAAGAAAGTGCTGATCGAGCAGTGGAACAACCAGAGCACCTTGTTCTATTCGTTGCCGAGCGATGATGCCCGTTTCGGTGCGCAATACAATGTCCGCATTATTCGAGAGGAGAGAGTGGCCGGGCGCCCGGCTGTTTTGCTCGCCATTCGGCCTCACGACGATTATCGCTTCGGTCATCGTCTGTGGCTGGATGAGGAAACGGCGTTTCCTCTGCGCACCGAGTTGGTCGATAACGACGGTGAACTGATCGAGCAAATCAAATTTGCCGACATAAATCTGGGCCAGCACATTCCAGCCAGCGCCCTGGGCCCGTCATTCGATCTCGAGAACTATGCCTGGTATGCGCAGCCGGCGAAGCGCGAATCGGTCGCCATAGAGACTGATTGGGTGGCGGACGATCTGCCGCCGGGATTCAATGTTGTGTCAACCATGACGGAACGGCTGCCCGGAACGGAGGTGCCGACCACGCATATCGTGTACAGCGACGGTCTTGCCACGGTTTCCGTGTTCATCAGCAAGACCGGAAACAAGGCGATCGCCAGGCGCTCCAGTGTCGGCTCGTCCAGCGCTTACAGTATCGAGAATGGCAGTTTCCAGATAACCGCGATTGGCACGGTCCCAGCCGAAACCGTGCGGCGGATAGCCAGTTCCATGCACCGCTAGGAGTCTGCGGTCTGCGGGCCACAACGGGCGTGTACACTGTCAGCTTCCTGAATCAGAACGGTATTGGCGCGGTTTCGTGAATCTACAAACAGCCGAAGTGGTAGCAGTCGATTCCGCTCAGCTTATCCTCGACGTTGAGACTTCGCTAGCTTGCGCCCGCTGCGCTGCCGGCAAGGGCTGTGGTGCCGGGCTGCTCGGTGGTGCCGGGCAGACGAGGCGGATCACTGTGCCATACACCAATGGCCTGCGGCTGCGCCGCGGCGACCGGGTCCTGTTGACGCTGCATCCGGCCGGATTGCTGCGGGCGTCGCTCATTGCCTATGGTTTCCCGTTATTCGGGACGATTCTTGCGTTGCTCCTGGGCAACTGGCTGCGGGACGGGCTGAGCGACGCCGACGCCGTGTTGTTGGCGATCATCGGCCTGGTCAGCGGGTTGCTCGCAGGGCGCCATAAATTGAAGCAGACCGGCTGCCCAGGCAGCATGACGCCAACGATCTCACAACGGCTGCCCGCCGCAGATGACGTCGGTGCTGCCGATGACCGATGACCGTCAGACCTTGCCGGTGGTACGTGTATACAGCCGCCCGGGCTGTCATCTGTGTGAGCTATTGCTTGAGGAATTGCTGCCGGCAATAGGCGCAAACATGGACCTTGAGGTACTCAACATCGAAGACGATGAGCGCTGGATGCAGGACTATGCGACACGCATCCCGGTGGTCGAGATCGCCGGGCGTTTCGTCTGCCAGTACAAGCTGGATCCTGTGGCGCTGCGATCTGCAATGAAACGCTACTGCCACGCGAATTCATCATCCTGAGCGTCACGAAACGTATATACTTCGCGGCTGCCCGTACGGGCCGCGGAGCCCTCGTCAAGCAATGAAGCATATGCGAAACTTTTCCATCATCGCGCATATCGACCACGGAAAGTCGACTCTGGCCGACCGTTTCATCCAGATATGCGGCGGGCTGCAGGACAGGGAAATGGCGGAGCAGGTACTGGATTCGATGGATCTCGAGCGGGAACGTGGCATTACGATCAAGGCACAGAGCGTATCACTGCAGTACGAGGCGCCTGATGGTATCGAGTATCAGCTCAACTTCATTGATACGCCGGGGCACGTTGATTTTTCATACGAGGTTTCACGATCACTGGCCGCCTGTGAAGGCGCGCTGCTGGTTGTCGATGCGGCACAGGGTGTCGAGGCACAAAGCGTCGCCAACTGCGTCATCGCAATCGACCAGGGACTGGAGGTCCTGCCGGTGCTGAATAAGATCGATCTGCCAGCAGCCGACCCTGATAAGGTCATCCAGGAAATCGAGGAGATCATCGGCATCGGTGCGCAGGCTGCGCTCCGGGTGAGCGCCAAAACCGGCGAGGGGGTGCCGGAGTTGCTGCAGCAGTTGGTAGAGACGATTCCGGCGCCACAAGGAGACGCGGACGGTCCGCTGCAGGCGCTGATCATCGACTCCTGGTTCGACAACTACGTCGGTGTCGTTTCGCTGGTACGGGTCGTGAACGGCAGTCTCGCCAAGGGTGCCAAAATCAGCGTCATGTCGACGGGTCGTTCATACATTGCGGATCGGGTCGGTTGTTTCACGCCGAAAATGGAAGATCGCAAGCAACTGGCTACCGGCGAGGTAGGATATGTCATCGCCGGTATCAAGGATATCTATGGTGCCCCGGTCGGCGATACATTGACGCTGGCAGCCAAACCGTGCGAGCAGCCACTGCCCGGTTTCAAGCAGGTACAACCGCGGGTATTTGCTGGTTTGTTCCCGGTCAATTCCGATGATTACGAGAATTTTCGGGAAGCGTTGCAGAAGCTGCGGCTGAATGATGCCGCGTTGCATTTCGAGCCGGAAACCTCGGTTGCACTCGGCTTCGGTTTCCGCTGCGGATTCCTCGGCATGCTGCACATGGAAATTGTGCAGGAAAGATTGGAGCGAGAATATGGCCTGGACCTCATTACCACCGCGCCGACGGTCATATTCGAGGTTGCCATGGCTGACAACAATGTTCTTCGGGTTGATAATCCGGCGAAATTGCCGCCGCACAATGAAATTCTCGAGTTGCGCGAACCGATTATAACGGCGAATATTCTGCTGCCGGAGAAGCATGTTGGCGCGGTCATGAAGTTATGTATCGAAAAACGCGGCGTTCAAAAGCACATTCGCTACCTGGGCAACCAGGTATCACTGGAATACGAACTGCCGCTCGCGGAAGTGGTGATGGACTTTTTTGACCGGCTCAAATCAGTCAGCCGGGGATTCGCGTCATTTGATTATCATTTTGAACGTTTTTCGCCGGCCGCGCTGGTGCGCGTCGATGTTCTGATTAACAAGGAACGAGTGGATGCGCTGTCGATCATCGTGCATCGCAGTAACGCCAATGCGCGGGGACGCGAGCTGGTGGACCGGATGCGCAAGTTGATTCCGCGGCAGATGTTCGATGTGGCGATTCAGGCGGCAATCGGGGGTCAGATCGTTGCACGCAGTACGGTCAAGGCGCTGCGCAAAAATGTGACCGCAAAATGTTATGGCGGCGACGTGTCGCGAAAAAGGAAACTATTGGAAAAGCAAAAGGCGGGGAAAAAACGGATGAAGCAAATTGGTTCCGTAGAGATTCCGCAGGAAGCTTTCCTGGCGGTATTGAGAGTTGAAAAGTGAGATCGAGTATTGAATATTAACCTTGCACTGATTCTTACCTTACTCACTGCGTTTAGCGGTGTGATGGTGGCGTTGGACAAATTCTATTTTCGTAAGCGACGGCAGGAACTTGCCGGTGAGGCGGAAGCGCGCCCGGGGCTGCTGATCGAATACAGCAGATCGTTTTTTCCGGTGTTGCTTTTCGTGCTGGTTATTCGCTCTTTCATATTCGAGCCGTTTCGCATCCCGTCAGGGTCGATGATGCCGACGCTGCTGCAGGGTGACTACATTTTTGTCAAGAAATATTCCTACGGTTTGCGACTTCCCGTGCTGGAGAAGAAATTCATCGAGACCGGCGATCCGGTGCGCGGAGACGTGGTGGTATTTCGCCTGCCATCAGACCCGAGCGTCAATTACATCAAACGGATTGTCGGTTTGCCCGGAGACGAAATCGTCTATGACAATCACCGGCTAACGGTCAACGGCGATTCGGTCGCGGTTCGATCCGATCCGGACTCTGACAGTTCCGTATTGCGCTTCATCGAAACGCTGGACGAACGGGATCACGCCATCCTGATCGCCAATCCCTCCAACACCATGCGCGATGGTCGCTACACCGTTCCCGACGGGCAGTATTTTGTGATGGGTGATAATCGCGACAACAGCCGCGACAGCCGCTTTATCGGCGCGATACCGGAAACGCACCTGGTCGGAGAGGCGGTGCGCATTTGGATGCATATGGACGGGCTGGAATGGCCGGACTGGGGCCGTATTGGCAAGAAGATTCAATAATGTGGTGCGAGTCACTGATTTCACCGGTAAAATTGGGCTAGGCTCGAATCCTGCCTGGTGGAGTTAAACGCATGAATCGCCCGAATATCGGCCCAAAAATCGCAGCTGGACGCTCAATCCGCAGTCGAGCCGCATGCCCGCGGTCGCGTTCACGCCAGGGCGGCATGACCGCGGTCGGCATGCTGATTCTTGCCGTATTCATAGGTCTGTTCGCATTTGCGGCGATTCGATTGACACCTGTTTACCTGAACTACCTCAAGGTGGCCGGGGTCCTCAATGGTGTGTACGAGGAATTTGACGGGCAAAACTCATCGCGGGGAATGATCCGCAAATCCGTGCAGCGCCGATTCGACGTTGAAAGCGTCAGCGTGATAACGTTCCGCGACATCAATGTAAGTCCCGAAAATAACGGCTTCAGGGTCGCGGCAATCTACGACCACACTTCGCCCTTTATCGGCAATATCTCGTTCACCGTTCATTTCAACAAGCAGGTCCTGATACGCCGCTAGACCGTGCTGCCCCCCCACTGTGGTATTTTGAGGAACCCGATAGCGCCGCGGAGGTGCGATTCACTTGATTAGTGTGGGCAAATCGAGCATGTATTTTGGATAAAGCCGCAGGCTGGTTGAAAAAAACACTGCAATACGAATTCAGCGACGACCTGTTGTTGCGACAGGCGCTGAGCCATCGCAGCGCTACCGTCGTAAACAACGAACGACTGGAGTATCTGGGTGACGCTGTGTTGCAATTAGTCGTGTCTGAACACGTATTCCGGCAACAGCCCGATGCCGATGAAGGCACTTTGAGCAGGCTACGGTCATCCCTGGTGAAGGACACGACACTGGCCGAGGTCGCGTCGTCACTTGGTGTTGGTGACCAGCTGATCCTGGGCTCAGGTGAGAAGAAAGCGGGCGGACACCGGCGCGCGTCCATACTGGCGGATGCTCTCGAAGCAATTTTTGCGGCCGTGTATCTGGATGCCGGATTCGATGCGGCCAGGCAGGTGATACAAAAAGCGTATGCCGAACGCCTCCTGAACCTGTCTGCGGCGGCCGAACTCAGAGATCCGAAGACACGCTTGCAAGAGCTACTGCAGTCGCGAAAAATTCCACTGCCACGGTACCGGGTCGTGGAGGTTTCCGGCAAGCCTCATCAACAGTCCTTCGAGGTCAGCTGCAGTGTCGAGGAACCGCCATTGCAAAGCAGCGGGCACGGAGTATCGCGCCGCGAAGCCGAGCAAGCGGCCGCTGCCGATATGCTGGAGCGGCTGGGCAAGGCCGGATAGATGCTGGCCGACACGGAATTTCGCTGCGGTTTTGTCGCGGTGATCGGTCGACCCAATGTCGGCAAATCGACGTTGATCAATGCGCTTCTCGGCCAGAAGATCAGCATCGTTACGCCGAAACCACAGACAACCCGTCACCGCATACTGGCAGTGCATTCGGAGCCTGACAGTCAGATAATTTTCATTGATACGCCCGGCTTGCATCGTGGCAGCGGCAAAGCGATGAATCGAATGATGAATCGCACCGCCGCGAATGCGCTGGCCGAGGCAGACGTGGTGTTGTTTGTCAGTGAGGCCGGCCGTTGGACACGCGAGGACCAGGACGTCCTGCAGCGATTACAGTCCTGCAACACGCCGGCAATTGCGCTGCTCAACAAGATTGACAAGGTGCAGCCACGGGAACGCCTGTTGCAGGCACTGTCCGATAGTTCTGCCCGCCACGATTTTGCAGAAATCATGCCAATTTCGGCCCGCAAGGGCGACAATCTGGACCGACTTCTTGCACTGCTTCCTGAATACCTGCCGCTATCGCCACCGTTATTTCCGCATGACATGCTGACGGATCGCAGCGAAATATTCCGTGCTGCTGAAGTCATCCGCGAGAAACTCACGCTGTCCCTGAGTCAGGAATTGCCGTACGGTTTGACCGTACAAATCGAGCAGTACCTCAGGGAAAGCAAGGGCATCGCGATCAACGCCATTGTCTGGGTAGAACGGGACAGTCAGAAAGGCATCGTGGTCGGTAAGGGTGGCAGCTTGTTGAAGAAGATCGGGCGCGCGGCCCGGCTGGAGCTGAAAGCGCAACTCGGCCAACCGGTGCACCTCGAGCTTTGGGTCAAGGTCAAGGACAACTGGGCCGACAGCGAGAAAGAATTGCAAAGCCTTGGCTACGATGCGCACTGAGCGGAGCGGAGCGCATCTGACATGAGCGCAAGCAGGCGAATACAAAACGAACCGGCCTGGCTGCTGCATCATCGACCCTTTCGTGATTCAAGCAAGATTCTGGACATCCTGAGCCGGAATCACGGGAGGCTGTCACTGGTCGCGCGCGGTAGCCGCTCCGCCAGGTCGAAACTTCGCGGCATTCTGCGGCCGTTCCTGCCGCTACAATTATCCTGGGTTATCCGGTCTGATCTGGGTACCTTGATCGGGGCTGAAATGCAGAGTGCGCCGATCGCGTTGACGGGCGAGGCATTGCTCTCCGGTTACTACCTGAATGAATTGTTGCTGAATCTGCTGCATCGCCACGATCCGCAGCCTGAGATTTTCGCCATATACAGCGAGACCATTGCGCACCTCGCCGGTCAGCCGGCAATTTCGCGGCAGTTGCGCGGATTCGAGATCGATCTGCTGCGAATACTTGGCTACGCGCTCATTCTCGATCATGATACGAAAACCAGGAACCCGTTGTTGCCCGACCAGTGCTACGAATATCTCGTTGAACAAGGACCTGTGCCGGTCAGCGACCGCGAAGGGCCGATGATCTTTAGTGGTCTGCAACTACAGCGAATCGGTCAGCAGGAATTTTCGCAGCCGGAAGTATTACGATGCGCCATGCGGCTCACGCGGGAAGTTATTGCGCATCATCTGGCTGGCCGGGAATTGAAAAGTCGCAGGGTACTGCAGGAAATTCACAGGCAAAGGCGCAGGGGGCAGTCGATCTCGAAGGATGAATGATTGAGCAAAATGAACAAACAATACCTGGGCGTTAACGTCGATCACGTTGCAACACTACGCCAGGCGCGTGGCACGCCTTATCCGGATCCGTCGGCAGCCGCTCTGCTGGCCGAACAGGCGGGGGCGGATAGCATTACCGTGCACCTGCGTGAAGACCGCCGGCATATTCAGGAACACGACTTGCAGAAGCTTGAGGCGCAGATGCAAACCCACATGAATCTCGAAATGGCAGTGACCGACGAGATGTTGCAAATCGCCGCAAAGATCGGCCCGCAGGATTGCTGCCTGGTACCGGAAAACCGCGCCGAACTGACTACCGAGGGTGGGCTCGAGGTTGCGGGACAGCAGCAGAAAATCAGAGACGCCTGCGTGCGGTTGGCTGAGTGTGGAATCCGCGTATCGCTGTTCATCGACCCGGATTCGAGACAGCTTGACGCCGCGGTGGCGGCGCGGGCACCGGTCGTCGAACTGCATACCGGTGCCTATGCGGAGGCACAGGGTAGCGAGCAGGAAGTGGAACTGGAGCGGATCGCTGCGGCCGTGGCTTACGGCAATGAAATCGGCCTTACAGTGCATGCCGGCCATGGTCTGCACTATGACAACGTGACACCCATCGCCGCAATCGAGAATATCGTGGAACTGAATATTGGGCACGCGATTGTCGCTCGCGCGATTTTCGACGGCATGAAAAACGCAGTGGCCGAGATGCGGCGCCTGATGGATCAGGCAAGGAATCGTTGAGAGTCCGGCATGATATTCGGTATCGGCACGGACCTCGTGGAGCTCGCGCGGGTACAGGAGACATACGATCGATTTGGCGAGCGCTTCGTCGAACGCCTGTTGATGGACGAGGAACGGCAACTCTTCGAGCGCAGCAACTGGCCGGTACGCTTCCTGGCGATGAGATTCGCGGCCAAGGAAGCCGCGGTAAAAGCAATGGGCACCGGGTTCGCACACGGCATGTGGATTCGTGATGTCGGCATCGTCAACAACGCCTGGGGCCGGCCGCTGATCATCTGGTCGGAACGTGGCAAGGGCGTGTGTGATGAGCTCGGCATTGGCGAAGGGCACGTCAGCCTGACCGATGAGGCCGGCCTGATCCTGGCCTTCGCGGTTGTCATGAAAGCGTAGATCAATTTATGCATTGTTTTTCCTTTGACATCGAGACCATCCCCGACGTCGAATTCGGCCGCCGGATGTGGGGTCTCGAAGATCTGTCCGACGAAGATGTCGGTAATGCCATGACGTTCATGCGGCAGCAGGCCACCGGCAGTGATTTTCTGCCTTTGCATCAACATCGTGTCGTGGCGATCTCGGTTGCATTGCGCACTCGGGACACGTTTCGTGTCTGGAGTCTGGGCGATGCGGACTCTGATGAGGCAGAGTTGCTACGGCGCTTCTTCGACGGCATCGAAAAATATTCACCGGACCTGGTGTCGTGGAACGGCAGTGGCTTCGATTTGCCGGTACTGCATTACCGTGCGCTGAAGCACGGCATCCAGGCGCCACGCTACTGGGAAACGGGCGATGGAGATCGCGAGTTTCGCTATAACAATTACCTGAGTCGTTTTCACTGGCGGCATGTCGACCTGATGGATGTGCTGGCCGGATTTCAGCCGCGCGGCAGGGCGAGCCTGGACCAGATCGCAGTCATGCTCGGCTTCCCGGGCAAGCTCGGCATGAGCGGCGATAAGGTATGGCAGTGCTGGCTCGATGGCGGCATCGAGGAGATTCGCAATTACTGCGAGACGGATGTGCTCAACACTTATCTCGTCTATCTTCGATTCGAACAGATGCGCGGCAAACTGGATGGCAGTGACCTGCAGCGGGAGTATGAGCTGGTCCGCTCGACCATCAGCGCACTGGATCGGCCCCACCTGTCAGAGTTCAACGACCACTGGCCCGTCTCGACCTGATATTGCACCAGCTGCTCCATGAAACGAAAAAGAGAACCCGAAGTCGGAATCATAGACTCTGTCACCCATGACGGCAGGGGCATCGCCGCCGTGGCCGGTAAGAAAGTCTTTGTCGCCGGGGCGCTCGCTGGCGAGGAGGTCAGGTTTCTGCGTCGCAAGAGGCGCCGCAATTTTGATGAGGCAGAGTTGCTTGAGGTCCTGCAACCGGCGGCGCAGCGCATCTCGCCACGATGTGATGTATTCGGTATTTGCGGCGGTTGCTCATTGCAACACGTTTCGGAGGCAGCACAACGGGAAATCAAGTTGCGCGCGCTGCGGGACAACCTGTCACGCATTGGTCGGGTCGAACCGGAGCAATGGCTGGAACCCCTGTTCGATGACAGCGAAGATGGCGCCTGGTATTACCGTCGCCGGGCACGCCTGGCGGTGAAGGACGTGCCGGCCAAGGGCCGGGTGCTGGTCGGTTTTCGCGAGCGCCACGCACCGTTCGTCACCGACATGCATCGATGCGAAGTTCTTGCCGGTGGCACCGCTGAACTGATTGATCCGTTGAGCGAACTGATTGCGCGCCTCAGTATCCGCGCCCGCTTGCCACAGATCGAGGTCGCGGTCGGCGACAATGTCACAACGTTGGTGTTGCGCGTGCTCGATCCCCCATCAGACGAGGATTTATCGGAACTCGCGGGCTTTGCCCGTGCCCATAATCTGCAGATATCGCTGCAACCGGGCGGTCCCGATTCCGTGGCGGCTCTTTGTCCGGAGCAGGCTGAGGAGCTGAGTTATCGGCTTGAAAAGTTCGCGGTCGACATTCAGTTCGAAGCGACCGATTTCGTGCAAATCAATGGTCCCGTCAATCAGCTTATGGTGTCGGGGGTGATCGAATTGCTGCAGATTTCAACGCAACACCGCGTGCTGGACCTGTACTGCGGTATCGGCAATTTTTCCTTACCGCTGGCACGCCAGGCCGAATTTGTTCTCGGACTGGAATACGAGCATCGCCTGGTGTCCCGCGCGACCGCAAATGCAGCCAGCAATGAGATTGTGAACGCCGAATTCCGAACCGCAGACCTGTCGCAGGTAGACGGTAGCGAAACCTGGGTTCGGCAACACTGGGACCGGGTTCTGCTGGATCCTGCCCGCAGCGGAGCGGCGGAAGTCGTGGCGCAGATGACGGCTATCGCGCCGTCCAGGATTGTCTATGTGTCCTGCCATCCGGGAACCCTGGCGCGGGATGCCGGCAGCCTGGTGCGGGATGCCGGTTACCGCCTCGAAGCTGCCGGAATCATCGACATGTTTCCCCACACCGGCCATGTGGAGTCACTTGCGGTTTTTTCAAAAAACCAATAAAAACAACGCGACAGCCTGCTAGGCTCTGGTCATGGCACTTGGACCCGTGATGCTGGACATCGATGGAGTCGCGCTCAGTCCCGCGGATCGCGAACTGCTGCGGGAGCCGGCAGTTGGCGGCGTGGTCCTGTTCAGCCGCAATTATGAGTCGCCGGATCAGGTTGCGGACCTGATTGAGAGCATCCGTGCCCTCAGAGGCCCACCGTTGTTGATCGCGGTCGATCATGAAGGTGGCAGAGTGCAGAGATTTCGTGACGGCTTTACGGCGGTGCCGCCGATGCGCCAGCTCGGCAGACTGTATGACAGCGCTGCGGACGAGGCGCTGGAGCTGGCGCAGTCGGCAGGCTGGTTGATTGCTGCAGAACTGCGTGCAGTCGGGGTCGATCTTTGCTTCGCGCCCTGTGTTGACCTTGACTGGGGAATCAGCGACGTCATCGGTGATCGCTCATTTCACCGCAACCCGGAAGTAGTCGCCGAGCTCGCCGTCGCATTCTGTCGTGGTTTGCGCAACGCCGGCATGTCGGCAGTCGCCAAGCATTTTCCGGGGCATGGCGCGGTAGTTGCTGATTCGCATGAAAAATTGCCGGTGGACCGGCGCGCATTCGGTGACCTGCTTGACGACATGCGGCCCTATGAAAAATTAAACAACAACCGGCAACTGGCGGCTGTGATGCTGGCACACGTGGTGTATGCGGAAACGGATCCGCTGCCGGCCGGATTCTCTGCCTACTGGATCCAGAATCAACTGCGTTCGCAACTCGGTTTTGACGGTGCCGTCTTTAGCGACGATCTGAGCATGAAAGCCACCGAATCCTTTGGTTCAATGCCGCGTCGCGCAAAGCTGGCACTGAAGGCTGGTTGCGATATGGTACTGATTTGCAACGACCGTCCGGTAGCCAAGGTGACGGTTGCGGCACTCAGGGACTATTCGAACCCGATGTCGCTGGTGCGACTGGCGCGGCTGCACGGTACCGGCAAACTGCTGCGTGAGACGCTGCTCGCGAGCGAAGAATGGCAATCGACAGTTGACCGGCTGGCAGTCTGGCATGAGCGACCGACGCTCGATCTGAACGCATGAATCGTATTGGTCGCCGCCGGATCAGGCAGGCGCTGTCCGTGGCTATTCAGTTTAATTGTCCGCTCACCGCCGAAGAGTGGACGGGCAAGTGGGAGAATGCCGACAGGCAAAAGTCGAGCCGGCACCGACATAATGATCATCGCCAGCTCGAACTATCCTTACGGGGTGACGCGCACAACAATCGGGGGCACAAGATGTTTAGATCAATCACGGTCGGCTTGTTGTTTATGGTTCTTTCAGCTTGCACAGACACGGGTCTCAGCCCGGGCGAGGGTTACATAGCTGTCGAGGGCGGTCGCATCTGGTACCGAATCGTTGGGTCTGGCAATGAAACCCCGCTTCTCCTGCTCCACGGTGGTCCTGGCGCACCAAGCTATTACCTGAATCCCCTTGAAAGGGTTGCAGAGGACAGGCCTGTGGTCTTTTACGACCAGCTGGGCGCTGGCCGATCTGATCGACCTGCCGACTCCGCACTGTGGCATGTGGACCGGTTCGTGAATGAGCTAGCGCAGGTTCGCGAGGCACTCAATCTGGATGAAGTCCATGTTCTTGGCCATTCGTGGGGCACTATGCTCGCCGTCGACTACATGCTAACGAATCCACAAGGGGTTCGCAGCCTGATTCTTGCCAGTCCGGCGCTGAGTGTTCAGCGTTGGTCTGAAGATGCCAAGCGTTTGATCGCGCGGCTCCCTGATACGTTACAGGGAGTTATCGAACATCATGAAAGTGCCGGTACGACCGATGCTGCCGAATATCAGGAGGCTGTGATGGAGTACTACAAACGGTATCTTTCTCGATCCGATCCATGGTCGCCGGATCTCGAAACCACATTCGAGAACTTTAATTGGGAGATCTATGGTCTGATGTGGGGTCCAAGCGAGTTCATGGCTACCGGTTCGTTGAAAACCTATGAGCGGGAAAACGTATTACCCGAACTCGATCTTCCCGTCCTCTTCACGGCGGGAAGATACGACGAAGCAACGCCCGAAACTGTGAAACATTTTCAGAGTCTGGTGCCAAATTCCAGAATCGCGATCTTTGAAAACAGTGCCCATATGACGATGCTGGATGAGCCAGAGGCATACGCAGACACCGTTCGTCGATTTCTCAACGAGATCGACTCAGTCGAGTGAATCCGTAGTAATGGAACGGTCCCCGAGGCGCCGCTGATAGCGCTGTCACAGCAGATCCTGCGTGACGTTTCCGCGGTAACTTCCGTCTCTGAATCTGTATGGGGACTGTCCCCAATTCGAGGACAGTCCCCTGCGCGGTCTTAACCAGCAGCTGATAAGTGGCGGCATAGATATAGCCACAGAGCTCGGTGATCTCGCGCCCGAGTTCCTCGGAACGCACATAACGGGGGTGGATAAGGGGTGCTGCGGCTGCCATGGCGGCCTCCCTGCCTGCCGCCAAAATGCTGTATAAATGATCAGCAATTTACGCTTATCTCACTGATAATTAATTAGTTATTTCTTAACAATTTCTTGATCATATTCGCTTGACAATGCCTGTATGATCGAATCGAAGCCAAAACACAAGAATCACAGCGAACGGAGGCAGAAACGTTGACAGATTCCGGGACACAGTACGCGCTGCTTGCCGGCAGCGGATTTCAGGCCTTCGGCGAGGAGTCGGCAGAGTACCGGGTGGCGACCAAATATGGCGATCCGTCCAGTCCTGTGCGCGAGCTGGAGTATGGTGACCACACCGTTTTTCTGATCGCCCGGCATGGCGACGGCCTCGGTATCGCGGCGCATCTGGTGAATTATCGCGCCAACATGATGGCGCTCAGATCGCTGGGCGTCGACAATGTACTCGCGGTCAACACGGTCGGTGTCATCAGTGCCAAGCAGTGCCCCGGTCAGCTGGCGGTGCCTGACCAGCTGATCGACAATACCTATGGACGGGATCACAGTATTTATGACAACGATTCGGCTAGTCTTCAGCACATCGATTTCAGCGATCCGTTCTGTCCTCAGGTCAGGCAATCCATACTGCAGGCCGCGAAGGCTGCCGGGATCGACTGTCATGATGGAGGCGTTTATGCCGTGACCCAGGGCCCCAGGCTCGAAACAGCGGCGGAGGTCGACCGCCTGGAGCGTGATGGCGCCGACTATATCGGCATGACGGCCATGCCGGAAGCGTCGCTGGCGATGGAACTCGATATGCGTTACGCGTGTCTGTCGCTGCTGGTGAATTACGCGGCAGGGCGCGGGGAGAAGGCGATTCATGAAGATATCGAGGCCAGTACGATGACCGCCAAATTGCAGGCGATGAAAGTTCTGCGCGAGTTTTTTCATCAACTGCCGTAGTGGCCGTCGACGCTATGCGAACATTAGATGGCAAACTACTGGAGGTGCTGCTCGATGGCTCGGCCGAGCCATTGCTGGTTGCCGAGATCGATAGCTCGGACTGGCGGGTCGTGCTTTGCAACCAGGCGTTAGCTGCCATTGTCGGCACTGATTCCATAACCGGGCAGCCGTTTGCTGACGTGATCGAAAAACTGCTTGGCCGTGAACTCGCATTGGAAATCAGCGAAGCCGTGCGCTCCGGCGAAGAATCCAGCCTGCCGGTCGAGATGGCCGGGCGTGAGTATCTGCTGGTGCTGCGCCCGGTGTCGCCCGGCGGCAATCGTGCGAGCAGGTATTTCGCCGCTTACTGGCGCGGTGCCGCGGGTTCGGAGACGGCGGCCGGGGACAGCGAAACCCGCCAGGCGTTGCTGAAGGCCAAACGCCGCATACGCGATCTTTCGCGCGACGATCCGGTCACCGGCCTGTTGAACGGCAATTCTTTCGCGGAAGTGCTGGCTCACGATTGGGCCGTCGCTGCCCGGGATAAATCAGCACTGGCCCTGGTGTGTTTTTCAGTGGATGACTTTGCTGCTTATCTCGAGGTATTCGGCCGCCATGCCACCGATTCCTGCCTGCGAAGGGTGGCGCAGGCCATCCGCCGCTGCCTGCGCCGTGCCAGTGATGTTGTCGCTCGCATCGAGGCGGACAAGCTGATTGTTCTGTCGCACGGCTCCGACGAGGCGGCAGTCCATGAATTTGCTGCGACCATAGCTGCCACTATCCGCGAACTGGGCCTGCATCATCCGCACTCAAAAGTGTCGCGGTTTGTGACGGTGTCATTTCAGGTCGCGCACAAACAGGCAGGCAAGGACAAATCCGGTCCTACCGACTTCTTAAAAAGCGTCCTTGAGTCCTGATCCCTTTATTCATCTGCGCTGAGTAAAGCATTCGGGTCGGCCTGGTTCGCGTCGGGCTCTTCCTCCTCCGGAGCTTCATATCGCGTGACTTTGGCCAGGAGGCCGAATTTGGGGTGGTCGAAGTAGCGCAGATCGCCGCTCTTGACGATGCGATCTTCGAACAAGCGGTAGTGGATCGGCAACGCCGCTGGTCTTTCCTCAAAATTCTCGAATTCGTACGGGGCTCTGCCGTCGCCGAAGGTGATGGTTTCCCCGGTCGACTGTGCGCCAGTCTGTGAGGACGCAGCATCCAGCGTCAGATCGACTACGAGGTGCAGGTAGCGACTCAGATAAAGCGTCAGGCTGCCGTCCAGGCGCAGTGGCGGGATTCCAAGCATCCGCAGGCGAATCGCCGGTGACAGGTCCTTGTCGACGGTGACTTGTGTCCAGCCTGCTCGCATGACCGGCTGGTATGCGTCGAGTCTAACGAGTCTGTCGTAGATCCCGTTCATCGAGAAGTCGTCGGGATCCTGCACGAACAAATCGACCTGCACGGGCGAAACGATTTCTTCGAGGGCGATGTCCTCCGGGTCAGGCTCAGGAAGCAGAAAGTCCTCGGGCAGCACCGTTCCTGGATCGCCGAATACCGGAATATCTTCCGCCAATTCCTCCACCGGCGGTTCGTCAGGCAAGAAAATCTCGCTGCCGGCAGAAACCGTGTCTGCGTATTTGAAAATTATCAACTCGACCGTGTAACGACGTACTTCTTCGATCTCGGTTTCGAGTGTGTCGGCATCTGGCGGCGGGTCGATTTCCTGGGCGCCGGCAGATGTGCTCAGCAACAGTGCCAAAAGGCAGCCGCTGAGCAGCTGCCGGCCCGGTCTGGAACAATATTTGGCTCGCATGTTGATTATCCCGTCATCGCCCGGCCGCTGTCCGCAGCTGGCGCAAGTTCGCTCAGCAGGGCCCCGATTTTCGCAAATCTGTCAGTGGTTTCAGCCATATTCATGCGGAACTGTAATCGATGTGCGCCCCGCATTCGATATCTGTGTCCATCATTCTGCACCAGTTGCACCAGGCGCAAGGGGTCGACCCGGGCCTCGGCGCCGAACACAAGGTAGCCGCCGGCTTCCGCTGCGTCGATCTTCTCGATACCGAGTAACACCGCATCCAGCTTGATCGCGGCGATTTGCATCAGGTTCCTGGCAGCCTCGGGCAACAATCCGAAGCGGTCGATCAGTTCCACCTGCAGATCCCGCAATTCTTCATCTGAAGAGGCGCTGGCAATGCGCTTGTACAACATCAATCGCAGGTGAACATCCGGCACATAATCTTCGGGCAATAACGCCGGCAGGTGCAAATTAATTTCCACGCCGGCATGGAGCGGTTGCTCGAGATTGGGCTCGCTACCCTTGCGCAATGACTCTACGGCCCTGGCCAGCAACTCGGTATACAAGGAAAACCCGATCTCCTGAATCTGACCGCTCTGCGTGTCACCGAGAAGTTCCCCCGCACCGCGAATCTCGAGATCGTGTGTGGCCAACGTGAATCCGGATCCCAGGTCCTCCAGCGAATCGATTGCTTCCAGGCGTTTGATCGCGTCCGTCGTCATGGCCGCGCGCGGTGGCGCCATGAGGTAGGCGTAGGCGCGATGATGTGAGCGGCCGACGCGTCCGCGGAGTTGGTGCAATTGCGCCAGGCCAAAGCGGTCGGCCCCATTGATGATGATGGTATTGGCAGTGGGGACGTCGATGCCGCTCTCGATTATCGTGGTGCATAACAGCACATTGAAGCGGCGGTGATAGAAATCCAGCATGACCTGCTCGAGTTCGCGTTCCGGCATCTGGCCGTGTCCGACGCGAATATCGGCCTCCGGAACCAGTTTTTGCAGGTGCAGAGCGATACGCCCGATGTCCTCAACCCTGTTGTGAATGAAGTAGACCTGACCGCCGCGCTTGATTTCCCGCAGGCAAGCTTCTCGGATAAGTACATCATTCCATTCGCTGACGAAGGTCTTGACCGCGAGTCGCTCTGCTGGAGGCGTTGTGATCAGGGACATCTCGCGCAGGCCGCCTAATGCCATATTCAATGTCCTGGGGATTGGCGTAGCCGTCAGCGTCAGCACATCGACTTCGCTGCGCAATGTTTTTATGGCTTCCTTATGGCGTACGCCAAAGCGATGTTCCTCGTCGATGATGACCAGGCCCACATCGCGGAAGTCTTTCGTGTGTTGCAGCAATTTGTGCGTGCCGATGACGATATCGATCGAACCGCTGCGTAGCCCCGCCACTATGTCTTGCGATTCCTTTTTTGTTCGGAACCGTGACATGACTTCAACGCGCACTGGCCAGTCCGCAAATCGATCCTGGAACGTCTGCCCGTGTTGCTGCGCCAGGAGTGTCGTTGGAACCAGGATGGCGACCTGTTTCCCGCCGTGTACCGCTGCAAAACTTGCCCGCAATGCCACTTCGGTTTTACCGAATCCCACATCGCCGCAGACAACGCGATCCATCGGCCGATCGGATCCAAGATCGGCAAGCACCTCATCGATGGTGCGCGCCTGATCTTCTGTGGCTTCGAAAGTGAAGCCGTCTTCAAAGGCCCGGTAGTCGGCCTCCGGCCAGCTGAAACGGTGGCCGGGCCGTGCCGCGCGACGTGCATAGACGTCCAGCAGCTCGGCTGCAACATCCCGAATCTTTTCAATCGCCCGCCGTCTGGCTCTGGCCCACTGATCGCTCCCCAGTCGGTGCAGTGGCGCGTTGTCCGCCGAGGCGCCGGTATAGCGGGAAATCAGGTCCAGCGCATGCACCGGCACATACAGTTTGTCGCCATCAGCGTATTCCAGGCACAGGAACTCGCCCTCCGCACCACTGGTTTTCAAGGTCATCAGGCCGAGGTAGCGGCCGACACCATATTCTGCATGTACGACGGGCGAGCCTTCCTGCAGGTCATTCAATTGTCGAATGATGGTTTCCGGATCACGCTCGGTGCGGCGGCGGCGTTGACGATGCCGTGGTTTTTCACCGAAAAGCTGTTGTTCGCTGATGATGGCGATACCGGCATCCGGCAGAATCACGCCGTCTTCGACGGGCGCAATCGATACGCCTGCTTGCGACTCGCCATCCAGGAAAGCGGACCAGCTATCCACCCGGCTGATATCCAGTCCGCGTCCGCTGAGTAAATCGAAAATATGTTCGCGCCGCCCGGCTGAATCGGCACTGAATAGCACCCGTCCGTCGAACTCGCTCATGAAACCAACCAAGGCGGCGGCTGCATCCTCGTATCTGGCCTCGAACCTGAGCGCCGGAGCCTTGCGCGCCGGCAAATTCAGCGCGCTTTCATGGCGCTGAAGTTTGTGCGCGCCATAGCGGAAGCAGCGCGAATTGTCGAGCTGCCCGCTAATGCTGTCCGGATCGTTGAAACTTTCGGCGGGCGCGAGGATCGGCCGTGTCGGGTCGAGGCTGCAGAGTTCGTATCTTTCCTCAATTTCCTGCCAGCTTTGCTGCAGTATCGATGTGACATGCTGCGGGACAAGCAGCACCGCGTCCGGTGGCAGGTAGTCGAGCAACGTGGCTGTCGAATCAAAAAACAGCGGCAGGTAGTATTCGATGCCGCCGTGTGCAATACCGTCGGAAATCTCACGATATACCCTGGAACGGGAAGGCTGCCCCTCGAATCTTTCCCGGTAGCGTTGCCGGAATTGCCGCACGTCTTGTGCATCCAACGGAATTTCTCTGGCGGGCAGTATGCGAATCGAAGGTACCTTGTCCCCGGATAACTGGGTTTCGGGGTCGAACCAGTGCAGGCTTTCAATTTCGTCGTCAAAGAAATCGATACGCAACGGCGCAGTCGATCCCATCGGGAACACGTCCAGCAATGAGCCGCGTACCGCATATTCGCCATGTTCATCGACCTGTGGCACGCGCAGATAACCCGCTGCAGTCAATGAATCGATGAATTGCTGGCGTGGAATGGTCTGACCCTGGGACAAACTCAATGAACGTGCGGCGACATAGTCGACAGGCGGTAGTCGTTGTAGCAGCGACGGTGCGGAAACGATGACGACACCGCGGTCGAGGACCGGTAACGCGGCTAAAACCGCGAGACGTTGCGAAACGATGTCCTGGTGCGGTGAAAAGCTGTCATATGGCAGGGTCTCCCACTCCACGAAATGCTCCACGGGCAAATCGGGCGCTGCGAAATAGCGAATCTCGGCTTCCAGCTGATCGGCGTGTCGCGGGTCGCCGGCGAGCACCAACAGCGGTCGCTGCAGGCCCTCTGCCAGTTCTGCCGCAAGCAATGAGACGCTGGCGCCGATCAGGCCGCCGAGTGATACCTGCTGCGCCGTCGTTGACAACGGGGAGGAGGCAAGGAGTGATTTGCGGGCCACGGATTTTCACGCGGGAAAAACGGCCAGCGATTATCGCACAGACACGAGCGCCGTCGCAGGGCGACGGCGAAAAAAACCTGACAGATCAGGAAATCAGCGTTTGCTGACGGCGTGAATGACGCGGTCGTATTCGAAAAATACAACGAACTCCGGGTAATCCCAGCGGGTTATCGGCGGATCACCGACGGGAACTTCCCTGGAACTGGGGCTACCGAAATCTCTTTCGACCCGGGATTGCGTCATTCCGCGGGACGGCTTGCCCGGCTGCTCGAATTGCGCAGCATTTTCGCTGCCACCCATCTGCAGCGTTTCTGCGCTGACGAGCCCTGCGAACCCGCAGGCGAGAGCAATTAGAACGGATGCGCTGAGCTTGGACATCGGAGCCTCTCCAGAAAATTACCTGGCGACTATAGCACCGGCCACCGGTGCAAAAAAACACTTGATTCGCCAGGATTTCTACACTTTACAGGCGGTGTGGCGAAACTGTGAACGTCGTCACAGTTCGCCGGCAGGTCAGCGTCCCCGGCCGGCGCCGGGCGCAGGCCGAACCGGGACCGGCATATGTGGTTTAATGCGCCGGATGGTCAAACCGGTAGAACTCTTCGTCGGCCTGCGCTACCTGCGGGCCAAACGGCGCACAAAGTTCGTCTCGTTTATTACCCTGATATCGCTGGCAGGCGTGGCCTTGGGCGTGGCCGCGCTCATTGTCATCCTCTCGGTCATGAACGGTTTCGAGGCTGAACTGCGGGATCGCCTGCTGAGCATGACGGCGCATGGTTACGTGACCGGCCAGGATGGTTCGGTCGCTGACTGGAAAACGTTGCAAGCGGAGATCGGCCGCGAACCGGGAGTGCTGGCCGCTGCTCCCTACGTGACAATGGAAGGAATGGTACGCAGTGGCAGGATGCTCAAAGGTGTATTCGTCAATGGTGTCCTGCCGGAATACGAGCAGGCCGTGTCCGGTCATACGATAAATTTCATCGAAGGTCAGCTCGACGTGCTGGTGCCCGGCATGAAAAGTATTGTGCTCGGACGCATCCTGGCACTCGATCTCGGCGTACGCATCGGCGACGGCGTGGTACTGCTGATTCCGAGGCCGGTCGGCGACGGTACACTTGAGCCGATACTTGAGCGATTCATACTGCGGGGCGTATTTGAAGCCGGTGTGCAGGATCACGACGCTTCACTGGCGCTGCTGCACGTCGCGGATGCTGCGCGCATGCTGTCGATGGACGATGCTGTGAGCGGCGTCCGTTTTCTGGGGGACGATGTCTTGCGGGCGCCGGCCATTGCCGCATCCCTGGTCGAGCGCCTCGGTGATAACTATCGGAGCAGCGACTGGACCGTCGAAAATGCCAGCTACTTCAGGGCGATCCGCCTTGAAAAGACCATGATGTCGCTGATTTTGTCGCTGATCATAGGCGTTGCAGCATTTAATATCGTTGCCAGCCTGGTCATGGTCGTTACCGATAAGACCACCGACATTGCGATCCTTAGAACGCTGGGCATGGGCCCGAACGACGTCGTGCGCGTGTTTTTTATCCAGGGAGCGGTCATCGGCTGGCTGGGCGTTTTCCTGGGAGTGCTGCTCGGGGTCGTTTTGGCAATCAATGTGCCCACACTGGCACCCGCGCTGGAGCAATTCTTCGGTTTTCAGATCATGCCCGGAGACGTCTATTACGTCACGGCGATTCCATCGGTACTGGAGTCCGCCGATGTTACGATCATCGCGATTGCTGCTTTCCTGCTGACCTCGCTCGCAACACTGTATCCGGCGCGGCGGGCGGCTCATGTCAAGCCGGCGGTTGCGTTACGCTATGAGTAGGCCGATATGAGGTATTGGTTCGAATTTTGGGTCGGCAGGCGCTACGTCCGGTCGCGTAGCAGCAACAGTTTTGTATCGCTGATATCCGCAATCTCGATGTTGGGTATTGCCATCGCTGTGGCCGTGCTGATTATTGTGCTGTCGGTGGTCAACGGCTTCGAGCGTGAACTGCAGAACCGTCTACTGGCAATGTCGGCGCATGCGAGTATCGAGGATCCGCGGGGCCAGCTCGATAATTGGAGGTTGCGTGTGGATCAGGCGCGCAGCAATGCTCGCGTTAATGCGGCCGCGCCGTATATTGACGGCCAGGCATTACTGGTTGCAGGCAATAAGCTTAGCGGCGTTGAACTGCGTGGCATCGAGCCGCAACTCGAGGACCAGGTATCCGGGATCAGTAGTGTGATCACCGCGGGCGGGTTGAGCGATTTGCAGCCCGGGAGCTTCAATATTCTGCTCGGATCGGAACTGGCGCAGGCGCTGGACGTTGCAGTCGGTGACAAGCTAACGGTGACGCTGGCCGAAGGCATTGTGACGCCGGCAGGTGTGCTGCCACGCACGAAACGATTTACGGTGGCCGGGTTTTATCGCGTCGGCATGTATGAATTTGACCGCCGCCTGGCATTTATCAATCTGCAGGATGCGCAGAAGCTGTTCCGCATGCGGGATACTGCCAGTGGCATCCGTCTTGCGGTCACCGAAATCTATGCTGCCGCGGCGATAGTACGGGAGGTTGCGCTGGACGCCGGAGGTGGCGTGCTGGTGAGTGACTGGACGAGGCGCCACGTCAATTTCTTTCGCTCGATTCAGATCACCAAGTCAATCCTGTTCGTCATCTTGTTGATGGTGGTCGCGGTCGCTGCGTTCAATATCGTGTCTACGCTGGTAATGGTTGTGAAAGACAAGCAGGCGGATATCGCGATATTGCGCACGGCCGGCGCGCGACCATCCAGCATTCTGAAAATATTTGTTACGCAGGGCAGCATTATTGGCATAACGGGTACGCTGGCCGGGATGTTGCTGGGCGTCGTCGTGACATTGAACCTGGAGACCATTGTGGGATTTACGGAGGCAAGTTTCGGCATCAAATTCCTGGCCGCCGATGTCTACTTTATCAGCGATCTTCCCGCCGAATTAAGGACCGCTGACGTCGTGCGTGTGTGTTCCATCGCGTTGATCCTGGCGGTGCTGTCAACCTTGTATCCGGCGTGGCGCGGTGCACGCACACTACCCGCGGAGGCGCTGCGGTATGACTAGTCGGGAACCGGCTCCCGTTTTGATATGCCGTGGTGTGGTGCGGCGATTTCTCGAGGGAGACTCGACCCTTGAGGTTCTGAGTGGCATTGATCTGCAGGTAGAGGCTGCAGAGCGACTCGCCATCGTTGGCACTTCAGGCTCCGGCAAGACCACGTTGTTGCAGATCATGGGCGGGCTGGATGATCCGACGGCCGGCGAGGTGCTGGTCGGTGGTCACTCGATGGTACACATTGACGAGGCTAAAAAAGGAGAGTTGCGGAATCGCTACCTCGGCTTTGTCTACCAGTTTCACCACCTGCTGCCCGAATTCACGGCGCAGGAAAATGTCGCTATGCCGCTCCTGATCCGGCGTACGCGAAAAGATGAGGCGATGGATCAGGCCCGGGCGTTGCTCAGCCGTGTGGGTCTCGGGCAAAGACTTGGTCATAAGCCGGGCGAATTATCGGGTGGCGAACGCCAGCGCGCCGCTGTCGCACGGGCATTGATTACGCGCCCGCAACTGGTGCTGGCGGATGAACCGACCGGCAATCTCGACGCTGGCAACGGTCAGCACGTACTGGCATTGATGCTGGAACTGAATCGTGAGTTGCAGACCAGCCTGGTGATCGTAACTCACGATCAATCGATCGCCGGTCACATGGATCGGGTGTTGCTGCTGGAAAACGGCAAACTGCAGCCGTCATAACGGGGCCGCGCAGATTCCGGGTCTCCGTCATTCAGAATCTTCTCTGCGCTTGCGTTTCTCGGCCAGGTAATCCGCCAGGGATGCGCGCCAGAGCAGATCGAGCGCCGCATAGCCGATAAAAGCCAGCAGCGCGCCGAGCAATACACAACCGAGCAGTAACGGCTGCCAGATGGTCACGAACTGCCCTGTAACCCATTTGAGTGACAACTCGATCTCGAAAGGCTGCGGGTCCCAGCCAAGCAGTCTCAGCCCGAGTTGATACGCCAGGTAGTACATGGGCCCCATCGTCAGGGGGTTGGTGACCAGCGTAGAAATCGCCGCAACCGGGATATTGATTCGCAGTGCGAGCGCCAGCAACGCGGCCATCAGAACGTGTCCGGGAAATGGCACAAACGAGATGAACAGTCCGAGTGCAAATGCCGGCACGACGCTGCGACGCCGAATACCCCAGAGATTCGGGTCATGCAACAGGTGATCGAATGGGGTCAGGTACCACTGCCCCCTGAATCGTTCCCGTTTAAGGGCAAATTTCCGAAAAAATCGCCTTGGCACCTGATCAGTGTTCCGTTTTCATTGAATCGAGCGGCATCATAGCGATAAACGGCAGGGAAGCCGAACATGGGTCGATACTGTCTGTCCACGCTGGCAGGCGCATATGCACTGAATATTTGCCCGCAGCTGCCGCCGAACTGGTTGCTGCTAGTGGCAGCGCCGGTTGTGGCAGCGTGTCTAAGCCTGCGCCGGTTACGGGCTGCGGGTTTCCTGTTGCTGGGCTTTTGTGTTGCCTGGACGGCGGCGTGGAGTGCCATTAACGATCGCCTGCCGCGGGAGCAGCAGGGTAAGACGCTCAGCATCGAAGTACAGGTCACGGAGTTCCCGGCACGTACCGGACAGGTGCTGAAACTGGTGGTGTCGCCGGCAAATGATGCCCGATTGCCGGCACGCATGCGTCTGAGCTGGTACGACCCGCCACACACACCACAGCTAGGAGAGAGTTGGCGTCTCGACGTCAGGCTTCGACGACCGCGCGGCTTCACCAATCCGACGGGCTTCGACTACGAAGGCTGGTTGTTCAGGCAGGGTATCGGGGCGACCGGCTACATCGTCAATGGCCGCAACAATCGCAGGCTGCGAGCAAAGCCGGCGGCTGCGGTATCGCGAATACGGCGAAATTTCACGGCGCGACTGGCTGCGTTGCTGCCGGCCGACGACGCGACTGCGGTGCTGAACGCTATCGTCGTCGGTGCGCGACAGGATATCAGCCGCACGCAATGGGACCGCTATGCCATTACCGGTACCAGTCATCTCATGGCTATCTCCGGACTGCACATCGGCCTTGCCGCCGGTGGTATCTTCCTGCTTGCCTGGATGTTGCTGTCCTTAAGCCGGCTTTGGGCGAATGTTCGCGATCCCGCGATTGTGGTGGCAATCATCGCAGCCACGCTGTATGCCGGAGTCTCCGGTTTCGCGGTACCGGCCCGTCGTGCTTTTCTGATGGCTGCTCTGGCTGCGAGCGCAGTGCTGGCAAGACGACAATTGCCGGCTGCGAAATTGATTGCTATCTGCGCTTTTGTCGTACTGCTGACCGATCCGCTCTCCATCCATGCGCCGGGCTTCAAGTTGTCGTTTGCGGCGGTTCTGTTGCTGCTTTGGGGCGGTTTTCAATTGCAAGCCACAACATCGGTCTGTACGTCGCGGGTAGTCAATGCTCTGTACAGCGGAATTCTCCGCCTTGCTCACCTGCAGGTGGCACTTCTCTGCGGTTTGTTCCCATTCACCGTGTTGCTGTTTGATCGAGCCGCGTGGCTCGGTCCCCCGGTGAACCTGCTGGTATTGCCGGTCTTTAACTTCCTGACCATACCCTCGTCGCTGCTTGGTATGTTGTTCGATGGTCCACTGCAATTCGCGGGCGACATCGTCCTGCGTTTCGCGCACGCGACCGTGCGGTTCGTGCTGTGGATCGTCAGGCATGCGGCAGATTTACCGTTTGCGAAAATCGAACTTGCTGCGATGAGCGGGCCCATGTTACTGGTTGCCGCGCTACCTGCACTCCATGCCATCTTGCCGCCTGGCTGGCCGGGTCGGCGGCTGGCATGGGTGGCGTTGCTGGCGACGTTATTGCACCAGCCGGCCGCACCGCCACGCGGCTGTGTCGATGTGCACGTTCTGGATGTCGGGCAGGGTCTCGCCGTCGTCCTGCAGCTCCACAGCAAGACCCTGATCTACGACACCGGGCCCGCGTTCCGCAGCGGCAGCACGGCCGCGGAGCTGGTGCTTATCCCGTTTCTGAAGCGTCTCGGCGTCGGGCAGCCTGACCTGCTTGTCGTCAGTCACGCGGATCTGGACCATGCGGGCGGTGTGACGCCATTGCTGCGTGAATTTCCCGCTGCCCGCATCCTGGTTGGTGAAGCATTGGCGGACCCGACATTGCAACAGGCACCGTGCAACGCGCAGCGAACATGGCGCTGGGATGCAATCACATTTCGCGTCTTGCATCCGCTCTCCTCGGGTGCCTGGCAGGGCAACAATGCGTCTTGCGTGCTGCAGCTGCAGACAGGTCCTTACAGCATCCTGTTAGCGGGTGATATAGAGGCGCCGGTGGAAAACCTGTTGCTGCGACAAAACGATCTGCAGCGCGTGACCCTGGTGGTCGTGCCGCACCATGGCAGCAAAACCTCGTCGGGCCCGGGATTCGTCCGCGCGCTGCGGCCACAGACTGCGGTGGTATCGGCCGGGTATGCGAACCGCTGGGGCTTTCCGAAGCCGGAAATCGTTGGGCGCTGGCGGCAGGTTGGGGCGCGGGTCTTGATCACGGCGGTGTCCGGCGCCATCAGCCAGCGGTTTTGCGGCGACGGCACGGCGAGTACGCTGCGGGAGCAGCGCTTAAGCGGACGCCGCTACTGGCACGATGGCGATCCGGATCAGCGGAAAATGCAATGATTACGAGAGAATTCTTGATCGGGTCACTGTATATTCCGATTTTCCGCTGAGTCAGGCTGTATGGTCGAAATTGTCAAATCTGGCGGCTGGTTGATGGTGCCGATCATCCTGTGCGCGATCATCGCCATGGGTATTATTCTCGAACGCTTCTGGTCACTGAAGCAGAATCGCGTCCTGCCCGAAGATCTGACCAGCAAGGTCTGGAACTGGGTGAAGAAGGATGCGCTGGACCAGGCACAGATTCAGACTCTGCACCAGGGATCGCCGCTGGGGCAGATCCTGGCCGCCGGCCTGATCAACCGGGATCGCGAACGTGTGATCATGAAAGACAGTATCGAGGATACGGGTCGGCATGTCGTCCATGAACTCGAACGCTACCTCGACACGCTTGGCACTATTGCCGCAATTACACCGCTACTTGGCCTGCTGGGCACAGTCATCGGCATGGTCAAGGTATTCGCTGCGATTACCACCCACGGGGTCGGCAACCCGACCGTACTCGCCGGCGGTATCGCCGAGGCTCTGATCACGACCGCCGCCGGCCTGACGGTTGCCATTCCGGCATTGATCGGTTATCGCTTTTATCGCAATCGCGTCGATACGCTGGTGGTCGATATGGAGAAAGAGGCGATCAAGCTGGTCGAGGCCCTGCATCGGCGTCAGGCTCGGGTTGATCAAGAAGAATGAAGCTGAACCCGCGCGCCAAAGCCGAACCGGAGGTCAACATGACCTCTCTGATCGATGTCGTTTTGCTGCTGCTGATCTTTTTCATGGTCTCGACCAGTTTCGTCAAGCAGTCGCAAATATCCATACACCTGCCGGAGGCGGACAGTACCGACATTGTCGAGGAAGTGCCTGAGCAGCTGGATATCATGATTACCGAGCAGGGCACCTACCTGGTCAATGGCAGGGAACTCATCAATAACCGGCCGGAAACGATCCGCAACGCACTACAGAAAATATCCGGTGGTAACACCTCACTGCCACTCACTATCAGCGCAGATGCGAATGCCCGTCACCAGTACGTGGTTACCGCTATGGACGTAGCCGGCAGGCTCGGCTTCGTGAAAATCAGTATCGCCACGGTCAACGATCCGGCGGAGCAGTGAGCAGCAGAATCGATCCGCACGTAGTAGAGGTCTACGGGCGTCTGTGGCGCTACGTGTTGCCGCACCGCTTTATCGGCTTCGTCGCGATCCTTGGAATGGTGATCGCCGCGGTCGTCGAAGCGCTGATGGTATGGATGCTCGAACCGATTACGGACGAGGCGATTGTTGCGCACAACCTGGAGACGGCGAAATGGATGCCATATGCATTCGTCGCCGTGTTCATGACCCGCGGTTTGGCGGGGTTTACGGTTGAAGCATCTTTGGGGCATATCGGGCGCAGCGTTATCAGCGCATTGCGCCGTGACGTATTTCGCAAGTTCCTGACCCTGCCGTCCCGATATATCGAAACACACAGCACCGGACCGCTGCTGTCGCGCCTGACTTACAACGTTGAGATGGTTGCGGAATCCGTTACGAACGTCGTTACGATTCTGGTGCGCGATTTTCTGACGGTGATGGCAGCGCTTAGCGTAATGCTGTACCAAAGTGTGCGGCTGAGTGCGTTTGTCGCCATCGTGCTGCCGGTTATCGCAGTTATGATCCGTCTGTTGGGTAATGCGTTCCGGCGTTACAGCGGCAGGATTCAGGATTCCGTAGGCGAGGTAACACAAGTTACCGAAGAGGTGCTGACCGGTAATCGGGTCGTCAAGATATTCGGCGGCTACGAATATGAACAGGGTCGCCTGATCGAGGTCGACGAAAGAAATCGCAAGCAGAACATGAAGCTGATCCGCGTAAAATCCCTGGGAGTTGCTGTCACTCAGATCGTATTCGGATTTGGCGTCGCGCTTGTATTGTATTACGCCGGGATCGAGTCCCTGAACGGAAATCTGACGGCCGGTTCGTTCATTTCATTTTTTGGCGCTATGATGCTGATGCTGCAGCCACTGCGTCGCATAACCAATGTCAACGCCACATTGCAGCGGGGCATTGCGGCCGGCGATAGCCTGTTCACAATAATCGACGAACCTGATGAAGTGGATTCCGGCAGCCATCACAATGATCAGGTGCGCGGAGAAGTCGAGTTTCGCAATGTCGGATTTTCCTATGACGACAAAAAACTGCCGGTACTGCATCGGCTGTCACTGAAAATCGAGGCAGGTCGGACGCTTGCCATCGTCGGTCACTCCGGCAGCGGCAAATCTACCCTGGTCAGCCTGCTGCCGAGATTTTACGATGTCGATTCCGGTTCGATCCTGCTTGATGGAATAGCGGTGCAGGATTATGCGTTGTCGAGCCTGAGAGCGAATATCAGCCTGGTCAGCCAGGATGTGGTCCTGTTCAACGATACGATCGCCAACAACCTCGCTTACGGTCAGCTCAAGCAATGTTCGCGGGCCGCTCTTCTGGAAGCCGCCGAAGCTGCATACGTTATTGATTTTATAAAGGACTTTCCCGAGGGTTTGGAAACCATTGTCGGCGACCGCGGAGTCCTGTTGTCGGGCGGACAACGACAACGCATCGCGATCGGACGTGCCTTGCTCAAGAACGCGCCGGTCCTGATCCTCGACGAAGCAACATCGTCCCTGGATACAAGATCGGAACGGCGCATACAGGAAGCACTGAATGTGCTGATGAAAGCCCGTACGACGCTGGTCATCGCCCACCGCTTGTCGACGGTGGAAATGGCAGATCAGATTATCGTGCTCGATCAGGGCAGCATCGTGGAGTCCGGCACACATAGCGAATTGCTCGACCTGAATGGGCA
>Ga0255058_10000288_pt1 | contig 30334 bp, 27 predicted proteins | sample Cases_109_9_MG_FD_188637 | JGI IMG/M metagenome (GOLD analysis project Ga0255058, IMG submission 188637) | Seawater microbial communities from Amundsen Gulf, Northwest Territories, Canada - Cases_109_9 | ecosystem: Environmental > Aquatic > Marine > Gulf | place: Canada: Northwest Territories... | reverse complement strand
CTCGTCCTCGTAGAGCGGGGAACACGGGCGGTTGCCTCGTTGCCACCACACTGGCGCTTTGTGGCCAGCTGCACCTGCCGCCACTCGGATACCATAAGCCTTTGTTACTGATGGGGTTCTGACATTCTGTTCTGGGTATCGGCACGTCTGTTGCCAAGAATCGCACCGATGCGGTACTCAAAAAAGAATCAACGTCCCGCCGAGCGTCGGCGAGTTGCACCAGCGATGCAGGGCGTCGACGTGCTGACGGGCCGCGAGCTCGACGCCGCTGTTCAGCGCGAGGTCATGGACAGCATAATCGGCTGGATCTTGATGCCCAACGGCGAGCGCGAGCCGGTCTTCGTGCCTCGTCGAGCCGGTGAGCGCGACCCCGTTTCGTCTCATCAGCCAAAATGGGTACCGCGCTACAGCACGCAATCAAAAGAAGCAGCCGCACTCGATAGGAGCATACAGGTGCTCGGGCTGATCGACTTATACGAGCGCGACGTCCTGGGCGCGAACGCCCGACCGGAAGACAAGTGCCGGGCGGCGTTGATCGCCGTGCGGGCTGCAAGAGCGATCGAACGTTTGCAGGTGTTGGCTTCTTAGGATCTGTCTCTGTCCGTACTTCTTCCTTGATGGATCATCCCCTGCCGACCTCCGCCCTTGATGGACTGATTGACTCAGGTGACCTCTTCTTTGGAGAACCAGGGGCGGTTCCTTCGGGAGCCGCCTTTCGCTCGCATCCCGGCTAGAGCTTCCACGGGCTGACCCGCGTTAGGCTCACCGGCGCGAGCCGTGTCGCGCTTTCCGTACGCGCGTACGCGGCCCCTCCACGCTCCTGATCTCGTCCTCGTAGAACCACCATCCATACGCCCCCAGTTGAGAGATTCCACCACAGCGCGTTTCAAGGTATTTGCGACAGGACGGGCGACTGCGTGTGGAGTACCGTTAAGCTGATGTAGTCTGGCCACGTACCGAGTATGGAGGGCCCCGATCCGGCCCACGCCCGCGACTGGCCGAGAGACTAACTTGTGGTACCGTTCCTGGGAGCAGGTCAGCATGGCAAACGTCTTTTCGAAACTTCGGGCCCTTGTCGCCGAGTTCCGGCGTCGGCGAGTGTTCCGCGTCGCAGCGGTGTACGCGGTGGTCTCATTCGTTCTTCTCGGGGTGATGGATCCGCTCTTTCCGGCGCTTCTCCTCCCCGACTGGGCGGACACCCTCGTTGCCGTCCTGCTGATCGCCGGCTTCCCCGTGGCCGTGATCCTCGCCTGGGCCTACGACATCACGCCAGAGGGTGTCCGGCGCACTCCGTCGCAGCCCGAGAGCGCAGCCGCGCCGGCCGAAGACGAGGCGCCGGTCCGCGCGACGGTGGATCGGCCCGCCGCCGAACCGACGAGGTGGGAAGCCACGGCGAACTCCATCGCCGTTCTCCCCCTGGCCAACTTCAGCGGTCAGGAGGAGGACGAGCACCTGAGCGCCGGTATCGCCGAGGAGCTCATCAACGCGCTCAATCAGATCGACGGCCTGCGAGTCGCATCGCGTGGGTCGTGCTTCCGATTCAGGGGGAACCCGGTTGACACCCGGGAGGTGGGCCGGGAGTTGGGCGTCAATACTGTGTTGGAGGGAAGCCTTCGAAGGAGCGGCGACCGACTTCGCATCAACGTCCAGCTCGCCGACACCCGCGACGGCTTCGATATCTGGTCCGGTAGCTACGATCGTCAGTTCACGGACATCTTCGAGCTGCAGGACGAGATCTCGCGCTCGATCGTAGATGCGCTGCGGATGGAACTGCCGGGCGGGGGAATGGCCGAGCTCGTGGCCGCCCCGACGGTGGACGTCACGGCATACGATTTTTACTTGCGGGGCCGTCGTTTCTTCCACGAGCGCCGGAAGAAGAGCCTGCGGTTCGCCCAGCAGATGTTCAAAAAGGCGATCGAGATCGACCCCGAGTACGCGCTCGCGTACGCGGGCCTGGCGGATTCCTGCTCACTTCTCGCCCACTTGTACCAGGATTCGACGGAAGGGACTAACATCGAAGAGGCCGATCGGGCTAGCCGGCGAGCCTTAGAGCTCGCCCCGGAGATCGGGCAGACGCATGCCTCGCGCGGCTTTGTGCTCTTCTTGATGAGCCGTCTCGACGAGGCGGGGCAAGAGTTCCAGAAGGCGATAGAGCTGGATCCCAAGCAGTTCGACGCTCGCTACTTCCAGGCGAGGGCCTGGTACCAGCAGGGAGAGCACGAGAGGGCCGTCGATCTGTTCGAGGAGGCCGCTCGGGTCAAGGAAGACCACGAGGCTCGCTATTTCGCTGCCCAAACCTACACCGCGCTGGGTCAAGAAGAGGCAGCGAAGAAGGCTTATCAACGAGCCTTGCCGGTGATCGACAAGCACCTCGAACTCAATCCGCACGACGCGCGGGCCTGGACGATGGCAGCCGTTTCTCACAGCCGCCTCGGGGATCGCGAGCGCGGTTTGGCGTCAGCAGAGCGAGCGTTGGACGCCGACCCCGACGACGCAGCGGTGCTCTACAATGTCGCGTGTTTCTACGCGCTCGAGGGGGAGCCAGTTGGTGCGATCGCCTGCCTGGAAGGTGCCTCCGGGGCGGGCTTCGCTCACCCGGAGTGGATCGAGAACGATCCCGATCTGGATTCGATCCGAGACGACCCCCGCTTCGTGGAGCTCATGACCGGCAGCTCCTAGGCGGCTGGCAGCTCCTTTCACGGCAGGTTCGCGTCGCCGTGCCTGGATAGCCGTCTGTCGGGCTTTTGCTGCTACGGTGTGTGAGTCTTGGTCGGAAGCGCTCCGTCGCTTGCCTCAGAGCTGGTACAGAGACGACTCGGAGTTGAGCGGCCAGGCAGGTTTTTCCCCACGTGGAGCACCGAGAATATCCTGATACAACGGCTCCGGCTCTCGTCGTACTCTCAGGCTGGAAACAGGAGGCATCCGCATGGCCCGACTGAGGGCTGTGCGGATCGCAGGCTTTTCTAGGTCGCGCCCGAGCGGCGCCGTTTGGCACGGAGAGTGATGGCATGGATACCTTGCTTGCTGTTCTGCTTGTAGTTCACGTGCTCACTGCCATTCTGATGGCGTGGCCCATCTACGCTCTCGTGGCGGTAAACCAGCGTGTTCGGCTCGGCCCACCGCTCGGCGATCGCGTCGATACGTACCTCGAGATCCTAGTCAAAAGCCGGACTCTTCCCTGCTTTGTGTTCCAGGCTACCGTCCTCGGAACCGGCCTGGCCCTGATGCTGCTGCAAGGACTCTCATTTAGCTCGCTGGTCACAGATCCCCTGGTGGGAGCGAAGTTCGGGCTGCTCGTGTTGATCGCAGCGCTTCTCACCTATGTGCACGTTAGTCTGCAGCCGCGAATTGACGCTCTGTTCGCCGATGCGGGTAACGCTGTCTCGGGGGAAGTTGCGAGCCGGATCGCTGCGCTACGCTTGCGTCGAAAGCGTCTGGCATCGGTGTGCATGTTCGTCGTGCTAACGGCAGCTATGTTGGGCGTGCAGGTTTGGTCGCCGTTCCCTTTATGGCTCTCGGCGGTGCTGGTTGCAGCCATCGCCCTGTTCACTCGGCGGACATATAGCAGCGTCACACGGCTCGGATGGTTTTAGGTCGGGCGACTTGGTCTGGCGCAGCTGCTCAGGAAAAGGGGCTTCTCCAAGCGGCCTCTGGGCAGGAGAAGTGTAGGGCTTCCTTCAGGGCCAACCCCTTCTCGCATCTGGCCCCTCCGCGCTCCTGATCTCGTCCTCGTAGTGCGGTAAGGTCGTCCGCCTACAGTTGTGGCGCATGCACCAAGCGCTTTCAACGCTAATCATCGAATCACGGAACCACTCAATCAGCTAGAGGTGTTACCAGTAGAGGAACCCATGTAGACCAGCCCCGAGCAAGAAATGGAGAACCTAGGAGATGACTCGTCGCACGAGAGCTGCCCTCGCGTCCATGATGGCGGCGTCCGGCTTGCTGGCAGGCTGCAGTTCGGATGACCTGACCGGCCCAGAGGACGGTGAGACAGCGCTATCACTGTCGGTGGCTCTGGGCCCTGATGGCATCGTCGGCGCAGTTAGATCGATCTTCGACGTCGAACAGTCGGACGGAACCAACGTGCTCGTCATGACGCGTGTTGCGATCGTCCTCCGCGATATCGAACTGGAGCGGCAATTCGACGACTGCCCGGAGCCCGGAGAGGAGTTCGACGAAGACGAGTGTGAGAAGTTCGAGACCGGGCCGATCCTTCTCGAGCTGCCCCTAGACGGTCAGGTAGCACAGCTCGTTCAGGTTGAGGTGGAGGCTGATACGTACGATGAGCTCGAGTTCGAAGTTCATAAACCGGACGATGACGATCCGGACGATCTCGCGTTTATTCAGACGAATCCAACATTCGAGGACGTCAGCATTCGGGTGGAGGGCACCTTCAACGGTGAAACGTTCATCTTCGAGCAGGATCTCAACGAAGAACAGGAAGTGGAACTGGTCCCGCCTTTAGTGGTTGAGCCAGGAGCCGGCTCGATCAACTTGACTATTGTTCTTGACGTGATGACGTGGTTCATCCGAGAGGACGGATCCCTGGTCGACCCGCGAACAGCGAACAAAGGCCAGCCGAACGAGAATCCGGTCCGCGACAACATCCGTGCGTCTATCGAAGGGACCGACGCGTTCGAGGATTCCGACCGCGACGGGAAGAGGAACTAAACCTCTCAGCAGCACAACCCGATAAAGGGATTGCTGCTGGCGGGGGTGAGGTCCGCGGACAGTTTCTTCCGTGCGCGGGCCAGCTGCTAAGGGTGGATAAAGAACAGGCCTCCTCCGCGGATTAGAGCCCCTCTCGGGTGAGGCGATGAGGTCAGGCTCGAGTAACGTGACCGAAGAAGCCGACTAACTGCGCGAAACCAGGCTACGGACGGACCGTCAGCTCGAGGATCATCGCGTGAAAAATATGTGGCCTCCCGTCGCCCGCATCGTTCACCATGCAGAAGAAGGCGTAAGAGCCGGGCTCGAATTCAGCCGTGAAGTAGGCGTGCCTGCCGGGCGATAGACCACCCATCCCACCGATACGTCGGCCTGGGTAAGCGCCCTTGCGGCCCTTTTCGTACCAGGCCCGAACATCCTGCGCATGTTTGCCCCGATCAAGCTTCCAGACGACGACGTTGTGAACCTGAGGACCGCCGTTAACGACCCGAATCGTCCGCCGCCCAGATCGGAGCGAGTCCGAGAGAACGTAGCCGTAATCGAACATCGATAGCTCTAGGTCCGGTTTCGGCTCGCGGACGTCGACAGTGGGCTCCAGAACTCGAAGGGTCCGTACCATCCCGAGCTCAAGGTGCCTCACTCCACCAGGGGTCATCACATAACAGATAAGAAGATAATCCCCAGCTTCCAGAATCAGCGTGCCTTCCGCTTCTCCGCCGGGGTCGACAGGTTCCAGACCGCCGGCATGGATCGCCCAGCTTGGGGGTTGATCAGTTTCCGCTTTTACCGAGAGAAAGTCCTCCGCGGTCTTACCCGCGGGCAGCCGAACCAAGACCACATGATGATGCTCCGCGGGACCGTCGTTTCTGAGCTCGATCTTCACGACGCCGCCCTCGACCTGGTCAGGTGCCTCGAACGCGTAATCGGTAGCGAGAACAGAGAAGACCCGTCCGAGCTCAGTGTCCGCTTCCCCTCGGCAACCGGCTCCCACCACGACGGCTGCTGCGGTGAGGGAAGCGGTCGCGACTGAGCGCAGTACAATGACGAGACTCATCCGTTGCCACTCATGCGGAAGTCACAATTCGATCGTCTCAGGTTCGATAGATCTGTGCTGATTTGGATTCGCTCATCGGATTCTCGTAACGCCGGACGCTACTTTGAAATGAGGCCAAGCTGTTCGTGTAGGCTGAGGCGATTCGGGATCAGCCACTGCTCCGCAATCCGGCCGTGGTCTTCATTCCGGTGCCGGCTGTAGAAAATAGAAGCGCTCTCCGTCGGCGGTGACGTGCCAGTAACCTTCGCCAGCTCGCCACAGCGATTCCTTCGGCACCTTGAACAGCCTATGTGGCAGATCGGCCTCCAGGACTCCAGCCCGGACAGTAACGGCTACCTCATAAACCGTTGCGTCCGGGGAAATGAAGAACAGCCGACGCCCGTCCGCCGTCCAGCTGGGAGCAGCCCTGAGGTCACCTCCTTCGGCGGGCACCTGCACGCTGCCACCTGGCTCCGGAAACGGCCTTATATATAGCTGAATGCTACCAGACTCGTCGGAGAGGTAGGCCACCCAATGGCCGTCGGGTGAGAAGACCGGAGCTAGCTCTTGAAAAGGACTCTCGAAGAATATGAACGGCGGGCTCTGATCGTCCAGCTGCAGCATCCAGATGTCCCAATCCTCATCTTCCATCTGGAAATACGCTAAGTGGCGACCGTCCGGAGAAACTGACTCGGGCACCTGCGGCTTCTCAGCACCCTCCGTAAGTCTTTCCGCGGCAGCGGTGCCATCAGACCGTATGCGAAAGATCGCGAACTTGCCGTCACGCTTGGAGCCGAAGTAGACGAACTCACCGTCGGGTGACCAGACCGGATCGTATCCTCCGGCCTCATGAAGGGTCAGCCGCGTCAGGACATCCCGTTCTAGATTGAGTAGCCAGAGGTTTCCGTCCTTGCCGGGGCCAACCTCTACGGCCAGCCACTTGCCATTGTGTGACACTCGAAATCCGCCGCGGTAGTCCATGTGCTTCTGGGTCGCAGGCGTCAGGTTTCCTTCTCGATCAGCCCAGACGAACCGCCTCTGATCCTGCGCCATTCGATAGGCGGGCCAGCCGCCATGGCTTGCTGCCTCGGGCTTCTGACCAGATGTCGCTACGAAGACGGCATACAGTGTCAACGCGCCGGGGAAGATCGCACGCATTCGCATGAGCAGTTCTTTCTCAGTGTCTGAGGTAAGCCGCGATATCGGACGCCTCTTGCGGGCTCAGCTGTGGCCAGGAGTCCGTCCGGCTGCGTTCCGGGTCCCACTGAACGGTCAAGTGGTTCCAGAGGGCCGAGATAAACGCCGCCGGAGAATCCAGATGATCCGCGTGCGCGAGGTCTCCGGCCATCGATCCGCCCGTCCCGTTCAAAGAGTGACAGTCTAAGCACCCTTTCTTAGCCACCCACCCACGCCCGCGGTCTAGATCGCCTGCTGGCGCCAAGTACCTGATAGAGTCTAGGTATGCAAGCAGGTGTGCCATCTCCGATCCGTCCAGCTTCGGAACGGCTAGTCCTTTCGTCCGGGCTGCTTGGATCATTGCCGGGGCCTTATTCCACATCGCTGCGGCGAAACCGAGCAGGCTCCTGTCGAGACCCCGGTCCGTCAAATCCGGCCCTACCCGACCACCAGTGCCCGGAACGCCGTGACAATCGACGCAGCCCTTCTGAACGAAGAGACGCTTCCCCTCATCGAATGTGCCGGGCAGAACGTTCAACACCGATTCCGAGTTCCGGGAGTTCAACGTCAGATAGGATGCGAGAGCACCAAGTTCGGGACCGCTCAGCGTGGGACGGCGGACGCGTGCTCTGTCCATCGCTTCGGCCATGCCTGGAGCGTGGTTCCACAGCCCCGCCGCCAACTGTATCGGCGAGCTACGCGAGAAGAAATCCAGCCGCGGTCCGATGACACCTCCTCGTCCGCGCAGCTGGTGGCAGATCACGCATTGTTTCTGCTCGAACAGCCTCTTCCCTCGCTCGGGATCGCCCGGCCCGTCGAAGTAGCCGCGCGCAAAGAGGAAAGCGATGAGATCGCCCGCTTGTCTCGAAGACATGGGCGCCGGGGCGTCCTCCTCATTGGCGACCGCGTTCCTCATGCCTGGCAAGTGATTCCACATCGCGGCGGCAAGTTCGTAGATCGACCTCGCCGTCTGCAGGCTCCTCAAATCGAGACCTTCCGGAGATCCGGTTCGCGATCCATGACATCCTCGGCAGCCCTTTGTACGGTAAATGCGCACACCCGCCATCGCGTTCTGCGTCGCCAGAAGCGTGGTTCGCTCCTGTTTTCCTTCACTTGCGTAAGGGCTGGACTGGGCAGAGAGACTACTTGGCGAGCTGGCTGTCAGAGCAGCTGCCATGCCGATGATCTGTCGCATGATCGGAGCCTCTCGCACGGATCCCAAGGTTGCCTACTCTCCCCGAGAGGTAGAGAAGACGAGGTCAACTCGAACCGGGCCGCCCGGCTCCACGGTTACTTCTCGCTCTTGGGTTCCCAGGATCTCGTGCCAGGCCGTTAGGGTGTAGGTTCCCGGCTCGAGTCCCGAGATCTCGAACGCGCCATCGTCTCCCGTAACATCGAAGTATGGGTGGTCGAACACCCAGATCTTGGCGCTCATCCAGTCGTGCGCGTCGCACTTCACATCGATCCGGCCGGGCATCCTCAGTGCGCGCGGCTTCTCGATCCGCATGCCGGCGCGCGGAAGTGCAATGTTCCCGATGGACCTCGACCCGGCGGAGAGATTGAGGGTCAGGTTCGCGTTGTGGAGCAGAGGGTCGCCGTTCTCGACAACCAAGATTCCGCCGACGGTAGCAGCCATGATGGGCGGCTCAAAGCGGCACGCTGTGTTCGAGAGGACGTACTCCCGACTTGGTACGTCCCCTTGGGCTCCGGTCACCGACACGACGGCATACGCCACCTTCCCCCCGCGAATGACGAGGTCGCGGCCGTTCAGGAACGCTCCGCAATAGTCCTCATCGCTGGTTACCGCGAGCTTGGTCGGCGGTGGCAGCGTCCCCTCGAAGAGGATCGATCCCGAGATGGCTCCGGTTTGGGCCCGCCCGGCAGCGGGCGCGCTCCACGAGACAGCGATGATCGTACAGAGTAACGGCAGGATTCTGCGGGGCGTTTCCATCGGTAAAACCCTTTGCTTAAGCCTCAGAAGTACACGTGCAGCTCGATGCTCCAGCGATCGATGTCGGTAGTCGCCTGCGGAATGTCTTCGAGCAGTGTGTAGAGCACCGATGCCTGGACGAACTGTGTGGGGAAGACCTCAACGCCGAATCGCCAGCGAACCCGGGCGTTCTCTCCAATGTCTCTGTTGGGATCGAGAAAGCCGTACGTCGTCTTGATGTTCAATCCTCGGATGACGAGAAAGTCGCCCTCCAGAAAGCCCGCGAACTGGTTGACGCCTTCTCGTTCCTCAAAAGAATCGAAGATGTAGTCGAGCTCGCCAAGGAAGGTGAAGCGGCCGACGTTGAATCCTCCGAATCCTCCGACCACATCGCGCCTGGCGTCCGGCGCGTCGTTTCGGGACGCGGATGCCCCGAACCTGAATCGCCTGAATATCAGCGCGGCGCTTCCCGCGATCTGTTTACCGCTGTTGTCCTCGCTTGCGCCCTGGGTCCCGTTGCTGAAGGACACGAAGAACGACAACGGGCCCGGCTCGATGCCCAGTTCCACGCCGATGTCGGGCGTGTCGTAGTTGAAGCCGGTGCGCGCCCGAGTGAACTCGCCATCGTCAACGAGTCGCAGCCCATAGGGCAGGAAAAACTTCCCGGCCTTCACATAGCCTTCGAGAGGCAGACTTCCGTTGCCGAACAGCGCGAACGCCTCCCGCGTAGAAGCCCCTGACGGACCGAGCAGCTGGTCGATGTAGAGCGTCAGGAAGTTCCTTATCACCCGCGCCTCGAGCTGGAGGCTCTGCTCGATGATCTCCACGCTGGTTCGCGGCACGGCATCCGTCGCATCTCGCGCCGTGCCCGAGGCTAGAACGCGGAAGTCGGCCCCGATCGACAGGAAGTCGTTGAGAGATCTCTTCAAGAACGTGAACTGCACCATGGAGAGCCGAGTCTGGGCGTAGATGCTTCCGAAGTCGTTGCGCCCTCCTCCCCCGGTCTTGTTGACGTGACACTGAGAGCACTTCAGGCCGGTACGGACGGATAGGTACGGCTCATCTCTCCCTGACAGCTCCTGCGGGCCCAGCAGAAGCAGGCACGAAGCGACAGCCGCAGCACCGATCGAGCTTACCAGCCTTCTCATAGCTCCGCCTCCTTGCCGCTCAGTTGTCCTCTGCTCCCTGCTCGATCCACACACGGATCGCGGCGATCTGATCCTCCGAGAGCGGGGGCAGGCTGAGCGGCATCCTGCTGCCCGTGATGCCGCCTCGGCCCTCGACTTTCCAGACCAGATAGCTGGCCTCCGGATCCCCTGGGCTCACGCGCGCCAGCTCGGGATGCTCCACGCTCGCCACGTTGACGAGATCGGCCCGCGATGCGCCCGAGTCGAGAGCAAGTCCCAGAGGAGCCGCCGCACCGGTGTGGCACTGCGTGCAGATCGGGGTGAACACGTTCTGCTGGATGGAGCTCAGCGTGGGCGCCAGCTCAAGCCTGTCTGCTGCCAACGGATTCCCGAACTCATCGAGGCCCGTTCCGTCCCCCGCACAGGCAGCCACGAACACCACCAGTGGGATCATGGTGGCCGCGGCCCAGATCTCGAATCTCCCGGCGCGGCTCATCGCCCTTGTGCCTCAGGATCTTCGACCATGAGCCAGTAGAGGGCGTCCTTGCCACGAGCGAGTGATTGCACGTAATAGACGACTGCCCAGCGGCGCCGCTCGACCAGTAGATCGAGGGCCTCGTCGTTCATCTTCGCGAGCTCCTCGGAGGACGGCTGCCCGGCCAGGTAATCAGCCAGCCCGTCCGCAGCCGCTGGGCCCAGGCCTTCTTCCACACGCCCGAGATCAGCGTCCGCCCCGCCCGGGAAGGCGAGGGCCTCCCTCTCGTAGGCGGGCATGGGGGTCCCATCGAGGCCAGTGGCCAAGGTGCGATAGAGGTAGCGGGCGCTCTTGGGGCCGCCGCGGGTGAAATCATACGGCTTGATTTTTCGGTCCTTGTAGTCGGTGAGGCGACCCGCGGATGGACCGTCGCCGCGTCCGTTCATCCCGTGGCACTGCCAGCAGTTCAGCACCTCGTAGACGAACCGACCATCCCTCACGACCTGGGGCGAGGAGCCCGGCTCGTCGGGAATGCTCACGGGAGCCACCAGCTCCTCGGCGAAAGAGCCGGAGAAGCCCTTTATGAACCGCACCAGCGACCACCTCTGTTCCTCCGACAGCAGTCTGTCCCACGCCGGCATCCAAGTTCCGGGCACACCCATCGAGATGATCCGAAAGAGATTCTCGTCCGTCGGCAGGTAACCCGTCGGCGTGCTGCGGAACTTGAAGACGGCGGCCGTGAAGTCGCGGGGTTGCGGCCTGCCGAGCTGCCGAGCCGCCGGACCTTCCCCATCCCCACGCCTGCCGTGGCAGGGGGCGCATGCGTTGTTGTAGAGACGGCGGGCCTCTCCCCTGGTCTCGTCCTGCGGACCCGGCTCCGGTGCCTGGGCCAGCGCCGCGGAAACCCAGATGAAAGGCGCCAGAATCAGGGTAGGCGCGATCAGCGCGCGGGCAAGGGGCCGCCTTAGCAGCCCCTCAGCCTGCCGCGCGCTGCAGGATCCGGCCTGATCGAGCAGCATGGTGCCTGGTCGTCGCCCGCTCAGGTCGTGCTTACCGAATGCGGTCACGGCGTGACGTCGATCGTGCCAGTCATCCCGAGGTCAGCGTGGCCCGGAATGGTGCAGATCGTGTCGAAGGTTCCGACCTCGGTCGGAACAATGAAGAGCTCTGTGCTGCCGCCGATCAACAGCTCCACCGCCTTCAGGTAGGGAGCCTTGATCTCGGCGTTCGAGTCCTCGGCCTTCCGTAGGACAGCCGTCTTGTAGAACTCTGCCGCCGTGTAGTAGTGCTTCGATGCGTTTCCGGCCGGATTGACGAGCTCCAGCTTGTAGCCCACGTCCTTCGTCAAGTCGATGTCCGGCGGAACGAACGAGAATGCGTCGCTGGTCTCGGCCATGCCGACCGTCATCTCCACGGCGGCGTCCCACACCGCGTGCGAGCCTGACTTGCGAGGATCGCTCGTCAACGATTGATCGAAGTCCGTCGCTACCTCGAGGTCGAGTTCGTAGCCATCGCCGCCGGTGATCTCCGCGGTCGCGACCATTCCGAACTCCTTGTGGCCGGGGATCGTGCAGACGATGTCGTACTCCCCCGCCAGCACGGCGACCATGAAGATCTCGAGAGAGCCGCCCGGAAGGAGCTCCACTGCATCGAAGTAGGGGGCTTTGTATTCTGCGTCGGGCGTCTGGACCTTACGCGTGGCCACCGCCTGGTAGAGGTTGGCCAGCCCTTCCGGCGAGAAGTAGTGCTTGAAGGCGTTCGAAGCGGGGTTCGTGATCTTCAAGATGTAAGGCTTGCCCGCCTCGAAGCTCAGTTCGTTGGGAGAGAAGGACATCTCCGTGCCGCTGGTCTCGACCATGAGCACCTCGACGGTCTGCGCCTCGGTCCAGTCGACCAGGTCGACCCACTCCGACGTCGTTACCGCTGGAGACGGCGGGGCACCCGAAGGCGGAGGTGGCGGAGGTGGTGCTTGGGGCGGTGGTGCCTGCGGCCCGGGGCTAGTCGTCCCGCTGTCGCAACCCGCGAGCAGTGCGGCGACGGCGACCATCGCCAGGCCTCGTACGAAGCGCGCGTTCATCTCGATACCCTCCCCGACCAGCGTCCCTCTTTGAAGGACTCGGCCGGAAGCAGGAATTGGCCGGATTCCGACGAGGCGAGGCTCGCCGGCGTAACACTCGGTTCCTTCTATAAGCACGCAGCGAGCCGCAGGCCGAGATGAATTGCTAGCGGCGATAAGGTATTTGTGTCCTGTAGCTTACGGGGTTTTCAATAGGAAGACGGGTAGATCCAGGAAAGGAGAAACCGGGACACGGCGAGTCTCAGGCGAGACCCCCGAGGTCACGGCCTCGGCGACCTAGGCAACGGACCCCGATGATTGAGAACTTGGCTAGAAGGCGACGTCCAGCCGGAACCAGATGTTCTTAGGGTTGAAGCCGTCTCGATCGCTTTGAGATTCCAACCGAGTAAACAGCTCTCCCTCGATGACGCCGCGAATGTTCTGGCGGATAAGGAAGACGACTCCGGGCATGACGCGTGTCGCAGCCAACCCGCCCTCTACGAAGCCCGATTCGCGAACCTCGTCGGGGACTTCCGTGTCGAACGTGTCGAACTTCAGCGAACCGATAAGCCACGGGTAGAAGAGGTACTCGGCCTTCGCAAAGAGGCTCTTGAACGGAACGGCCCCTTCCAAGAGCTCGCCCCACGGATTGTTGTTTCGGCCCCAGACGTAGCCGACGCCCACGTCGAGGGGTCCGTACAGCCCGCGGCCATTGAAGCCAAAGGATCTGTGCTCGTCGATCCCGCCCTCCACGGGCTGAGACCCGAAGTAACCGAACGTCTCGAGGATCAGAGATCGATCGAGCAGCTGGCCACCCCCGCCAAGCACAGGTTCCACACCTGGAGCGTAGCGCCCGTCCAGCCCCAGCCCGCCGAACTTGTAACGCAGCTTGTAGTAGCCGTCGATCCGGCCGAACTCCTCCTCGGTCAGGTTTCCGATCTCCTGCGCCACGCCGGCTCCGTAGTAGAGCCGACCCTTGATAAGGCCGTTGAGCTCGATAGCCGGACGGGTGCGACCAAGACTGAATCCTCCGGCTGAAATCACCGAATCGCTGACGATCGGGTCTACAAGCTCGATGTCGGAAACGCTATACTCCTGCCAGATGAACTTCAGACGTGCGTCCCTATCGATCTGGCGATCAGCGAAGGTGAACAGGTAGAGGTTCTGCAGGCCAACCCAGAGGTTGAGACCGCGCTTCGGCAGGCCGGGTATCAGGTTCTGGAACTTGAGTTTTCCCTGCAAGATCTCGATTCCCTCATCCCGGCTCCACTCAGTCTCCAGGAAGACGCCTATGTTTTCGCCCAGCGGGCTTGCTGCCAGCAGGTAGATCTCGTCCGGGAATCGAAGGTTCACCACGTGGCCGTCGTCGGGACTGTCCAAGACCCTGATGTCGCTTGCCACACGAATCGCCAGAGGCACAGTGCCAGGAAGCTCACCCGGCCAGATGGCTCTGGGCCACTGGTCCTTCCACGGCGGGCTGCCCAGCGGCACCGGCTTGTCACGGCGTAGGAGCTTGTCGTTTTCGGGGAAGCGGTAACCGTTAAGTCGAAACGCCTCGCCGAGAACGTTTAGTTTGGGCGCGGCGGTATGACAGGTCGAGCAGCCAGTCTTATACATCCTCGCGAACGCCGGGATTTTGAACGCCTCCGGTTCAAGGCGGAGCCCACCGTCAACACTTGACGCGGAGTTCGGCGCCGCTGCCGTTATGGCCAAGGCCAGGAGGAGGACACCGGCGGCGATGAGCAGCCGAGCGGCCAGGACCCTGGGTTTTGAGCAGGGCTCACCTGACATGTGGTGTGAATGCGTGTCGCTGGACATGCGGCTACCCATCCGCCGTCGGCAACTGCAACCTCAACCGAAGAAAGTCTCCGTCCCCCAACAGGATCTCTCTCTCGAGGGAGCCTGCCGATCGATGCCACACCTTCAGGGCGTAGTTACCCGCCGGCAGGTCCTCGAGACTGAAGCGTCCGCCTTCGCCGACTACCGCGTAAAGCGTCGTGGGGACAACCAACACGTACGCGACCATCTCCGGGTGGACGTTGCACAGGATGACGTGAGTTCCGACCTCGTCGAACGTGTGCGAACGGGACTCGCTCCTCGGATACATGCCGAGATCGAACCCTGGGCCCGGTCTTTGTGGGGAAAAGATGTTGTGGAGAATCGGGTCACTGTTCTGAAACGAGACCACGGTGCCCGGCGTGACCACGAGGAGTGGCGGAACGAAGCGCAACTGGAGCTGATCGATTGTGACGGACTGCTGAGGGTAGCCCTCGCCGGTTTGCTCCTTCGGAACCAGGAAGACGACAGCCCCGACAGTCGGCTCGCCAGGAGCCGTGACCACCCCCCCAATCGCAGCACTCTGTGCATTCAGGTGACCGACACTGGAGACGCAGAGGAGGGCCGAAAGTCCACACGCGAGGGACGCTCTCATCCGGCCTTCTCGCTCGCCGACCCACGAAGCTGGGCGATCCAGCGGTGAAGTGTCCTCCGGCTCACACCAGCTGCGCGGGCTGCCTGCGAAACGTTCCCGCCGCTCGCATCGAGCAGACGTCGCACGTACCCCATTCTGAAGGCATTCAAAGCCTCGTCGCGGGCAGTTTCGTAGGGTGGTTCGGCTTCTCGAGCTCCGTTGGGCAACAAGCCCCAAGGTCGGAGCGACTCGGGCAGATCGGACAGCCTGACATGGTCGTCGTCGTCGAGCACCACGAGCCGCTCCGCCAGATTCTTCAACTCCCTGACGTTGCCGGGCCAGTGGTATCGCTCCAGGGCATCCCATACATCCGGCGAGATTCGGGGGGGATCTCTGTCCTGCGCGGCGGAGAATTGGGCAAGGAACCGCTGTGCGAGAAGCGTGACGTCTCCGGGTCTCTCCCGCAGGGGCGGCAGGTGCAGGGGAACCACGTTGAGCCTGTAGTACAGATCCTCCCTGAATCTCCCCTCGTCCACGGCGGCCTCAAGGTCCACGTTCGTGGCGGCCACCACCCGGATATCGACGTCGATCAGGCCTGAGCCGCCGAGGCGTCGCACCTGACGCTCCTCAATGACCCGTAGGAGCTTGGACTGCAGGCTCATCGGCATCTCCGGAAACTCATCCAGAAACAACGTTCCACCGTCCGCCACTTCGAGTAGTCCTCGCTTTCGTTTGTCGGCACCGGTGAACGCTCCGCGCTCGTAGCCAAAGAGCTCGCTCTCCAACAGCCCTTCGGGCAGCGCCGCGCAGTCTACGGGCATAAACGGCTCGTCCCGCCTCGGGCTGTGGGTGTGTATGAGTCGGGCCACGAGCTCCTTTCCGGTTCCGCTTTCCCCGGAGACCAGCACGTTGGCGTTACTCGACGCCACCTTCTTCGCCTGCTCGAGCACCCGAAGCATCGCTTTACTCGAGGCCACGATCTCCTCGGGGCGCGTTTCTCGGGCCACCTGCTCCCGCAGTGCCTGGTTCTCCAGCGTGAGAGCGCGGTGTCGTAGCGCCCGCTCCACCGCCACGAGAAGCTGGTCCGCCTTGAAGGGCTTGGTGAGGTAGTCGAAGGCGCCCTCTCGGATGGCCTCCACCGCAGACGCGATCGTCGCGTATGCAGTCATGATGATGACGGGGAGCGCCGGATCGTCCGCCTTGGCCACGGTGAACAGCGTCATCCCATCGACATCCGGAAGTCTGAGGTCGAGAAGAAGGACATCGGGCTCGATGCTCGCCAGGCGCGCCCGAAACTCGATGGGATCCGCGAGCGTCGAGCAGGAATAGCCCTCGCCGGAGAGCAGCCGCTCGCAGTTGGCGAGCATCGCCGGCTCGTCGTCGACTACGAGGACGCGTTGCTCGTCCATTGCTCCCCCGGCGCTTCGATCGGAAGACACACGACGAACCGGGTCCCGCGACCGGGTTCACTATCGACCCGAATTTCGCCACCGTGTCTCTCGACGATCGTATGACAGACGGCGAGCCCGAGACCGGTGCCACGTCCAGCTCCCTTCGTCGTGAAGAAGGGCTCGAAGATGCGGTGTCGGATCTCCATCGGAATACCCGAGCCCGTGTCTCTCACTTCGAGTTCGGCGCCCGTGCAGCCTTTGCTGCATCGAGTCGCCACGACGATTCCTCCGCCCGGCGACGTCGCATCGATGGCGTTGAGCAACAGGTTCATGCACACCGTCGCGACGGCTTCGGGACTGCCGCGGAGTGCCGGTACGTCGGCGGCGAACTCCTTTTCGATCTTGACGTCTCGGGCCTGGTAGGTTCGGTCCAAGAGCCGGATAACCCGCTCGACCACCTCGTTGAGCCGGATGTTTTCAGATGCCTCACTCTCCTCCGTTCCGAGAGCGAGCAGATCCTTGATGACGGCATCCAAGCGCTCGGCATGTTCGCGCAATACGGCGAGATCATCGCCGAGGAAGCCGCCGTTGGCGCGCGACTTCAATTCGCGTTCCATGCATTCGACGCGGTTCGTTATGATGGCGAGCGGGTTCCCGAGCTCGTGCGCCACGCCGGCCGCCAGGACGCTCATCGCTGCCAGCCGCTCGGAGTGACGCATGTGCTCCTCGAGTTTGGTTTGGAGTCTGGTGTCCCGGATGATCAGCGAGTAGCCGAGCGGACGGTCCTGCTCGTCGCGCACGACCGTTTGAGTCAGACTGACGGGGAATTCTCCCCCCTCTCTGGATGTCCGTCTCGTTTGGAAGTTGACGACTGCCCCCTTGACGGCGGCTTCGCGTCGGATAAACGCTGCCTCAGCCCTCCATTTGTCTCCATCAGGAAGAATGAGTGAATCCACGTCGCGGTTCCGCGCCTCGGCGTCGGAGAAGCCGAACAGCGATTCTGCTCCACTGTTCCAGATGCGGACACGTCCATCGAGGTCGAGTCCGACGATCGCGTCGGCCGAGTGCTCGAGAATGCCCGCGAGTTCGGCGTGCGCTTCGCACAACTCCCTGGTTCGCGCTTCGACGAGCTCCTCCAACTGTTGATGCTGCTCGCTCAGTAAGCGCGCCATCTTGGAGAAATCCGTCGCCAGGTCCTCAAGCTCATCGTTGGTGGCTACTTCCACCGGCGCATCGGACAAGCCCTGGGCTAGCCTCCGGGCTCCGCGACGGAGCCGATAAATCGGGCGGGTGAATTGGTGAGCCGCCAGGAAAGCGAGGCCAAGAACCACAACCAGCATCGCCACGGCTCCCAGCGCCACTGATCCGATAAAGCGGCGCGCAGGCGCCTGGAGATCTGCTAACGAAACAGCCCTGTAAAGGATAAGCGGCGACATGCCCGGTCGGTTCAGGTCGATCGGCAGATAGGAAACGATCAGACCCTGCGCGACTACGGTGCCGGCCTCTCCGGACAGAATCCTCTGGGCAACATCCGAAGTGAATTCGCGGGTCAAATCGGCCTCGGCTCGTGATGCGAGGAGGCTGGCCCAATTGCTCTTTCGCTCCGAGTGGTACAGAAACAGACCCTCGGCGTCGACGAGGCCGGTGACTCCGGCGAGGTGCGGAGATCCGCCTTCGAGCGCGCCAAACAGCTCGGACGCAAAGGCTTCGCCTACCAAGACACCATGGAAGGAACCGCCGGCGTCACGAAGGGGCAGAAGAAAAGCGAGTGCCGGAATCGTGGATACTACGCCGTCCAGACGCTCCGCTCCGCGAAGCTCCATTGGAAGCATGAGGTTCTGGCCAGTTGCGAGCTGCTTCCCGCGCACGGCGTAAAAGATGCCGCCGGCTTCGCTCTCCGTTTCCGCTGTGACCTCAGTCTCGTCGCCGCGCACCAGGAAAGTGAGCTCGCCCCTCTCGTCAAACGCTCGCACTTGGAAAAGCGCGGGTGAAAGGTCGACGAATGTCGTTAGCGAACGCTTGATATCGTTGCCGGATGTGCCTAGCCATCGCCCGTCGTAGAGAAGCTGCGAGCCCACGTAATTGAGTGAACGCTCGACTTCGCGAAGAGAGTGCTCGGTCCTTTGCTTCGCGGTGCCGAGATCGTGCTCCAGCGTAGATCTGGCGTTGTTCCGGATGTTCTCGACGGTAACCCGCGTGCCGACCGTACCGACTATCGCAAGCGGGATCAGTGAGAGGAGGGCGAAGGCGATCGCCAGCTTCAGCCGGATGGAGAAACGCGGGAGCAGCTTATTGATGTTCATACCACAGACTCAACTCAGCTGGGCAGGCTGGAACCGGGCACAAACCGATCCCCCAAGCTAGACGGTCCCTGGAGGGAAGTCTGTCGGGCAGTTGCTGTTACGATATGTGGGAGTTTTCCTTGAAAGCGCTCCATGGCTTGCCACATGAATGACAACCAAGGACGCCACAGTGACACATGCTCACCTCCGAAACGCGCGTGACTAGGCCGTCCTAGGCCGGACGTCCTCAACTGAGCGAGCTCTGTTCGGTTCCATCGAAAGGGGTTACCCAGCTTGCGCAAGGAGCACGGAAGAGGCCAGTGGCCATGAGATGCTGCAACTGCAGGTAACTGGCTTTTGTAGAACCTCTTATTGGATCGGCTGCCACGTCAGCGGATGCCGCACGCGTTCGAGGTGGGACACGTGGAGTCACAGGTGGGACGTCTGAGGTCACGGTTGGAACAGCATGGACGCCCCCCCCCGCGTCATACACCAGCACTCGGCGGGGTCACCTGTACAGCGCGCGTCGCAGTCGAAGTGGAGGCATGCGGGACATGTGCCGAACGAGCGAACGCCCAGCTGCCAGAAGCGAGTGCTGTCCTTCCCGGGCGGGTGTCAGTTCAGGTCGTGGTGAGTGTGCTTGAGAAAGCCAATGTTGGTCGGGTCGCGCGGCAGATGCGATACGATTCGCTCGATGAGCGAAGTCTTCCCTGATCCAGACTCACCAACGACACAGAGAACCCGCATACCAACTCCGTCAGTTGATCGCCGTCCGCGGTTTGCCGGGCGCTCTTACTCCAGGTAAGGGCGATCCCTCAGCTCTCGTTCACCGCTACCAGTTCTCTGACCCATGAGTAGGCCGCTACGGCAGCCGGAAGCCCGATCGTACCCGCGGCGAGGGCCACGACCTGTGCGAGCGCTTCTGTCTCAATCCCCATCGCAAGGGCTTTACGAACACTCGCATGGACGGCGCCTTCACGCATCGCACCGATGGCGACGCCGAGTTTCACGAGGCGAGCCGTATTCGCGTCGAGCGGCCCGGCTTGACCCGCCTCGCCGATCCGTTCCCAGGCTTCCCCGAGCTCCGGGTACTTTGCCACGAAGTCGCTGAAGGTCCCGGGCGGCTCTGGCAGCTGGCTCATGTCCTCTCCTCTGTTCAGAAAGTCACCGAGAACGTGAGGCGCGGCACGAAGTCCGTGTCGGGCGCCTCCTCGTCCCCAACTGCATCATAGATCACCGTGTCGAAGCTCGGTATGATATGAAACTGCTTCACGATGGTTACATCGAACCCAAGGATCAGTAGGTTCGATCTCGCGTTCGGGTCCATCGGCAAATAAGCGATCAGGGGCCCGAACGGGTTCGGGTCGAACATGCGATCGTACCGCGCGAGGACCGCCAGCCGCTCACTAGCCACCCACACGCCGAACAGGGAGAGCATGTTCAGCTCGAAATCGTCCTGGTCAGGGGCGTCGCGGTTCCGCTGCTGGTGCGCATACTGTACCCCGATCCTCCCGCCGTCCACGCTCCACGAGCCAAAGAACTGTGCGGTGGCGAAGTTGCCGCCTGACAGGTTGTTGTAGTCCCCGTAGACCTGAAAGAAGAAATCGCCTGGCGTGAACGCGAAGGCGCCGTACGCAGCCTTTCCCCGGTTCGACTCACTTCGCGTGCTGGCCCCGTTGCCAACGACGATATAGTACTGGATGTTCTTTCCGGGGCCGATCTTCCCGCGGCCCGTGAGCCCGAAGTCGCGGGAGGCGCCCATCCTATAGAGGTCCAGAGGCGTCTTCTTGACGTCCCGGTACCCCCAGATGCTCTCGATGTCGTCCCACGTCGGCGTCGAGGAGAGCCCGAAGAAGAGCATGTGGTTGCCGGGACTCCAGCGGATCCAGGCGTCCTTGACGAAGGGGTTCATATTGAGGGGCGGCGCCAAAGGGCTGCCGACCGATCTCGCCTCGAAGCGCAGGCGGAAGTCCAGGTCGTCAGCGATGTTGTAGTCGAATGTCAGGTAGATCCGCCGCATCCAGAAGCCGTTCGCGCCCTCGATCTCGGGGTTGTGATGGGACGCGAACCAGTAGAAATCTCCAAACGCGAGCCCGCTGATCTTGAGTCGCTTCAGCCAGTCCGGTAGACCATCCTCCTTCTCATCCTCCTCCTGCTCTCCCTCTTGCTCGGATCCTTGCTCTTCCCCGTCCTCGGCCGGGCTCTCGGCCTCCTGGCCGGCGGGCGGGTCCGCACCTTCATCTTTGTCGGCCTGACCGACCGCTGGCCGAACGGCCAACAGGCACCCAAGCGACACCGCGAGAAACGCAAACACACGACGTTTCATGTGTCATCTCCGTAGATGTATGTACTGCAGAGGTATGTACTGCGCGCGTCGAGGCGGCGAGTTCACGCCGGATCGACCCGCACGAAGGTGTCGTAGAAGGAGCTGCTCCCGACCCACCGGGTCCGTCAGAGCCACGTCTCCGCGATCGTCCCACGGCCAACGCGGGATTGGGGCAGAGACCCGCCTTCGGGCGTCCGCACGGTTCATGATGACGGGGTCGTTCGGCTGGAGGGCCGGACCGTTAGTCTGGTCCGATGCGCCTCGAACACACTGATGCCCGTAATCGTCTCGGCGAGCGTTCGGTAGAAGGGGTGGACTGCGGCGTCGGCCAGTGCCTCTGCGAATTTTGGCAGCCAGCGTCCGAGATGCTCCTGCCAGAACGCCGCCTGCCGATCAACCCACACGGAATCGCCCGTGGTGGCCTCGCTGAACGCCAGGAAATACATGAACTCGAGCTCGTGCGCCACATGGTCCGGAGCATCTTTCAGCTTCTCTCCGGGGGCGAGGCCCGCTTCCGCATAGGCGCGCGCTGCGTAGAGGCTCGTGGGTCCCATCAGCCTGGGCTCCTCTTCCAGGTAAAACGAGGCCCAGGGAGCCGCGAGGATCTCGAACGGACCGAGTACGAGCTTCGCGTGATCGATCGCCGCCTGCTCCGGATCCTCCAGGATCTCGGAAACCTGGCAGGACAGTTCCGCCCCGAGTTTGGGCAGCGGTTCGGGCATGGCCCCGAGGGAACTTGCTAGAAGCCCGGGCAGGTCCGCGTCCCAGCGTCGTGGTGGCTCGAGCGCCCTGGCGAGAGCGTAAAACACATTGACACGGCTGCTTGCGACAGGGTCGAGCGCCACGGTTGTTTTCACCTGCATCGTCTCCAATCCTTCAGAAGTCTCGGATGTAGAAGACGCGCGGCCGAGTTCCCTGCTCCGGCTTCAGAACCCGCCCATGGTTCTTCGCGAGCGCCCGGCTCGGTGCGCTGCCGGGATCATTGAGGTCGCCGAAGATGCGGGCATCCGCGGGACAAGCCTCCACGCAGGCGGGAAGCTGCCCTCTCTGCAGGCGATGATCGCAGAACGTGCACTTTTCGACGACGCCCCGGGGTCGGATGCCTTCATAAGTTTGCGCTCGGTCCGGGTTGTAGTACGGAATGGGTGCTTTCACGCGCTCGGCCGTCTCTCGGCCGGTCGCCGTACAATTGGGAATAAGCGCTTCCTCATCTTCCACGAAGCGTACGTGTGGCGCATCTTTGTTGAAGAAGATCACTCCGTAGGGGCAGGCCACCTGACACGCTCTGCATCCGATGCACTTGCTGGCGTCGTGTAGCGTCAACCCGTCTTCCGACTTGTACATCGCGGTCGTCGGGCAGTTGGTCACGCACGGCGCGTTCTCGCAATGATTGCAAAGCGTGGGCATATAGCGGTATTGCACGTCGGGAAAGACCCCGCTGGTCTCAAAAACATGGTCGGACCAGGCGAAACTGTCCGGCACGTTGTTTTCGCTCTTGCAGGCGATGTCGCACCCCGCACAACCGACGCAGCGGTGGAGATCGATCACCATCGCATATCGCTTGGCCATCTCTCGCTTCTCCTTGATCGGTTACGCCCGCACGACCTTCACGCGCGCGACCCCGCCGTGACGGGCGGTCGAGCCGCTGAGCCGCTCGTATTCCGCCGGCAGTATCACGTTGTTATTCCCGCCGCGCGGTATCCGGCGGTGGAAGTCGACTGCGGCCACGCGGCCGTACGCCCAGTGCCCCTGTCCGTAGCACTTGGCCACCGTGCCGGGCCGGACGCCTTCCCACAGCTTCAGGCGAACCTCCATCTCGCCGGTGGAGGATTCGACCTTCACCATCTGCCGGTCCTGGAGGTCCAGTCTGTTCGCGTCCACCGGGTTCATCTTGAGCACGTCGTCCCAGTTCTCATCCCCCGGATCCGCGTTCTTGTGAGCCTGATACCAGGTGCAGTTGGCCGAACGCCCCTCTCGGTTCAGCCTGCTGCGGTGCTCGAAGAAGATCAGGGGGTATTCGGACTCGTCTCCCCACCGCAGAGCAGGTTCGAAATGGGGTACGAAGGCGAGTTCGCCTCTGGCCACATAATTAGTGGCTGCCAGCACTTCGTCGATGCTGACGCCGTGCTTATCCGCGTGGCCCTGCAGCGCTTTCTTCAGTGTCTCGCTGTAGAACTCGAACTTGCCTGTTTCCGTTGCGAAATTGCCCCACTTCTTTCCGTACTCGTAGCGGTGAGAGTTCCACACACCCTTGGCTGCGAAGTCGCTCCATCCGTCGAGCGCGTCGCCGTACTTGCCATAGTCCTTATGTTCCGAGTCCCAGCAGGGGCGCGTGAGCATCTTGGTGGCGATGAGCGCAAATTCCTTGCTGTCGCGCGGGTGCTTACCGGTTTCCGGATCAGCGAACTCATCCTGGAAGTACCGCCGCATGTTGTCGAAACCCCGTGCCGCCAGGGCTTCGGCCAGCAGCCAGGGAATCTCCGTTTCGTCCTGCCGAACGTCCCACACGGGCTCGATCGACGGCTGCGTAAGGCTGGCGTAGCCGTGTAGGTTTTGCTTCGACTTGAGGAAGCTCCATTTCTCGAACAGCTGATGGGCGGCAGGAAGAACCACGTCCGCGTAATGGCTCATCTCCGAGGGATTCGTGGTTATGTGCACGAAGAACGGGAGCTTCTCCAGCGCCCGTTCCCAGCGATCCGACCCGGAGCATGAGAAGGCGAAGTTCGCCCAGTAGGCGATGGCCACCTTGATGTCGTACGGATCCTCTTGCAGCATGGCGTCTGCCGCGTTGTTCGTGACGACGCCGCCTCCGCTCTTGCCCTTATTCAGGGCCGGAAACGCCAGCGTTCCTCGTTGATCGATCTTAGGCTTTTTGGAGAGCGTCTTGGCCAGGTCGTCCTGATAGCCCGAGAAGTCCGGAATATTGTCCTGCGGAACCTTCGTCTTCTGCACGGTCCCGCCCTTGCTGTCAGCAGAGCCGACCAGGCCGTTCAGGGCGTGAGCCGCCAGCGCGGCGTATCCGCCACGGGCCTGCATCGCCGTCCCCGGCGACACCCAGCTGATGGCCGCCGGAGCCGCCTTGGCGAAGCCGATCGCGACGCGCCGAATCTGCGCAGCCGGGATCGCGCATTGGGTTTCAGCCCACTCCGGAGTCCGATCCTTCAACTCGAGATTCCACCAGCGGACGACCCCATGCGTGTGGATCTCGTCGAACGTCGACTCGTCGACGTTCTCACCGGGGATGAAGCGATTGACTCCGTCCTGGAAGTTGCCGACGAACTCGCGGCTCCACAGACCGTTGGCGAGAATGGTGTGCGCCATGGCCACGGCGAGCGCGGCATCTTCGCCGGGCAGCACGGGGAGCCACTCGTTTGATTTCGCGGCGGTCGCGGACAGTCGAGGATCCACCACCGCGATCTGGGCGCGGTCCCGAACATCACCCCAGATGCTGATGGCGTGAGGGACCTGCCGGTTGGACGACACGGGATCTGCTCCCCAGCAAAGCACGTATCGCGTGTGCTCGAGGTCGTAGTCGCGGTAGTCCCAGTACCCCTCGGTGTAGTAGGCCCCGAATTTCTCGGCCTCGGCGCAGATCGCAGAATGGCTGATCCCGTTGGGCGAACCAAAAATCTTCGGCACCGCGCTGTAGATGACGTCCCGCAGGTAGCTGTAGCGCCCGCGAAAGACCGCGAACTTGTGCGTCTCCTGGTTCCGCCTCAGTTCCATCATCTTGTCGGCGATGAGCCCCATTGCCTCGTCCCAGCTGACGGGGACGAAGCCTGGGTCCTCGTCACGACCCTTCCGGGGGTTGGTGCGCCGCATGGGGACCTTGACCCGATCCGGGTCATACAACTGTTGAAGGGCGAGGAGAGTGCGCGGACACATCTGACCGTGGTTTGCCAGGGAGCTTGGATTCCCGCCGATGTGGACCGCGCGACCGTCCACTACCCGCACGACGACGGGGCACCAGCTCGTGCAACCCTGACACGTCGAGGCAACCCACCGGCTCGCGAGTTCCGAGGACTTTGCCTCAGCATCACGGATGAAGAACTCGAGAAGAGCCGATCCGCCGACTGCTGCCACGATTCCTACTGTGCCGGCCCCCTTCACGAAGGACCGCCGGGAAATCCCGGTCTGACCGGGAGACCTCTGATCGCTGGGTTTGATCTCGGTCAACATTGAGGCTCCGCTACGGTAGGGTTACAAAAACGGGATTCAACTGGCCGGCAAGCACCACGGCCAGACGGAAGAACAGACCACCGGCGAGGATCAGGCAGCTCGTGAGCGCCACGATCCGGACGTTCAGCCGGGGATTGCCGGCGTCGCCTTTCCAAACGGCGTACGCGCCGATCGCTAGCGGCAGCACGAGGCCGACTCCGATCCCCAGGCCCCAGAACATCGGTCCGAATGCGTCATTCGCCACCGCCAACGCGTTGCGGTCGGCGAGATTCCCAAACCGCAGGCTCAGCCACCACAGGAAGAACGTGCCGAGCTGAAACAGTAGTGCACCGGCCAGGAGGTTTCGGACCGGCCTCAGGTCGCTCAAGAAGGTGTCCACATGCCCGTGGTCGCTCAGCCGCCCTGCCCGGGCCATGCGAATCAGGTGCACGATCATGACTGCGGCGATCCCCGTCGTTACGAAGGAAGCCAGTGCCGCCAGAACCGTTGGGCCGGTGTTCCACAGCGGTCTCGAAGGCAGAACGGCCAGGAGCATGCCGTGATAGGCGGCGACCACGATGGCGACCGGAGTGAGCGCCAGGCCGAGCCGCCGACGCTTGCCATTCGGTTCACGTTCGCGCCAGAGAAGGGCGTGCCAGATCGACCCCACCAGGAACACGGTTTGGAATATGCCGCCCCACCATAGCGGAGAGGTCGGCGCGAAGTTCGTGAAAGTCTTAAAGAGGTACTGCGGCCTCCCCAGCTCCAGCATGAGCATCAGAAGGCCGGCCCCGACCAACACGGGGGCCAGGAAGGCGGCGGTCTGTGGAATCCTCTTGTATCGCCGGCCCCACAATTCGTACAAGGCCACCCCGAAGACGAACGCGCCCACGCCGGCCCCACCGAAAAAGAGATCGACAGCGATCTTCCAGTCCCAGTAGTACGCGTGCTGAACGCTCAAGACGATACTCGGATCCATACTCAATCTCCTCGGATGGTCACGGAGAACGTCAACTAAATTTGTAACGGCGCCTAACGTAGCAACCAGTCGGGAATTGCCCGCTGCGGCTTGTGGGGAAATCGCTTGCCGAGCGCCTCTTAGCTAGCGGCTCTCGGGAGCTGCGACGCGTTCGACAGTTTTGACGTGGCTCCGTATCTGGGTATCACGTCACCCGTGAAGCGGTGTGGCAAGAGCACTCTGCTCATCCTGCTCCTAGCGTGTTGATGTCGCGCGCACGGGCCGGTGGGCGAGTCTCGCCGCGCTGAAAAGCGCCTATCAGAAGCCTGATCGTGAGACCATGCTGAAAGTCGTGTTGCACCAGGCTGAGCTACGGGAGGTGCGGTAAGCGGCGCGATATCCTACCATTGATCTTCGCGAACTTCACTGAGAAGTTCGCAGAGTGGCCAAATACGCAGTGACGTAACTAAATTACCAACAAGCAGTTAGCCGGGGTGGCGGAAAGGCAGACGCGAGGGACTTAAAAGAGGTAGCGGCTCACCGCGAGGTTGACTGTTTCCGCTCACTTTCGCGGTTTTCTTATCTGATCCTAATAACCTTCAAGTTGCAGATTCGCTGTTCTCCCCACATAAGTTCGCCCTGTTTCTTCGCCCACTCCTTCCAGCGACGAAAGTGAGCGGTATTCCCCACGAGCAATCGCAAGCATCTCCCGACAGATAGTTCAGAGCGTCGGCCGTACCCTATTCTGGGTTGATAGGCTCTCGCCGAACTGCGGTACTAGGCCGAGCCCTCCGGCGGCTCGATCGAACCATCCTCAAGTCCATTCTCGAGCAGCCTGCCAACCGGCGTACGGTTTCCGAATTCGGCCAGGAGGTGAGACTCGTGAAGATTCATCGTAAGGCCGTGCTGGCAGAGTGCGAAGGCATCCGAGGCATGACTCTGGGCCGCAGGGACACAGAGTTCATCTCCGTCGGTGTCTCAGTGGCGGCAGGGTGCAAGCACTGCCTTGAGGTTCACGTCAAGGAGGCGCGAGTCCAGGGGATTGCGGAAAAGGAGATCGTCCGGTCGATGAACATCGGTCTCGACGTTCGCGAGCGTGCCCAAGCGATCATGAAGGAGCACGGGCTGAAGGTGCTCGGTCATAAGCTGGCACAGCTTGTCACACGGACCGGGAAGGACGAAGAGGGCGGGGACCCGGACGCACCCCCTGGCACGAGAATCGAAGAACTTACCGCTGTCGCCTGCGCGTTTGCCGTCAACTGCGAGACGAGCTTGGAGCGGCACGGGGCCCACGCGCGGACCGCAGGTGCCACGGACGAGGATATCGGAGGGGCCATTGAGATCTCTCGGTTCATCAAGCGCGAGGCGGACTCGTTGTGCTGCAAACGGATCTGATAGGTGCGACAAGGCAGCGCGATGAAGAACGGGTACTCTGCCGCGCGAAGCCGCGCATTGCTGCGCGATTTCGACGGGACCGCACGTCTGACGCGCGCGAGACTGGCCTCCAGGTACGGGGACAAGTTCACCGAAGCGGTCGCCCAAGAAGTCCGGCACGAATACGAGCGGCTCATCCCGGAGATCCCGTTCATCCCGGGTGCGAGGGCTCGGCCGCTCAATGCGTTCCTTCGCATCACGGCGCAGGAACTCGCCGTCTACCGGGTGATGAAGAGACGCGGGAAGGGCGCCGACGAGGCGTGGGAGATATGCCACGAGGCGATCGTCGCGCGGATGGATAAGTATCCTGCCTGGAAGGCCTGGCTCCTCGGAAAGCTCATGTTCTCGAGGACGATGAAGCGGCGGGTCGGAAAGCGAGCCGCGAACGGCGATCAGCTGCGATTCGGCGACTTCGAGGTCCGCTACCTAGTCGGCGACGGAGAGAGCTTCGACTGGGGCGTCGACTACGTCGGGTGTGGCAACTACGAGTTCATGAAGCAGCAGGGCGCCGCCACGAGAGCGCGGGTCTCCTGCCGTACCTCTGTTTGCTCATTGGAGCTCCTCCTCGAGCCAGTCCTAGGCAAGCGGACGGCCTGGCTCTTCCCTTCCTGCTAATATCTCGCAATGGGCCGACTCGCGACCAGGGCCGTCACGTGATGGAGAAGGTGATGGCCTGCGCGACCCAAACCGAAGTCCTCTTATCGCGATTCTTGGCCGGCGTGAATTTCATTTCTCCCGCGCAATGCTGAGCCACTCGATCCATGGCTTCGTAGCCACTGCTCTTCTTGACGTGCGAGTCGATGACTTCCCCGTTCTGATCAATATAGATCCAAAGGACCACCGTGCCTTCGATCCGCGCCTCCTTGAGCTGCTGCGGGTAGTTGCGCTGCAGCATCTTCCGAACCTCGGCCGGATTCTTGAGCTTCGGCGCCACGTCGTAAGGGATGAAGGTGGGCCTGGCCGCAGGGCCCGCAGTCTGCGTTGGCGGTGGAAGTAGGTTCTCCACCGGATTCGACTCGAAGGTGGTCATGGCGATCGTTACGTTCTCGTCGATCGCCATTGCCGCGACTTTCGGGGTTGCTGGCCTGGATACTTGCTCTGGGGCCGGCGGTACGTGCACCTCCGGCGGTAGCTCCACCGCTTCGATCGATCTGGTGGTCCCCCTCAGATCGACCACCAGCAGATCGGGAAACAGAGTGAAGGCTGCAAAGTGCAAGGCCACAGCCAGGATGACGCCAAAGCCCACCCAGCTCCTGTAGCTCTGCTTGAACGCCTCGTTAGCTGTCGCGCAATAACTATGATCCGAGTTGGCCTTCCCTCGTGTGGTCATGGCCGCGTCCCTCCTCGGCCGCGGGGCGTCGGCGTGCAAACCACCGCGGACCGCTCAGACATTGTGATCTATTGTTGCCCAGGAGACGCAGGTCGGTCGGCCAACGGGGGCCGTTCTTGACCCACTACTCCAAGGTCAATCTAGGAAGCCCGAAGTGGATGGTCTGTCGGGAAACCGTTCCTATTTGGTGTGGGGAATTTCCTTCTCGGCTCGGTGGGTCCCGTCACAGCCGCTTTCCGTCGCAGGCGCAACATGGTTGGAGCGCAATTCGTCCGGTGGACGACTCGCAGCATGGCACTGCCAAACTGGGGTGCAAAGCACGGAGATCGGCTTGACAGGGTTATCGCACAGCTTGGCGACTCGCGTTTCCCCGACAGAGGTAACTGTGAGCAGCGGGGAGTGGCCTGCCGCCAATGCATCCGGTGGCACCCTGATAAGATCACCGGACCCAACGACTACGTAGCAGCCGGGCCTTTCGATCTCATTCCATCCCATTTCCTGAAGACGATGCGCCCGGCGCTCAGCCGTGGAGGTCTCTCCTTTGGTAGTCATGAGGTTCTCCTTATTTCTGCATTTCTGCGAGGCTTTCCGGAGGGTTTTCCCCTGACGGGGCAAGTGAAGACTCCGGGATTTTTCACGCTCCTTCTCCCCCCAGCGAAGGAGCAAACATGACGGAGGGGCACACCGTGATCCTACGGTCCTGATGCCGGTGGGTCTTGTCGGAAAAGGCTCGCTATTGGATGTAGGGAATTTCCCCGGAAAGTAAGAACTGGTATTGAGTTACGGTTCAACGGGAGTCCTGACGGCGCGGCACTGGAGCGGCACCTACCGCAATACTCGCGCGAGGCGATCCGACAACCCGACCAACGGGCGCGGGAGGCGATGGGCAACGCCCCACAGACGCTTCCACCGATTCCCCACAGACGCTTCGGCACTCGCTTCCTAGGTTGACAGTAGGCAGTAGGCGACGGTGGGAGCCTTTTGGCCTTTCCGAGAAGCCGTGGTGCCTGGCTACGCGATCCTGCTGAGGGCCACCGCTGCGCTGCGGGGGGACGACGGGCGACCTGATGAACGCGCTCTGTCCGATTCACGGGAGAAGCCAGGATGGACAAGATACTTGAAACTCCAAGAGCCGTTTGGCCTGCCTTGCCTACGTCTGCTCACTGGTTAGGCCTTCGCGCGCTCCTCCCTGCTGCCGCGCTCCTCCTCACGGCCGGCGGCGGCTGCCGTCCAAGCGAGAACGCTAGTGGAGAAGAGGCCCGCGAGGAGAGGCTTGCCGAGCTGGACGTCTTTCTCGCCGAACTCGGCGGCAGACCCACGGCGGACCTTTCACGCGCACAGCGCTGGCGGATGATCAGCTCGATCGGCGCAGGGCTGCCGCCCTCGAACTTCGAGGCCTCGAATATGCCCGATCCAAGGTCTCGCGGAGCTGTGCTCGTCCAGACGTACTGCAATAGGTGTCACTGGCTCCCTTCTCCCCGCCAGCATTCGGTGCGCGAATGGCCGATCCTCGTGCGCCGGATGCAAATCCGCGCCGAGGCGCTTCGCGACCGGATGGGTGGAGCCATGACCCGCGAGCT
>Ga0255058_10000287_pt1 | contig 30399 bp, 26 predicted proteins | sample Cases_109_9_MG_FD_188637 | JGI IMG/M metagenome (GOLD analysis project Ga0255058, IMG submission 188637) | Seawater microbial communities from Amundsen Gulf, Northwest Territories, Canada - Cases_109_9 | ecosystem: Environmental > Aquatic > Marine > Gulf | place: Canada: Northwest Territories... | reverse complement strand
TACTTACAGTACGCTGCAATGACGAAGGATGCAGCGCAACACAGAAGTTGAACTTTTTACGAAGCCGTCAACCTTAGATCTGCAAATGTTCACTATACCGAACCTTCAAGGCGGGGGGCGTGAACCTGTAACAAACTCCCGGTAAGTGCTGCTATACTGTCTTGCCTCTTGGCAGATGAAATCATCGATTCAATCAATCTTATCTTGATTTTTGGGGTTGAAGTGGAGATGAGGGGATTTGAACCCCTGACCTCGGCGTTGCGAACGCCGCGCTCTCCCAACTGAGCTACATCCCCACAAAGGAGGTGTTTATCTATCAAATTCCACGATATGGGTCAATTGAAAAAACCCTTGTTTTATAAATAACCCAACTTGATTTTCTTTTTTATCAACCACGGTTAATCATTTCTTCGGCGAGTTCAACAAAGTCGGATGATCCATGACAGGCCGGTCTGTAAAAGATTACCGGTTTGCCGGCCGCTGTGCTTTCGGCAATAGTTGTATTTATTCTTATTGTTGTGTCAAAAAGCAAATTTTGGTATCTTTCGTTTTTTTTGAGCTTTTCCATGGTCCGATGGCTGATCTTTGTCCGTTTATCAAAAAATGTCGGGACAATTCCAGTAATACGGAGCCCCGGGTTAATTTCAGCCTTTATACCTTCGATCGTATCAAACAATTCATCAAGAGCATCAAATGAATATGGATGTGTTTGACACGGAATGAGTATCTCATCTGCGCAGGCGAGGACATTAACGGTTAGCAGCGAAAGACTCGGAGGGGTATCGATAAGAATAAAATCGTATCTGATGGTCACCTTCTTCAAGGCCTCTTTTAGCCGGTTTTCCCTTCCCTCGACGTTCACCAGTTCAACCTCTGCACCGACAAGGTCAACATGTGAGGGAATGAGGTGAAGCCCTTTCCAGGCGGTTTTCAAGATTGCGTCATCCACAATATGAGATTTTTCATCCATTATGATGTCATACACCGTTAATGCTCCTTCACCGATGTCGATGCCGAGCCCACGGGTCGCATTGAATTGAGGATCCATATCGATTATAAGAACGCTTTTTTCTTTCAAAGCAAGGGCAGCGCCGAGATTTACCACCAATGCGGTTTTTCCCACCCCTCCTTTTTCATTTGCCACAGCAATCGTCCGTGTCGGTCGAATTTCCATTCTAAATTTCCTTTACATTTTAGGTCCCGGAACGGAATTTTTCTTATGTCCAAACGATTTTTTTGTAAAACTTATCTGTTGCGTCGGCTGCCCCGTATCGTTTTGATGAAAATAATATAAGGTATTGTAAAATCTGAGGGTTTGTGATATCAATATCGCCCTGAGTTAGCCGGGACCATATGGCAACAAATTTATGGAGGGAAAAAAATCTATGTCAGAAAAGCACCCTGAATGCCCACTTTATAATCCTTTAAATTGTAAAGAATATTACAATCCCAAGATCTGCGCTTTTGTAAAAAAAGATCGGATCTGTCTCAAGAAAAAAAAACCAAAGCCAAAGGGAAAAAAACGAGAAAAAAAAATCTAGGCGTGGCCGGAAACATTTGAAAGCAAAACTGGATCAATACCCATCTTCTTCACTGCCTCTTTCCAGCGTCTCTCAATCGGAATATCAAAAATAATCTTTTCAACCATTGGGCTGGTTAGCCAAACATTTTCTTTGATCTCGGATTCTATCTGGCCGGGGCCCCATCCGGCGCACCCCAATGCAATAATAAACGCTTCCGGGCCCTTGCCAATTGCAATCGCTTCCAGGATATCCCTGGTATTGCTCATTGCAAGAGACGTGGTTATCAACAAAGAACCTTCCCAATTTAATGGTGGTCCATGAAGAACAAATATATCGGCCATGTTGACAGGGCCACCAAGGTGAATCGGTACAGAATCCACATCTGAAGAACACTTGATTTTTAGCTCATCGAAAATGTCCTTTCCAGACAAAACAGGATGAATCCGGTTGATAACGATTCCCACAGCCCCTGCTGAGGTATGCTCGCAAATGCAGGCAACGGTACAGGAAAAATTTGGATCCACCAAGCCGGGCATGGCCATCAAAAGTTGTTCCCTAAGAAAAGATTTGTTTTTTTTCTTGATGTCTGTATCCATGGTTTCGAATGTCAATCTCTTTTTGAATTTTATATATAATTGAAATTTATTTTACACAAATTTACACCAATCGCAATGCCAATCCAACATATTTATTTTTGGTTGAGCAATTCTTCACTCACGGTATTTTTCATAAAAACGCCTTCATGAAAGAAAGTCAAGAATAATGAAGATTAAAAGTGGATAAATTCATCCCGTTTGCACGAAAATGGCAACAAGCTGAAAGGAAGAGTTGCAACCTTGACATTTAATATACTAGAATTGATTTTGTTTTGTTTTTAAGGAGAATATAAACGTTTTTATTTTTGAGATGTAATCGTTGTTCCGAAATCCTAAACCCGTATAAATTCGCTTCTTTTTAGTTAGTCAAGTTTCTCTCCCCCAATGGGGCACGGTGCCGTAGCTGGCGTGGGGTAAATAAAATTTGTTGGAAAAACAATGAGGCAATCAGTTTGAACCGGTATCCATAAAGTAATCTTCGTGCACAGGCACGAGATGGTCTGGTTTCTTTTGTAATATCAGTTGCTTCTGGAATGCTAACTCTTAAAAAATTTTGTGCCGTTGTCAAAGCACTCATTATCCATTTTGAAAAAGGAAATCCGGATTTTACCGGGATTTATCAGGCCATCAACCAACTGTTTCTTAACGATCTGAAAAATGGATTCCAGATCGTAAACCGGGAGCAGGACCTCGATGACGATGGTCTACGCAAAGCAAAACTGAGTTATCATCCAACCGATTTTATCCGAAAACACAGTGTCTCATTTTCATAAATTCACTTTCTGAACACAGAAGACCTGACTATAAATATAATTGGCCATAACTTCCGACACAGTTATTTTATTTATATTAAATAAAGCATCAATAAATACAAGGTAACACTCTGTTAATATTATTAATCACTAATGTCGTTTGAGATGGATAGGGAATCTGCTCGTTGTTTCTGTCCATGGGGGTCTGAAAGTGAACTTGCGCAGTCATTCAGTAGAAAAGAATCATGAATCCATCGGCAATATCATACCATAAAACTACCTGTTATGACCGAAATCGAATGAAAGGGCACGCATTGGATTGGTCAAACCAGCCCCGGGTTTTTAAGGCCTACGACAGCATAGAGGCCATTCCTTTACCAAAAGTCGACAAACTTCCAGAAACCGATCTCTGGCATCTTTATCTTTCGAAGACACCCAAACGTTTGGAAAACAGCCTTGATTTAAAGCAATTATCCCAAATCTTGTCTATCAGCTATGGTTTAACTTCCAAACGCAGCTATTCGGGGCAGGATTTGTTTTACCGCAGCGTTCCCTCGGCAGGGGCCCTCTACCCAGCTGAAATCTATTTTTTCGCCTTCAACATTGAAAATCTTCAACCCGGCCTTTATCACTATGGGATAAAGGATCGATGGTTAACCCCACTTCGAAGGGGTGATGACAGCGCCATCATGTCTGCAATGACCGACAATCTCGAAACACAATCTTTGTTCGCCATATTTATTATTTCAGGAATTTTCTATAGAAGTTCCTGGAAATATCGAGACCGTGGGTACCGATACATCCTTCTAGATGCCGGACACCTGATAGAGAATCTTGCTCTGGCCCTGAAGGCAACCAGTCTACCCTATGCCATTGATTATGATTTTGATGATGAACATATGGGGCGTTTGATCGGGTTCGATGATCAAAAGGAAGTCAGTCTGGCATCTGTTCAAGTAGGGGGTAGATCATCGATTACCCAAAAGAAGCTGATAAAATTGTCCCCTCTTTCACCTGCAATCATCGAGGCATCCTCGGTCTCACCGGTTGAGACGGTCTATGAAGATATCATTGATATCCATCGATCGGGTATAAATATACCTAAACAATTTGTAAAGGATCCTGATATTTCTTCTAAATTAGGTCTTAATCCCCTTAAATGGATACCCATTTCTCAAAATAAGGCCCCGGATAAAAAACTAACCTATTCAGAGGTCGTATTTCGCCGTCGGTCAAGACGAAACTTCATAAACCAAAAATTGAAAAAGACCACATTTATACAGCTGATCGATATCGTATTTGCCGCTCGAGCGGAAAATTTTCCAGTGGCGAAAGAGCATGCCAACGCTATCTCGATCGGTTTTTTGGCTGGAAATATTGAAGAGTTGGCGCCTGGTTTTTACCTTACAGATACGGTAAACAAAACAGCAGGTTATGTGAATTTTGAGTCGACTACCGACAAAATGGCAGCCATCTGCCTCAATCAGCAATGGCTTTGTTCCGCTTCAGTCCACTTTCTATTTATGACCCATCTCAGTACGATCGATCGGTTTTGGGGACCGCGTGGATATCGATATGCCATGATGTCCGCCGGCCGGCTGGGTCATACCCTCTATTTAGGGGCGACTGCTCTGGGGCTTGGATGCTGCGGTATCGGCGCCTTTTACGATAACGAAGCGAAAAACATTCTGGGTTTAAACCCGGAATCGTATCTTCTTTATCTGGTAGCAGTGGGTGAAGTTAAAGGAATGTAGGGTTATCTATTTTGTCCTAAAAGCTCATAGACTTTTAATCCTTTGAGGATTCCTTTGCTATCTTTATTGTCGATTTCTCGGGCTTCAAGGTGCGAGCGAGCAGCTTTTGATGTGTTTTCACTAATTAAAATACTGTTAGGAATGGATTTGGTAAGTCCCTGCATCCTAAACGCAATGTTGACTGAATCACCGATAACTGTATAATCCATTTTCATATCAAAGCCAAAATTCCCGACAACCACCTCGCCGGTGTGAATACTGATCCCAATGTTCACCGAAGCCCCGATCTCTTTGACAAAATAGTCATCAACACGGGGAAGCGCATTTTGCATTTCAAGGGCCGCAGATATAGCGTTATCTGCATCCATGGTACTGGAAACCGGCGCGCCGAACAGGGCTAGAAATCCATCCCCTAAATACTTATCAACAATGCCATTGTGTTTAAACACAATACCCCCCATAACAGAAAAGAAACTGTTCAGCAGGGAGATTGTTTTTTGAGGACCAATTTTTCGGGTCAGTCCGGTAAACCCGCGAATGTCGATGTTCAGCAAGGTTAGCGTCTTCATTTCTTCGATAACCGATTGTTCGGCATCGGTATCGTGGATGATTTTATCCAAAATTTCTTTGGGAACAAACTTTTGGAACATGCCCCTGATGCCACGCTCATGTTCGGCCAATGAAACTGTTTTCTTATAGAGACGGGCATTTTCAATGGCAATACTCACCGATGACGCAACAGACTGCAACAGGTCTGTATCGTTGGCGGTAAAGTCTCCATCTGTTTTATTGAGCACCTCGATCACACCGATCACCTTGCCCTGTGAGATCATCGGTACACACAAAGCAGATCTTGTTGTAAAACCGGTTGATTCATCGACGTCGGAATGAAATTGAGGAGAATTTTGAACGTCGTTCTCGATGACCACCTCCCCCCGGTCGGCTGAATATCCGGCAATTCCTTGGCCCATTTTTATCCGGTAACCTTTCAGATCCTCAACTTTAATATTATAAGCCACTGCAAATTCAAGTTCGTCATCTTGAATAAGCATTAAAGAACCTGCTTCTGTATTCATCACCACTCGAATCATGTCCATGGTGTAATTCAGGACTTGACTGATATCAAACGTCGATGAAGCCAAGGCACCCCCTATCTGGCGGATGGTATCCAGTTCCTGATTTCGCTTGGCCATCGACGAAAGAAGTCTATTCCTTTCGATGGTAAAGGAAAGTACATTTGCCATCCAAGGCATAAGATCAAACACTTCATAAAAGATATCCGGGTTTTCTGCACTTAAAGATAATAAACCAGATACGGTTCCCCCTATTATTAAAGGAGCAAGGATACAGGACCTGCAATTCTGGTCTGCAAAGAGTTCTTTTTCAGCACCTTCGGCAAGTGTACTCGTATCGCGAATCACCAAGGTTGTTTCCTGATTCATTACCTTATCCATGATGGTGTCACCGCCGGCATATTGGGCACCCTTATTCAGGTTAATCGATTCAGTGGCGAATAGATCAAAAATATTTATATAACCCGGCTTGCCCGCATCTTTGATCATCACGAGAGCGTAATTAAACGGTACGATGCTTTGAAGCTCAGCCAAAATAGCAGCCAGCAGTTCTCTATCCTGTATACTTGAGTTTAACACTTTAAAGACCTTCTCAACGGATTTGGGATACTTTGCGAACTGCTCGTTTTCCCGGACAAGCCGAATATTTTCATAAGTAAATGCTGCATTGCTCAAAAGCGGTGTCAAAATTTCAACATCTTTGAGTTCATATTGTCGGTCGCTCTCTCTCCTAGAGATAGTGAGAACACCCACAATCGCCCGACTGGTTTTTATCGGCATACAGATAAACGATTTTGTTCCATAATGAGAAAGGTTTGCCCTTCCGAACCGGGTATCTTTTTCAATGTCCTTGACCACCAGCGGGGATTTATTAATAACCGCATACTTTGCAATGCTCTTTTCAAAATCAATTTCATCACCGATCTGAACATGTTCTCCGTGGCCGATGGTCGCCCTTACGATAAATTTTTTCGTATCTGTTTCTTCTAAAATCATGACAGACCCGACGTCTGAACCGGTGAGCAATAAGGAGCGTTCAAGTGTAATATATAGAATCTCTTTTGGATCAAAGGTCATATAACAGAGTTCTGAAAGCTCTTTGAGCGTTGCAATCTCCGAGGCCCTTTGAGCCAACTCCATTGAAGAGGTTTTAAACTGGTTCTCAATGGCATTAAAAGATTGTATGATATTGTGCAGCTCGCTGGTGCCAGATCGATGTTTTTCATTCTCAAGCGATGAAACACCTCCCTCTGAAATCGTTTTGGATAAACTTCCTATTTCATCAAAGAGTTTTCTGAGCAAAGTGTACCCCAAGTATGAAAAAACAAGGACACCTAGGAGATATAGTAATGTATATTCGTCATTTAGAATTTCGTATTTGATTCCGAAATACAAAAAACCCATAATCGGGAAGATGAAAAAAAGACCGAAGATTATTTTAAGCTTGTAGTAAAGAGTCTGGTTTTTCATCGTTAGTCTACCCAGCTTATTCTTAAAGTCCATTTTTTCCCCCTCGCTTTTTTACCCAAACCAAGCACAAGCAGTGAAACAAACGATTCCAAGTCCGGGTTTTTTATCAGGCTACCGTTACACCACCAGACAGTGCGCAATCAATACATTCCCCATGATCCGGACAGGTAGTAACGGTACAGAACAGAATTCAACTCCGTATTGGCTTCGATTTTCTCCATTGATTCTTTATCGATGACTCCCTTTCCAAAATGAACCATTGATATCATGGCATCCTTATTTATATATCGAGTTTTGATGTTTGTAAAATCCTTTTCCATCATCATCGATTTTAGCTGTTTTTCTTTAATGTCGGTTTCTCTAATGCCGATGACCCACCCCCACTCACCCATGGTCGGGATCTGATTGTGATAAGGCAGGATGGAATATCCCGCTTTTCTTATGGTTTTCATTATGCTTAAAAAAGCATTTTTTGAAAAATACGGGCTCGTGGCCTGAGTTACCATGACACCTCCCCGGATCAGATGATTTCGAAGGGTAGTGTAGAACTTTTCCGAGTAGACATGCATGAGGTCAATGGTATCCGGATCAGGCAGATCAATAATAATCACCCCATACAGAGATGCGTCTTCATCTATGAATTTAGCTGCATCTGCATTTATGATATTTACCTTCGGGCTTTGCATTGAGCCGTCGTTTATCAGTAACAAAATCGGATGTTCTTTCGCCAGGGTAGTCATCACCGGATCGATATCCACGACTGTAACCGATTTAACCTTATCATACTTTAGAACTTCGCGTAAAGCAAGTCCATCTCCACCGCCCAGAATCAGAACACGTGTGACATCCGGAGACAGCTTCATGGCAGGATGTACAAGAGGTTCATGATATTTTTCTTCGTCATATGTTGAAAACTGCTCCTGACCATTGATATAGAGCCAGTAATAATCTTTCCATTGGGTTATGACAATTTTCTGGTAAATCGTCTGCTTTGAATAAATAATCTTATCCCGGTATTTTCGTTGTTCACCGTATCTTATAATCGGCTTTGCAAACACGCCGAGCAAGACAAGGAAGATCAATGCAAAAGAGTATAGGCCTGTGAGAAGTGTTTTTCTTTCAATCAGATGAAAAAATTGCCACAGGAGGAAAGAAGCGACAATAAAATTTATTATTCCGAGAAATATTGGTGTATAGGTTAACCCCAGGTACGGAAGGGCAAAGAACGCAAATACTAGCCCCCCAAAAAGCGCACCAAAGTAATCTTTCTCCATGACTGCGGAGATATTGACCCTGAGATCTTCGTATTTCTCGTTTATTCGGATAACAAGAGGGATTTCAAGGCCGATAAGATTTCCAATAAGAAATGCCTGAACATATATCGCAAAATTCGTATAGTTCGTGTACGCCGCAAGGAGATATGCCAATTGAGCGGATATTGCACAGAGTATGGAGAGCGCCAATTCGGTCAGGATAAAGATATCAAGGAGTCTGAAACGAAAGAATCTGCTGATCCGGCTGCCGACCCCCATTGCGAAAAGCATGAGAGACATCACAATGGTCCATTGAAATATGGCATTTCCGATCAGGTAGGTGGCTAGAGTGGAGAGGACGAATTCTGCAACAATGCCGGCAAACCCTGTAGCGAAAATGGATATTTTAAGGATAACGCCGAAATTGCGAAATCTATACACTCCAATAGATTATCATCGAAGCCGCAATATAGGAAAATGCTTCGATATAAGCCGCTCCAATATTAGGTTTTTTCTGGCCGACGATCTCATCGGTGAGTTTCACCGTCGGCAAAAGAATTTTATCAGTAAGAATTCGGATAAAGGGTAGAATAGCGAGTCCGATAAAAGAAATAATGATGAAATCCAAAAAGTTTTCCGCCCAGGAATGAAAAACTCCCCCGGCCGCGTGTCCCACAATAATTCCCATGGCGATAAGTACACCGGCAAAACTGATACCGGCGGCCACGTTGTCTTTTTCAATCTCCGCATGGATATCATAGGGGGTGATCAGATTATACACCCATCCTGCAAGAAGCAACATGATCTGCCCCAAACCCCAAAAGGCGATGGCGGTCCAGATGTTCCCGTTTTCCCCCGAGACCGCTCCAAATATGATAAACCCTGAAGCGATGCTGATGGCACATGAAACGATGCCGGTTCCTTGATTTTGATCTCGTATGAGTTCATCACTCATTTTGAATTTATGTAGAATGATTTTATCACAAAGAAACCAGGAGATATTTAAAAGAATGACACTCAGTAGACCATAAATTACAAGATCGATGATATCTGCCCAGATACCGCCGCTGGGACCGACGAGGGTTCCACCGATACTCATTACCAGACCAAAGTAATAGCCGACAATCGCAAGGGCAAGGGCCGGATTATCTCGTTCGACCAATTCGGTGGTCAGATGGTATTCCCGGTGCAACAGATCATTGACGATCTTTCCAATAAAGAAAAGAAAATAAAATACTGCAATCAAAATGATGGCAGTGATGAGATTATCAATATTCATCGGCTATTTCCCCAAACCGCCGGTCCGACTGCGAAAACTCGTTTTGCTCCTGCCGATCTTTCTTTTTACCCTGTCTGTAAATGAAGCTTTTCTCATCCGTTCTCTGTTCAGACGCCGGGAGAAAAAATTTGGCTTGTTCTGCCGTGCAATCGACCCGGATGTCCCGTACTCTCTGTTCCGGCCAAAGTAGGGGACATTTCGAGTCCTGTACCGCTGGTAACTTCGATAATCATCTCTGTATATCGGCCGATACCAGCCACCGAGTAGACTCGAAAAAAGTGCGTATTTTCCGTAAAATTCCCAGAACGATCCACCACGGTTGTCTTCTCGCCATCGTCCATATCTCGAATCCCCGACATACTGATATCCGGGCGGTGAAACAGATGAGCCTTCCTTTCCGTCCTTTTTAGCCAGAAGGGTCATGCCCAAGAAAGTTTCATTTATTTTGTAGTAATCTTTTGGAACCTCCAGCCAGTCGGTTGAACCGGTCTCTTTCGGCGTTACAACACGGTATTTATGAAAGTAATGCGGGAAAAAGTTCCCCTCTCCTTTCATGTCTTCTAAAATAACTGAGTAGGTCTGGACTTTTTGAAGTGCTCTTTTGATTTTATTGATCGGCAGGTCGCGACTTTTCGGACCACAGCCCTGAACAAACAAGGTGGCGATGACTACCACCGCAAGAAGCTTAGGCAATTTTTTAAAGAGGAAAAGACTTTCCATCCATTCAAAGCCCTTTCTGAATTTCAGATTTCAAGAAGATCATGATGACAGCATACATTTTTTATTAAGAATAACAAACAAATGATGAGCAGTCAAGAAGTATTTTATCTGCCGTGTACTCCATTTTAAGCTCATGGTTCATTATGTGCTTGAGGGCAAATCTCCTATTTGATATGAATAACAACATGCGGGCGGTTATCCAAAGAGTCAAAGAGAGTTCAGTCGTGGTGAAAAATAGGATCGTTGGAAAAATTTCAGCAGGGCTTTTGGTTTTTCTCGGTGTATCAACTACAGATCGTTTACAGGATGTTGAATTTCTCTCGGACAAGATCGTCAATCTGAGGATTTTTGAGGACCAAAACGAAAAGATGAACCGCTCTCTGCTCGAAACCGGCGGCGAAATGCTTGTGGTATCCCAGTTTACCTTGCTGGGAGATTGTCGAAAAGGAAGGCGTCCATCGTTTATTCATGCGGCCCGGCCCGATGAGGCGGATAGGCTTTATCAATCTTTCGTGAAAAGAATTCAGGAAAAAGGAATTTTTGTTCAAACCGGCCGATTCCGTGCCAGGATGGATGTGTCATTAATCAATGATGGACCGGTGACTTTTATTATTGAGAGCAAATAATTACTCAAGTTTGATGAACTCGTAAAAAGACCATATTGCTCTCTAAATGACCATTTTGGGGCGTTTTGATTAGGTGATACTAAATTTCAAGAACTCTCCGCCTTAGGCGGATCAAACAGCTTGAAATTCTTAACGTACCACCTAACAAAACGCTTTATCCAAAAATGCTCAAAGTCGTTCGCAAATGACTTTTTACGAGTTCATCAAGTTTTACACCTGATATTTTAAGGAAAGTCGTATCAGGCATAGGGTAAAAAGAAATTTTTCCGAAAAATAATAAGGCTGGTGTTAAAATCCCAAGACCGATTCGTCTAAAAGCGAGGGAAATGCAAATCATTTTGGTTAAAAAGCCTGCGCGGGCGTTGTTGACCCTTCTATGGATTTTTTATCTCTTTTTTCCAAAAAGCCTCATCGCCGGCAATTTAAGCAGTCTGTCCCATCTCATCGGAAATCAAGACGCAATCCTCGTCGGAGATCCCACGGGAAGGGTTATCTTTTCAAAAAATGCTCAAAAGAAACTGATCCCGGCTTCAATATTAAAAATATTCACCGCTCTTGTTGCTCTTCATTTTCTTGGTGAAGACTATCGATTTAATACCGATTTCTATATGGACCGGGATTCAAATCTAAAAGTAAAAGGGTACGGTGATCCGCTTTTGCTTTCAGAGGACTTGGATGAAATTTCCGAAATTCTCATCACAAAACTTGAATCAATCCGCGATATTGTTTTAGATGATACCTATTTTCAGCACCCAATCGTCATTCCTGGAATCACATCATCGTTTGAGCCATATGACGCGCCTAATGGCGCCCTGTGTGTAAATTTCAACACGATTTATTTTAAACGAAAAAACAATATCTATGTCAGTGCAGAATCCCAGACCCCACTTTTGCCGTTTGTTTTACCCAGAATTCGTCAATCTGCCCTTGATAAAGGGCGGATAATCCTCTCCAATGAAAAAAAAGAAACCACCCGTTACACGGGCCGGCTTCTTCAATATTTTCTTGAAAAAAAGAAGGTTAAATCGGGGGGAAAGATAAAAATAGGAAGGGTACTAAAAGAAAAAGACACCCTCATTTTCAAATATGTTTCCAGATATACACTCAAGTATATCGTCGCTGAACTTATGGAGTATTCGAACAACTTTATCGCAAATCAAATCCTGATTGCATCGGGTGCAAAACTTGATCCACCCAGCGGAACCTTAAAAAAAGGGGTTCAGGCCGGATATTTTTTCGCAAAGAAAATATTAAAAATCGATGGATTTTCGTTTGTAGAAGGATCCGGAATTTCAAGAAAAAACAAAATTTCGGCAGATAGCATGCATACGATTCTCAAGAAATTCAAATCATATCACTATCTTATGCGACACACAGACAGAGAATTTTACAAAACCGGATCGCTTAAGGGTATTCATACCCGTGCAGGCTATATTCGAAGTCGTAAGGGGGGTTTATACCCCTTTGTGGTGATGATCAATACGCCGGGTAAAACAACCGGCAGCATCATGGCCAAGCTCCTGGCCGCTTTAGGCTAGCTTCCAGGATCTGGGCCACCAGTTATGTAAGCATATGCGCTGTGATTGTGAATCGACTCAAAGCTTTCCGCACTCACCGAAAACCAAGTGATGTTGCCGTCCGCTTTGAGATTTTTCGCTATGTCTCTGACAATATCCTCAACAAACTTCGGGTTTGCAAACCCCTTTTCGGTCACACATTTTTCGTCAACCCGTTTGAGAACAGAATAAACATCGCACGAGGAAGCCCTTTCAACCAGTTCGATCATGTCCTCCAGCCATATAAACTTCCTAAAACGTGTCCTGAGTTTAACCTTACCGCGTTGATTATGGGCGCCTGCATCGCTGATTTCCTTTGAACACGGGCAGACAGATGAAATGGGGACAATAACTTCTGAAACCAAATCAATTTTTCCGTTCGAATCGCTTGATCCGATGATACTGCATGTATAATCCATCAGACCGGGGGAATTGCTGATCGGTGCTTTTTTTTCAATAAAATATGGGAAAGTCATTTCAATGTGTGCAGAAACCGCATTTAGATGTTTTTTCATCTTTTCAAGTGTCATTGAAAAGGTATCTAAGGAGACTTCCGGGCGAAGGATATGGAGAATTTCAACAAACCGGCTCATATGGGTGCCCCTGTTTTTGTGGGGCAGATCGACATACATGTTTATGTGAGCGATGGTCGACTGAAATCCGTCTTTGCGGTCCCGAACGGTGATCGGGTAGCGAAGATTTTTGATACCAACTTTGTTAACCGGTATTTTCCGGTAATCCCGCTGGTTCTGCAAATCTTTCATGGATTCAATATAGCACCCGACTTCATCAATATATCATCTTGGATCTGAAACATCGTCATCCAGGTACTTTTAATCGGTTTCCTTATCTTCCTGTTTGATAAAAACCTTTGCCTTATCTTCCTCTTTGATATAAACCTTACCTGCAGCAATTTCCCGAAGGGAAACAACAATGTCCTCATTTTTTGAAGAACTTACCAGGTATTCTGAACCTTCCCGGATCTGTCGAACGCGTTTTGCGGCCATATGAACCAACAAAAAACGGTTTGGTACTCGTTTCAAACAGTCTTCTATGGTAATTCGTGCCAAAATAAAACCTCCCCTCTTTCTTTTTGTCAGCAAAGAGCCCGAAATTGGACTTTTTACGAATTCATCTTAACAGAACAAAACTATTTTATTTCAACCAGCTCGTAATTCCTTTTTCCACCGGGTGTCTGCAGAACAATTTCATTCCCCGGTTTTTTCCCAATAATCGCCTTCCCAAGGGGTGAAACCACAGAGATACGCCCCTCCGTTATATTCGATTCATCCGACCCCACGAGCTGATATTCAACATTTTCACCTGTCTGTATGTTTTCCAAAATAACCGTGCATCCAAATAACGCCCTATCTTTGGGGATCGATTCCGGATCGATGATCTCTGCGTTGCACAATTTGTATCCCAGTTCGCCAATCCGGTGATTAAGAAATCCCTGTCGATCTTTGGCAGCTTCAAACTCGGCATTTTCCGAAAGATCCCCATGGGCCCGGGCTTCTTCGATCGCTTTGATATTTTGGGGCCGTTCCACCGATTTCAAATGTTTCAACTCTTTTTTAAGCGTTTGGTAGCCTCTACTTGTGATGGGAGTCGGATCCAAGAGTTTCTCCTAAAGATAGTCGCTTGCTAGAACTTCCGCAATTTGTACGGCGTTGGTCGCCGCGCCTTTTCTGATATTATCCGAAACCACCCACATGTTGATACCATTGGGTATCGATTCATCCTCCCGAATTCTACCGACCAGCGTTACATCCCGGCCGGCAGCGTCGATGGCAAGGGGGTAGATATTTTTTTCCGGTTCATCCACCACTTGGATCCCTTTTGCGAGCCTGAGAAGAGATTTCACCTCATCAGCGGTAATGTGTTTTTCCGTTTCCACATTGATCGATTCAGAGTGCGCATAAAAAACAGGCACGCGGACGGTTGTTGCTGTTACACCAATGCTATGGTCTTCCAGAATTTTTCTGGTTTCGTTTACCATTTTCATTTCTTCTTTGGTATAACCATTTTCTAAAAACGCATCGATATGGGGTAGGCAGTTAAAGGCAATTCGATGGGGGTAGACATTTTTCTTGTAATCGAGAAAGTTGATTATGGCCCTTGTCTGATCGAAAAGCTCATCAACCGCTTTTTTCCCCGTTCCGGAGACCGCCTGATAAGTTGAAACCACAATCCGTTTTATTCCGCATTTTTTATATATCGGAGAAAGCGCAACCACCATCTGTATCGTCGAACAATTCGGGTTTGCGACGATCCCTTTATTGGAATAGTCTGAGATCGCATGGGGATTCACTTCCGGAACAACCAGCGGCACCTCTGGATCCATTCGCCATGCACTCGAATTGTCAATTACCACACACCCTTTCTCTTTGGCAAAAGGTGCAAACCGTTTGCTGGTATTTCCACCTGCGGAAAAGAGGGCGATATCAACACCCCCCAGTGACTGTTCGGTCAACTCTTCAACAGCGATGTCATCGCCTCTAAAGCGAAGTTTTTTCCCTACAGAACGGTGGGAAGCGAGAAATCTAACCGACTTTATTGGAAAATTTCTCTCTTCCAGGGAGGCGATCATCTGGTTCCCAACAGCACCGGTTGCACCGACAACCGCAACATTAAATCTCTTTTCTGCCATGATTTCTCTTCTCTTTTAAAATTCCCCTCAACCCCGCTATTGCAACAGCTTCATTCGGCCCTGGAAAACTTCAGATCTGCTGCAGGCTGGAATGACGCTTCCTCGATATACCTTGCCACAAGATCCCCAACTTCTTCCGTACGATGCCCCATCTTACCTGCCGCCGTACTCTTCAAGTGATTTTGCAATACCTCGATGACCGCATTCTCCACAAAGGACGCTGCGACCTTCTCTCCGAACGTTTCAAGCATCATCTGGATCGCTGAAATGGCGGCGATGGGGTTGATCATCTGTTTGCCCGAATATTTTGGTGCAGAACCCCCGATAGGTTCATACATTGAGATACCATCAGGATTTATGTTTGCACCGGCGGCTACCCCCATTCCACCCTGTATCATTGCAGCAAGATCGGTTATGATATCTCCAAACATGTTGTCTGTGACAATCACATCAAACCATTCGGGATTTTTCACCATCCACATGCAAACCGCGTCAACATGGGCATAATCTGTTTCAATATCTGGATATTCTTCTGCGATTTCGTAAAACACACGCTCCCACAGATTAAAAGCATATGTTAATACGTTTGTCTTTCCGCAAAGGGTCAGTTTTTTGGCTTTGTTTCGTTTTCGACAGTAATCAAAGGCAAATCGGATACATCTCTCCACCCCTTTGCGTGTGTGGATAGACTCCTGAAGAGCTACCTCATCCAAAGTGCCACGCTTGAAAGAACCCCCAATCCCCGCATAAAGCCCCTCGGTGTTTTCCCGGACCACAACAAAGTCTATATCTTCCGGCCGCTTATCTTTTAAGGGGGTATCGACCCCTTCATACAGTTTCGCTGGTCTCAGGTTGATGTATTGATCAAAATGCCGCCTGAGTTTCAAAAGGATTCCTTTTTCAAGAATACCCGGCTTTACATCCGGGTGACCGATGGCGCCCAGAAATATGGCATCCATTTTACCAATCGACTCAAGAATGGCTTCAGGCAGAATCTCACCGGTGGCATTATAGTGTTCACCGCCCAGGCTGTATTTGGTAATCAGGAATTCGATTCCACACTTACCTGTAATTGTCTCAAGAATTTTAATCCCTTCAGCCGTAACTTCAGGCCCGATCCCATCACCCGGGATGACAGCCAATCGATATGTTTTTTTCATTTTTGCCCCGTTTCTAATTGAAAATACGGATCCCTTTGACCAAAAATGGCCAGCCCTATAAAGAGAACATAATTACCTTGTTTAAATCGAATTCGTCCCGTGTTCGTCACTTTTGTGGGTTTCTAATTTTTTATGTCTTAGCTTTGTGTGATACCGAACAGTGGAGGCGAGGCCTGAACATATATAGGCAACCCCAAAAAAAAACAGGGCAATGGATGGCTGTGCGGCGATAAAAATTAATAATAAAATAGCAGCGACCAGAACATTGAAATTCATTCTTTTAAAAAGCTCAGGTTTCTTGAAACTGTTGTATTTTATTGTACTTACCATTAAAAATGAAAGAAAATATAACATGACAAGAATAAGTACCGGATTTTCATGCCCGATTATATTGAATCGGTGAAAAAACAGGATTGTCGTCGCATTCATCCCGGCGCTTGCAGGTATCGGGAGACCTGAAAAGTAATCACTGCTGACCGAACCCACCTGGGTGTTAAAACGAGCCAAACGAAGCGTTCCACACGCCATGTAAAGAAAGGCAGCGAGCCATCCGAGCCTTCCCAGTGGCTTCAGGGCCCACAGGTACATCATTACCCCAGGAGCGAGGCCGAACGATATCAGGTCGGCAAGGGAATCGTATTCAATACCGAATTTGCTGGTCGTATTGGTTGCCCTTGCGATTTTTCCGTCCAGCATATCAAACATCACGCCGATGATAATCGCTATTGCTGCTGCAAAAAAATTTTTTTCTATAGAAGCAATAATGGCATAAAAACCGCAAAACAGGTTCAAAGAAGTGAATATATTCGGTAAAATATAAATTCCTCTATGAATCTTTTCTTTTTCAAATCTCCTTTTTCTCTTCATTGCAAATATCCCAAAACCGAAGCACCGGCCTTCACCTTATCCCCCACGGCCACATGAAGTTTTGTTTCAAATGGCAGGTAAACATCAAGCCGAGAACCAAAACGAATCATCCCAAAACGCTCTCCCCGAACCACATGATCGTTTTCCTGAATCCGACACACAATACGCCTTGCAATCAGTCCTGCAATCTGAACCACACATAATTTATTTCCATCTGTGGTTTCCAGAAAAACAGCATTGTGTTCATTTTTTTTTGAGGCCTTGTCCAAATAAGCAGAGAAGAACTTTCCCGGAACGTAGCAGATTTTTTTGACTTTCCCTTCATGCGGAATACGATTGACATGAACATTAAACACCGACATAAAAATACTGATTTTGTTGCATTCACCGTCAAAAAACTCGGGGTCACGCCATCGATCGATGGAAATGACCTTGCCATCAGCCGGAGATACCACGGCTTGATGCAAATCAGCGATAACCCGCTCCGGATCTCGAAAAAAATAACAGATAAAAAGGGTCACAAACAGACCCAGTAGTGTCAGGGTACCCAGCCCCAACAGAGCAAAGACAGCCGTTATAAAGACGGCTACGGCAATAAAAGGGTACCCGGGTCTTGCCACCGGAAGAATCGTTTTTTTAGGTGGGTTAGACCGAGAAACATTATTCATAAAAAAAATTTATCTTCAGATTATCAAAGTCTAAAAGAGAATTATCAAAACCAATTGTCATTGTCAACGAAGATGATTTTTCGATTTGAGATTTTTTTTCTCACCGGCAAGTTCCGCATCTGATTTTCGAATATAATGGGGCACAAACTCGCCGATATCATCCGTCATGTTCTTTTTAAATCTATCCATTCCGATAAGTGCAACGGTGGAGGCCCGAAGTATATTTTGGGATGGGGATAGAAAATAGGCAAGATCGCCTTTCTCCTCCTCAATAACCTTTTGGTATGTCTTGGCGCCCTCGCCAAAAAATAGACAGGGCTCATTGATCTTGGATATCGCTTTTTGGGGCGTCCGCACCTGTTCTTCTGTCTCTTTTTTTAATCTGCCCTCGCAAGATCTGTAAAGTGCAAAATAGACCTCTCCTTTTCGGGCGTCCAAAGTTGGACAGATCAAAGATGAGGTAAATGGGAGTTGAAAAGCAAGGGCATCAAGGACAGATACCCCGACCATCGATTTTCCGGATGCCATCGCGAGACCTTTTATCGAACTTATTCCGATACGCAGGCCTGTGAAACTCCCGGGTCCCCTGGTCACTGCGAATCCATCGATATCGGATAAATGGCACCCCGACAGATCGAAAACCTGTTTTACCATCCCCATTAGGTGTTTTGAATGGGTCTCACCGCTAACCAAATTGATTTCAGCCAGTAAGGTTTCTCCATCTATTATCGCGGTGCTGCAGCTTTTGGTCGCAGTGTCAACTGCAAGGATTTTCATAAATTTATCAAATAGTTAAAATTAATTATTAATTTTTAACTTTAAAAACAATCGGAAGAATTTCCTCCACTTGTTTAACCGAAATAAATTTAATTTTTTGTTTGATGTTCATCGGGATTTCGGTCAAATCCTTTTTGTTCTTCGCAGGGATAACGATCGTGTGGATGCCTGCTCTTAAAGCGCCCAGCGCTTTTTCTTTTAGGCCGCCGATCGGAAGGACCCTTCCCCTCAGTGTGATTTCTCCGGTCATGGCCACATCTTTGTTCACAGGTTCATTTTTTATAACCGAAATGATCGCAATGGCCATTGCTATTCCTGCCGATGGCCCATCTTTTGGTATTGAACCCGCGGGAACATGAATATGCACATCGGAATTTTCAAAAAAATTCTCTTCAACCCCAAAGGATTGAAGGTTGGCTCTGGTATAGCTCAAAGCAGCACGGGCCGACTCCTGCATGACATCTCCCAGTTGTCCTGTGATAATCAAATCGCCTTTTCCATGAATAAATGTGACCTCAACATACAAAACTTCGCCACCAACCTGTGTCCAAGCCAGGCCGGCCGACAAACCAACCTGATCATTCTCCTGGTCCATTTCAGGAATATATTTGGGAACCCCTAGATATTTGTGCAGATTACTTTTCTTAATTTTAAACGGTCCTGTCTCTTCTCCTTCGGCAATTTTTCTTGCCACTTTTCGACAGATGGTTCCCAATTCTCTTTCCAGATTTCTCAAACCTGCTTCAGATGTATATTCGGTGACGACTTGAAGCAATGCCCCGTTGCTGATGGAAATCGATTTAAGGGTTAATCCGTTATCCTTAATTTGGTCCGGGAAAAGATGCTTTTTCGCAATAATCTTTTTCTCCTCCTCGGTATATCCTGAAAGATGGATCACCTCCATCCGGTCAAGAAGAGCTGATGGAATGCTATCGGTCAGGTTGGCGGTTAGAATAAACATAACCTTTGAAAGATCAAAAGCCAGATTGAGATAATTATCACTAAAAGCGAAGTTCTGTTCCGGGTCGAGGGCTTCTAAAAGGGCAGAAGAAGGATCGCCCCGAAAATCAGAGCCGAGTTTGTCAATCTCATCCATCATAAATACCGGATTGTTTGTGCCGCACTGTTTTAAGCCCTGTAAAATACGTCCCGGCATCGCTCCGATATATGTCCGTCGATGCCCTCTGATCTCAGCTTCATCTCGAATACCGCCGAGGGAAATTCGAATGAATTTACGTTTAATCGCCCTGGCGATCGATTGCCCCAAAGAAGTCTTCCCAACGCCCGGAGGACCGACAAAACAGAGGATCGGTCCTTTCATTTTTGGATTGAGACGACGAACACTCAAATATTCCAAAATACGATCCTTAACCTTGTCAAGCCCATAGTGGTCTTTATCCAGTATCCTTTTTGCGCTTTTGATATTGATGACATATTTTGTTGTCAAGTTCCAGGGTATTTCAACGAGCCAATCCAGGTATGTCCGTACAACGGAAGCTTCTGCTGAATCAGGATGCATTTGCTCCATTCTCCTTAACTGTTTTTTTGCCTCCCTTTCGGCATCTTCAGACATCCGGGCTTTTTTAATTTTCTTTGCATATTCTGCCAGTTCCTCCGTTTTCTCGTCATATTCACCCAGCTCTTTATGAATCGCCCTCACCTGCTCTCTTAAAAAATAATCACGTTGGCTTCTTGAAATTTCGTCCTTAACATCAGACTGGATCTTCGCTTGCATTACCGAAAGCTCAACCTCACGTGAAAGCAGATCATTAACCGCTCGAAGACGGTGAACAGGATCGACAATTTCTAATATGCGTTGGGACTCATCCGTTTTTAATTTCAGATTCGAAGCCACAAGGTCAGCAAGCTTTCCAGGGTCATCGATGCCCGCAAGGATGGCTTTAACATCCCCTGAGAATTCACCAAGGAGCACAAGGATTTTCTCGGATTGCTCCCGAACATTCCGCATCAGAGCTTCTATTTCAAGGTTTATTTTCGCTGTTGGTTTCTCTGAAATCGCTTCAATCTTCACAGTGAAAAACGGTTTTTCGCTGACGTGCCCAATAACTTCTGCTTTGACAATTCCTTGCACCAAAGCCTTGATCCGTCCATCCGGAAGCTTCAGCATACGCAATATTCGACTCACCGTCCCAACGGGATAGATATCATCCGATTTCGGGTTCTCAACCCCAGGATCTTTTTGAGTGGCTAAAAATATTAATCCATCCTTTTGAACAGCCTCTTCGACTGCCTGAACAGACTTCTCGCGTCCAACCAGAAGAGGAAGAACCATGTCGGTAAATATCACAACATCCCGGACCGGCATCAACGGAAGCGTACTGGGAATTTCTGTGTTTTCCTCATCGTCTTCTAAAATCCGAATGAGATCATCTTTATCTGTTTCAGCCATATTTTACGCCTGTTTTAGCGGGAAAATAAATTTTTTATAAATAACGCTTGAATTTTTTTTATGAAGTCGAACCGCCTATCAGGAAACGGCACCAAAGTGTTCCCGATTTTGTTTCACCGCATGATTGATATCATCTGCCCGAAAAATCTTTGAAACGAAGAGGCGTAATAATATAAGACTTTATTTTTCTTTGACAATATCTATCTTGATTTTTTTGAATGATAACAGTACTCTTTTGAAAAACCCTGCAGTCTGCTAGGAGCGAACGGGGAATGCACTGGCTGATTTGCACCGGCTTGCATAGAATATTGAGCACACAAGGGTAAAGGGAGAAAGGGTTGAATATACCTGAAACCGGTTTTACGGGGATAAGTGCGTTTATTTTTGGGACATGCATCGGAAGCTTCGTGAATGTGTGCATCCACCGGATTCCCAACTCAACCTCAATCATTTACCCACCTTCCGCTTGTCCACATTGCAATACCCAAATACGCTTTTACGACAACATTCCTTTGCTCAGTTATCTCTGGTTAAGGGGACGATGTCGACACTGTAACACATCCATTTCTTTCCGATATTTTCTGGTGGAAATCATAGGGGGAGGATTTGCCCTAGCCACCCTCTTAAATTTTGGTTTTACATTCGAAGGATTGATCTATTATGGTTTTATCACGGTTTTGCTCATCATATCTTTCATTGATATTGACAGCAAGACGATCCCGGACATGATAACCATTCCCGGAATACCTGTCTTTTTTTTCGCTTCTTTTGCACTGCCAAAGGTGACATACATCGACACTGCCCTTGGGATACTTGCCGGAGGCGGAAGTCTTTTCATCGTTGCGCTGACCTATTATCTATTAACTAAAAAAGAAGGGATGGGGGGCGGTGATATCAAACTTTTAGCGATGATCGGCGCCATTATCGGTTGGAAAGGTATTTTATTTACTGTTTTTATTGCATCTGCCGTCGGCACGTTGGCCGGCCTGTTAATGATGCTCAGTACGAAAAGCAACATGAAGATGGCGGTTCCGTTTGGTCCGTTTCTCTCAATCGGTGCCATCATTTATATTTTTTTTGAAGCCCCAATGACATTTTGGTATCTTCATATGTTCTAGCCGCCTTGTTTGAAGAACCGAAAGCAATTCTTCGTAAAATCTAAGTTGCGAAACTTGACCAATAACCGGCTTGCTGCCATCTTTATCAAAGATGGGCTGGCTTTTTTTTGGCAGCAATAAAAATGGAGCAAAAAAACCGCTTGCCGAGCATTTTAATCCGATGGAACAAATAAGCGACCAAATAACGCTCCGGGTAAACGAAATATTTTACAGCATCCAAGGAGAATCGCTCGATGCCGGTTGTCCCTGCGTGTTTATAAGGCTTTCGGGTTGCAACCTCAGATGTTCTTATTGTGATACTCGTTATGCATATCATCAGGGTGTAGAAATGAGCATTGTTGAAATCCTGGATCGGGTCGACCCGTACAAATCGAATCTGGTCGAAATCACAGGGGGAGAACCCCTGATTCAAAGTGGGACTCCCCCATTGATAGAATACCTGCTTGCTACGGGTTATAAGGTGATGATGGAGACCAACGGCACGCTGGATATCCGTCTGGTTGATGATCGTTGCATTAAAGTGATGGACATCAAATGCCCCTCCAGTGGCGAGGCTGAAAAAAACGATCTGGAAAATCTACAACGACTCAGCACGGAAGACCAGTTAAAGTTTGTGATTGGAGATCGAAACGATTACGAATTTGCAAAAGAGATAAAAGGTCTGTTAAATAATGAGTTTCCTGCTGACCACGTTCTCTTTTCCACTATATACGGAAAAATGACCCCAACCCAACTGGCAAAATGGATCATTGAAGACCGTCTCCAGGTCCGGCTCCAGGTTCAACTCCACAAAATCCTATGGCCTGAAAGAGACAGGGGAGTCTAATCGGTATGCATCAAAGAAAAAAAGCGATCGTCCTTTCTAGCGGAGGGCTCGATTCCACCACTGCCATGGCCATTGCAAAAAACAAAGGATTTGAAGTCTACAGCTTAAGTTTTTCATATGGCCAGCGCCATGTCGAAGAGCTAGACGCGGCAAAAAGAGTCGCTGTTTTTATAGGCGCTGCGAAACATCTACTGCTCAACATCGATCTGACAACGATCGGCGGATCTGCATTGACCGATCAAATAAGTGTTCCAAAAGATCGAAATGAACACAAAATGACCGAAGAGATCCCGGTTACCTATGTGCCTGCAAGAAATACGATCTTTCTTTCCTTTGCCCTGGCATGGGCCGAAGTCCTCCAATCATCCGATATATTTATCGGTGTCAACGCGGTTGACTACAGCGGATACCCCGATTGTAGACCGGAATACATTGAAGCATTTGAACGGATGGCAAACCTTGCAACAAAGGCCGGACTGGAAGGCCGGATCAGCATAAAAATCAGGACGCCGCTCATGCATATGACCAAGTCGCAAATTATCAGAACGGGGCTGGAACTGGGTGTCGACTATTCGATCACCCACAGTTGTTATGACCCTTTTCCAGGCGGATTGGCATGTGGTCGGTGCGATAGCTGTGTTTTAAGAAAAAAGGGCTTTGAAGGAGCGATGGTAAAAGACCCGCTACCGTATAAGACTGAAAGTAAAAAGAACGATTAATAGAAGGAGAGTGTGAGCATGTTTCATTCCGATGTATATGCCAAAAGAAGAAAACGGTTGAAACAGGATGTCGGTTCGGGACTCATTCTTTTTCTCGGTCATGGACAAAGCCCGATCAATTCTCTCGATAACCCCTACCCTTTTAGACAGGACAGTTCATTTTTGTATTTTTGGGGTCTTGATCACCCAAAGTTGGCTGCTGTGATCGATACGGAGGAAAACAAGGAGATTGTCTTTGGCAATGATCTAACCACTGAAGAACGCGTTTGGGCAGGGCCAAAAACCCTGTTAAAAGAAAAATGCCGAAGAATCGGGGTCAAGGAAGCTTTCTCTTTGGATCAGCTGGAAGGCGTCATAACCAAAGCCCTTCACAAAAATAGAAAGATCCACTTTCTCCCCCAGTGTAGGGCAGAAAATGTTTTGAAGGTCATGCGCTTATTGGGAGTTGACCCTGCAGCTGTTCAAGATCGTGTTTCAACGATCTTAACAGAGGCGGTGGTATCACAACGGTCGGTTAAGTCCGAAACGGAGATCGAAGAGATTGAAGCCGCACTTGATATCACATACGAAATGCAGACCCTTCCCATGAAAATGTCGAAGCCGGGCATGTTTGAAAGGGAGGCTGTGGGTGCCATGATCGATATTGTCTATTGCGTTGGAAGCCGATTATCGTTCCCAATCATTTTTTCAACGCGGGGTGAGATCATTCATAATCCTTCACACGGTGGTTTGATGAAAACGGGTGACATGGTTATCAACGATAGTGGAGCGGAATCTCCGCTTCACTATGCAACCGACATTACACGAACTTTTCCGGTCAGTGAAAAATTTACAAAAAAACAGAAAGATATTTACGAAATCGTTCTCCATGCTCAGGAAAATGCGATTGAGACGATAGGTCCGGGGATTGAATTCCGAAAAATACACCTGCTGGCATGTCAACATCTCGTGTCAGGTCTGAAAGCCCTCAACCTGATGAAAGGGGACATTGAATCGGCGATTCGAGAAGGAGCCCATGCGCTTTTTTTCCCAACCGGACTCGGTCATATGATGGGGCTCGATGTTCATGATATGGAAAACCTGGGGGAAGATTATGTCGGCTATACAGACACCGTTCAACGGAATCACCAATTCGGCCTGAATCATTTAAGGCTGGCGAAAACCCTTGAACCCGGTTTTGTTCTGACTGTGGAACCCGGTCTTTATTTTATACCCGAACTGATCGATCAATGGAAGGCGGAAAAAAAATTCGCCGACTATATCAATTATCAAAGCGTGGAGGCGTACAAAGATTTCGGTGGTATTCGGATAGAGGACGATATTTTGGTGATGGAATCCGGCGCCCGGGTACTGGGCAAACCGATCCCGAAAAGCATCGAAGAAGTTGAAGCGTTTTCATCACAATAAACACCAAAAAATGCGGGTTGAACCGAAACAGCGAGCGTGTTTCCAAAAGGACGACGCAATACGTTTTACAACGCAATAAAGTCGCTTTTACAGATTTTCAACAAGACTTTTCAGCTTTTTTTTTAACTCATTTGAAACTTCAGATATTGTCTGTAGTTGACCATCAATGGCTTTTTCTTCAATTTCTTTGGCCAGATCGTAAATCTCCATCAGCCCCATATTACCTGCAGCACCCTTCAGCGAGTGCGCAGCACTTCTAGCCTCCTTAGATTCTCCAACACCTATCGCAGATTGAAGTTTTTCCAGGTCGGACATACCGGTCTCAATAAAAAGTTCTAACAGCTCCAAGTACTCCGCCTCTTCCAAGCCCAAATTTTCAGCTAAATCTCTAATGTCCATGATTTCTCCCTTTTAAAAACCGGCCTTTTTTATCTGAACGAGGCAATACTTTCATTGAATTTACCATTTCACTTTTTGTCATCCCTAGTTCAATTGACAAACCGTTTACATAATCCTATGTTGTTTTAACGAAGCTTTTAGCCGTTTTGCTGGATAATTTCAACCTTAATTCAGGTTTACCATTGAACTTCAAACCCCTGTTTCAACCCAAAACCATTGCTGTATTCGGTGTTTCACTGACAAACCATCGTCAGGCGGCCAATGTGATATACAATAAAATCCTCCTCAGATATCCGGTCAAAGTTTATCCGGTGAATCCCAGAGGCGGACGGCTCCACCGGGACAGGGTCTATGCAGACATTTCACAAATCCAGGCAAAGATCGACCTGGCGGTCATTGCCGTTCGCGCCGAGCATGTACCGGATATCTTGAAGCAGTGTATTGAAAGTGGCGTGGGCGGAGCAGTCGTGATTTCAGGTGGATTTGCCGAAATCGGAGCAAAAAAATTACAGGATCGGCTGATCGTCCTCGCCCGTGATGCGGATTTTCCTTTTATTGGACCCAATTGCCTCGGAATTTATTCTCCCGCAGCATTCGACACCTTTTTCCTGCCGAGCGAACGCCTCATCCGGCCTGAACCCGGCAGTGTTGCTATTGTCAGTCAAAGCGGCGGGGTTTTGGTCGATCAGATGGTCAAATTTGCTGAAGAGGGGGTCGGTTTATCCCTTGCGATCAGTATTGGAAATAAAGCGGTTATCGGTGAAACAGATATGCTTCATTATCTTGCCGAGGATCCCAATACAAAGGTGATTTCTTTTTATATTGAAGGGTTTGAAAAAAATGAGGGCCGCAAATTTGTTCAAGCAGCCGGCCAGGTTTCCAAACCGGTGATAGTGCTGAAGGCAGGTAAGAGCGCCGGTGGTATCCGAGCCGTTTCCAGTCACACGGCGTCGATGGCCGGGGATTACAGGGTTTTTTCCGAAATTCTTTCACAACACGGCATCGTAGAGGCAAAGAACGAGCTCGAGATGCTTTCGTTTTCAGAGTCATTGAGCTGTTATTCAAATGCAATCGAAGGGAAAGTGGGCATTATAACCGCCAGCGGCGGACACGGGGTATTATCTGTTGATGTCTGTGAAAGCCACGGGCTTTTCGTGCCGACGCTCACTAAAACCACCCAAGCACAAATCCGCCAAAGGCTCTCGCAGCGCATCAGATCCATTGCATCTGTCACCAATCCGATCGATCTGACAGGCAGTGCCACGGATGATGACTTTATCGCGGCTGCCAACGGGCTGAGCAGTGCCCCGGAGATCGACTCGGTCCTCATTCTACTTCTCCCATATTCGCCGGGTATCAGTTTGGATCTCGGCGCACGACTGAGTTATGTCTACCAGCGCGAAGGCAAGCCCCTGATCGCCTATGTTCCCCACGTGGAAAAATACCGCATGCTGATCGAAGGGTTTGAACTGAATCAGGTCCCCGTTTCCTCCTCCATCGAAGGGGCGGTTCTAATGGTTGAGGCTTTGAGGAGGTGTCAACCGTGTTGAAATCAGAGATCCGCGACATACTGGGTGCATTCCAAAAATCCGGATGGGTTCTGGAACCTGATGCAAAGCGCATACTGGATTTAACCGGATTTGATGTCCCCCGATCCAAAACAGTTAAGACCCCGGCCGAAGCGACCGATGCGGCGTCAACCATCGGCTATCCGGTGGTAGCAAAGGTGGTTTCCCCCGACCTGATTCACAAATCAGATACAGGTGGGGTTGTGGTCGGGATTGAAAATGACATTAGATTAATTGATGCGTTTAATCGCTTTAGCAAATTTGACGGTTTTGAAGGGATGCTGGTCGAAGAAATGGTGAGTGGGGTGGAGTTGATCGTCGGCGCAAAAATAGACCTCCAATTTGGCCTTGTCATTCTTCTTGGATTTGGAGGCACAGCAGCGGAAATATACCAGGACATATCCCTGAGAATGGCCCCGTTGAGTCAAAGCGATGTCCACTCGATGATCAAAAACCTAAAGGCATACAAAATCCTTGAGGGTTACAGAGGATCTGAACCGATCCATATGGATCGACTGGTGGATACGGTGAAACGCTTTTCCGGTCTGATGACCGAATTGGGCGAACAGGTCGAATCCTTTGACCTGAACCCGGTGATCTGCTCGTCTGAAAGATGCGTTGTTGCGGATGCCCGCATCATCCTCAAATCATAGGTTTCCCGGTCAGCCTAACCCAGGCAAGCCGGAATTGACTATTGAATATTGAATATTGAATATTGAATATTTGCTGTATCGCTTCGCGATGTCATTTTTATATAATTGATAGAATTCCTTAAATTTTCAATTTTCATTATTCAATTTTCAATTAAGGGTTGGGACCGAGGCTAAATCAGGGCACGTTCTCCCAAATTTCCATACCGATGGTAATCATAGCAAACGCTCTGCTCATGAAGATACTGCAAAAGTTCGATCCGCCCTTCCATCATCACCTTTCTGGACGAAATATAAAATCCGCCCTTTGCAGCTGCCCGATGGACCTCTAAAGGCACCCTTTCCGGAGCAGCGTAGCGGATACGCCGTGCATCACCTATTTTCCGGGCCACATCCCTGTCGGACTCAAAAGTCATTGGTGCTTCTCCCACTATCTCTTCACCATCCGTGCCCAGGAGAAAAACGGTGGTCCTGTTCTCCAAACCGGTCGGGATGCTTATCTCTATTTTACATCTGGAAATCGTTGCCGCTGCAATACGCGCGAATGTTTCAAACAGGTTGTCATCGGCATGAAGCCGGATCAAAACAGTATCGATGGGCAGATATCGCGCGATATTGTCCTGGCCCCGCAGGTGAAAATAATCCTTTTCCTGAGAAAATTCCTGTTCATATTGATAAAGATAGCTTCGGATGGCATGGACCGTCTTTTCCAGGTCGGTATTAAATTTTGACAAATCGCCGGCATCCAGTTTTTGCCGCCATTTTTGAGACAACCGCAGTAGGGGATGATCTTTCAAAATGGCGCCAACAAATGGAAAGCCGGTTTCCTCATGATCGATAAACTGGCTCACATAGTTGGGCCCCCCTGCCTTAATCCCCGCCCCAAGCGCTGACTTCCTCATTCCCCCAAACGGCTGACGCAAGACCATGGCCCCTGTTATTCCCCGGTTAATATAGAGGTTTCCTGCCCGGATTGAGGCTTTCCATTTTTTTTGTTCCCGCTCATCTAAACTCTCGATACCCGAAGTAAGTCCGTAGCCGGTTTGATTTACAAGATCAATGGCATGGCCCAGATTCTCAGCACACATCACTCCCAAAAGAGGGCCGAAGAATTCAATCAAGTGGGTGTCGCTCCCCGGCTTGACATCCCATTTGACTCCCGGCGTCCAGAGCATTGGGTTGCCTTGGATGTTTTCGGGTTTCAACGCCCAGGTTTCACCAGGTCCCAATTTCGTCAACGCTTCTTTTAAAGCGCCCTCCGGCGCCTGAATCAAAGGACCCATTTTATTTTCAAAATCCCATGCCGAACCCATCCGATAGCTGCGTGCAGCATCTACCAGTTGTTTTTTAAAAGTTTCATCTTGATAGACTTCTTTTTCCAGGATTAAAAGCGATGCGGCGGAACATTTCTGGCCTCCGTTTGAAAACGCGGAACCGATCACATGTTTAATCGCCTGATCCCTGTCAGACATGCCGGAAACAATGGTGGCATTTTTGCCGCCGGTCTCCGCAGCCAGATACATGTCCGGCCTTTCCCTGGAAATCATCATGGCGGTCTCGGTCCCTCCGGTTAAAATGATATAATTCACCGAAGGATGGGAGATAAGCTTCAGGCCGAGGGTTGAACCTTCGCAGGGTAAAAACTGCAACGTGTTCCTGGAAACCCCTGCCCGCCAAAAACACCGGCATAGCTCCCACGCTACCAAGACTGCAGCAGATGCCGGCTTGAAAACCACCGTGTTGCCGGCTGCCAAAGAGGCGACAATGCCGCCACAGGGAATCGCAATGGGAAAATTCCATGGAGAAATGACCAGCCCCACACCTTTGCCCCGGAATTCAATATTTTTTAAATCCGAAAATATTTTCATGGAATGTGGATAAAATTCAGCAAAGTCTATGGCTTCGGACACCTCGGTATCCGCTTCAGTAAAAACTTTTCCGGTATTGGCGGCCGCTGAACCGATGAGATCCGCCCTGGCAAAACGAAGCTCCATTGCCACCCTTGAGAGGACCCCATGACGATCTCTTTGTGTGGTATCTCTCCATCCATCTGGGTCTAACATCGCCGCCCTCATGGCCTTTTCCACATCGTTTTCATTTGCCATGGCGCAATCGGCCACATATACATTTTCATCAATCAAAGACGGATCTTTGTAGGCCCGTTTTTCCCTGTTGTCATATATTTCATCCCCGGCAATCACCAGGGGTATTTCCACCGGCCGGTCACCAGGTCCTTTTCGCCATTTTCTCCTGATTTCTTCAGCCCACTTCCGGTTGCTGGCCAGCGACCAATCGGTATCCGGTTCATTTTTAAATTCTTCATCATAAAAGGTCCCCATCTTTTCCGGGAAATGCTCTTTATTTCTGTTCTGAATCCGGTGGGATGTTTTTTTCGCTTTGTTTCTATGTTCATAGGAAGAAATGAACTGCTTTTCCAAAAATGACCAACTGTTGGAATCTACCTCTAAGTTGAAAGAATGACGCAGAAAATTTCCTTCCGCCGTATTTTCATCCAGCCGGCGGATGAGATAAGCAATGGCATTGATAAACTGCTCTTTGGTGGCAACAGGAGCATAAA
>Ga0255058_10000286_pt1 | contig 30412 bp, 28 predicted proteins | sample Cases_109_9_MG_FD_188637 | JGI IMG/M metagenome (GOLD analysis project Ga0255058, IMG submission 188637) | Seawater microbial communities from Amundsen Gulf, Northwest Territories, Canada - Cases_109_9 | ecosystem: Environmental > Aquatic > Marine > Gulf | place: Canada: Northwest Territories... | reverse complement strand
GGCAGGTCGCGGTACGACTGCACGTTGCGCTTGAAGACGTCGACGAACACCTCTTCGTGCGTCGGGCCCAGCGCGAAATCGCGGTCGTGGTGGTCCTTCAGCCGAAAGAGGATATCCGCCATCGTCTGATCGCGCCCCGACCGCTCGTAGTACTCGATCGGCACGATCGACGACATCAGCAGCTCCTGGCCCGCCCGGCCGTCCGGCCCCTCGCGGTCCATCTCCTCGCGGATGATCGACTGGATGCCGTGCAGCACACGCAGCCCCAGCGGCATGTACGCGTACACACCGGCCGCGATCGCCGTGATCATCCCGCTGCGGATGAGCAACCGGTGCCCCTCCGCCTCAGCGTCCGCGGGCACCTCCCGCAACGTCTTGGAGAACAGCTTCGACATACGCATGGCGCTCATTATGGCGGCGCAATGGAGGAGGGGGAAGTGGGCTGGGAGGGACACGTGTGTCACCGACCCCTCCCAGCCTGCGCTACTTAGACTTCCACTGACAGGTGCGAAGGTCGTCGAGGTTGTTGTCTTCGACGGCGTCCGGCAAAGACCGAAGGGTCTTCCGTGGAGGGCTGCAGGTTTGGCAGGTCCACTTCTCTACCTCCGCCACCTTCCCGCTGCGTTCTCCCTTCGTGTAAAAGGTGTCTTCGCGGTCGATGGCGTCCCAGACTTCCTGCACGGTCCATCGCTTAGTCGCACTTCCGGCGTCAGTTCCTGTCCCGACAGCAACGATGTGCGCGAACTTCGGTGCATGATCGGCTGGCTCCTGCTCAGTGCAGACAATCCGATAGCGGGCCATGATGGCTCCTTTCACTTGGCCTCGGACTGTTGCTAAGATGAGCAACGCACGCCCGAGGCTATATGCGCGGAGGGTGTTGCTGGGGCTAAGCTCTGCTGACACCGCGGGCTTAGCCCTCATTCTTCTGTCGTCCTATCGGCCACCTCGCTTTCTAGACCATTAGTTCTATTCCATTGTCTGAGGGGCGTTCACATATTGACAACGGGGTTATCACCAAAATAATCGACATCTTCTCAACAACTGACAGATATTCGGCGAAGCGTAGCAATCCTAGGCCGACGTTGACTCGGCGAGCAATCGAGTGAACCATCCGGTCACCGACCGTCCAGTGAACCCCTAAAGCGGCGTCGTCGCCGTGCCGGGGCCGCCGCCGAGGCGCTGGCGCTCGGCGTCGCGTTCTTTGTCGATCAGGAGCTGCACCGACGCCGGCTTCGGGATGCCGATGATGCGGAAAGCGCCGCCGCCCGCACCGCTCGCCGTCTGACAGACGACGTCGCCGAAGCCCAGCACCGTCGGCACGAAGCCGATCTTCTCGACCGAGATGTCCTGCACGTTGACGAGGTCCGCGGTCGCCAGGCGGTGACTAAACGGGTGCGACTTGAAGCTGTCGATGATGCGCTGGTTCGTAACGACCCAGATGTCGTTCGAATAGCGGTACCAGCTCAGCGCCAGCCGCACGGCCCACCAGCCGATCCAGGCGAGCGCGACGAGCCAGAAGAAGATACCAAGGTCGTCCAGGACGCCGATCGCGTCGAAGACGAAGGCCAGCACGATGACGGGAGCGAAAGCGAAGACGACCCAGAGGATCGTGCGCGGCCAGAGATACCACCAGTGGCGGTGACAGAGTTGGAGGACGATCTCGCCGTCCTGCAGCGGTGACGGAAGGCTGCCGTACGTCTTCGGCTCGGCGGCTGCATCGGCGGACATGTCGCTGCGCAGTGTACAGGAGACACGGCGCGACGAGAAACCCTGTCCCTGTCTCCTGTCCCCTGTCTCCGCCGCTAGGTCCTACGTCGCAAGTCCGATGCCGAGGCGCGCTGGGAGCCGTAGAATGGCGGCACGATGGCTCGCACTGACGACCGGCAGCTCCTGCACGCGATCAGCGACGCCGTCCTCGCGATCCTGGCCGAGAGGCGACCGGAGCGAAGCCTGCGCCGGCTGATCGAGAGCGCCTGCTCGCTCGTCGGCGCGAAGTACGGCGCGCTCGGCGTTCCCGACGAGGGCGGCGAGGAGTTCCGTCAGTTCATCTTCACGGGGATGAGCGACACGTTGGTGGCGAAGATCGGGCCGCTGCCGCGGCGGCACGGCCTGCTGGCGGCGATGCTCCGGGAGACCAGCGCCTACCGCTCCGCCGACGTCAGCAAGGACCCCCGGTTCGAGTGGTGGCCGGACGCGCACCCGCGAATGACATCGTTCCTCGGCGTGCCGATCGTCTCGGGCGGCTCGGTCATCGCCGCAATCTACCTCACCGACAAGCTGGGCGAGGCGGAGTTCTCGGAAGAGGACCAGGAGGCGATCGAGATGCTGGCCGCGCACGCCGCAGTGGCGATCGAGAACGCGCGCCTGCACGAGCGCAGCCGGGAGTTGAGCGCCGTCGAAGAACGCAACCGGCTGGCGCGCGACCTGCACGATAGCGTCAAGCAGACGCTGTTCAGCATCTCGCTGACGGCGGAAGCAACGGCCCAGCTGATCGACTCAGATCCGGCGCAGGCGAAGGTTCAGGCCGAGACGATACGGGACCTCGCCCGCCAGGCCGTCGAAGAGATGCGATCTCTCATCTTTGAGCTGCGCCCGGCCGAACTTGAGTCGGAGGGCCTTCTGGAGACCCTGCGAAAGCACGTCGACGTCGTCCGCCGCGTCTCGCGCCTCGATGTCGCGTTGCATGGCGACGGCTACGAAGCGCTGCCGGTGGACGTCGAGCAGCAGCTTCTGCGGATCGCTCAGGAGGCGCTCAGCAACGCCGTCAAGCACTCGCAGGCGGATTCAGTCACGCTCGATCTCGGCCTGACAGACGGTCGCGTGCGACTCACCGTCGAAGACGACGGCCGCGGGTTCGACCCCGACGAGCCCGGCATCCGCGGCAAGCGGCTGGGGATCACGTCGATGGAAGAGCGCGCCGGGGAGCTGGGCGGCGAGCTGCGCATCGAATCCACGCCGGGACAGGGGACACGAATCATCGTGGAGGCGCCCGTTGACTGAAAAGATCCGCGTGCTGATCGCGGATGACCACGCCGTCGTGCGACAGGGCCTGCGAACGTTCTTGCAGTTGCAGGACGACATCGAGGTCGTGGGCGAAGCCGACGACGGCGCAGAGGCGGTCCGGCTGGCCGGCGAGCTCGTGCCAGACGTCGTCGTGATGGACCTCGTCATGCCCTCCCTGGACGGCATCGAAGCCACGCGGGAGATCAAAGCGTTGAGCCCGACGACGCGGGTACTCGTGCTGACGAGCTTCGCGGACGACGACAAGGTGTTCGCCGCCGTCAAGGCTGGAGCCGCCGGCTATCTCCTGAAGGACGTCCAGCCGGCGGAGTTGGGCGACGCCATCCGCACCGTCTATCGCGGCGAGGCGCTCCTCCACCCGGCCGTCGCCGGCAAACTCATGCGCGAGTTCGCCGAAGGCGAGCGAACAGCGGCAGACCCAGGCGCACTCACGGAACGCGAGATGGACGTCCTGCGCCTGATCACAAAAGGGATGTCGAACCGTGAGATCGCCCTCGACCTCGGAGTCGCCGAGAAGACGGTCAAGACGCACGTCAGCAACATCCTCCAGAAACTGCATCTTGCCGACCGTACACAGGCGGCGCTCTACGCGGTAAGGCAGCACCTCGTCGACCTCGAATAACCTCCGGCTCTCCCCCCGGTCTTAGGACTGATTCCCGATCCCCACTGGTCCTCTAGCCTCATGTGTCGCTGCCCGTGCCGCCGTAGCGTGAAAGCGGAAGAACAAGCGACGACAAGGAGAGATCGATGAGACTTGAAGACACAGTGGCCCTGATCACCGGAGCGTCCCGTGGGCTGGGCCTGGAGATCGCCCGAGAATATGCGTCCAGAGGCGCGAAGCTCGTGCTCGCGGCGCGCGGTGCAGAAGCACTCGACGCCGCCGCCCGCAGCCTTCCCGAAAGCACGGAGGTAGAGGCGCTGGCCCTGGACGTCTCGCAGGACGCGGAGCGCCTCGTCGACGCAGCCGTATCACGCTTCGGCCGCATCGACGTGCTCGTCAACAACGCCTCGGAGCTGGGCCCGAGCCCAATGCCAGCACTGGAAAACTACCCGTGGCGCGAGCTAGAACGCGTTCTTCGTGTGAACCTACTGGCGCCCTTGCACCTGGCGCAGCTCGTTCTCCCCGAAATGAGGGACCGGGGTAGCGGCGTGATCATTAACGTCAGCTCCGATGCCGGCGTCGAGGCCTACCCCGGCTGGGGTGGCTACGGGGCTAGCAAGGCGGCGCTGGAGCACCTGTCGCGGACGCTGGCGGCCGAACTCGAAGGCTCTGGCGTGCGCGTCTACGCCGTCGACCCGGGCGACATGAATACGACGATGCACCAGCTGGCGGAACCGGGCGAGGATCTTTCGGGCCTGCCCGATCCTCGCGTCGCCGCGCCGGCGTTCGTGCGGCTGGTTGAGGCAGAGACGGCGGCGTTCCTTCGCGTCAACGCACAGGAGACGGCTACGGCCGTGTGAGACGGCATGATTGCGACCGCAGAAACAAACTACACAACGAAGCTGATCGAACCGGCACCGCTCGCCTTCGCGCTGCCGCTCTACCTCGAGGCGGGCGGACCGCCTGAAGCGCGCGGGCTGACACGCGACGGCGTACGGCTGATGGTCAGCGACCGCCGCACTGACCGCATCGAGCACGCCTCGTTCCGCGACCTGGCCTCGTTCCTGCGGCCCGGCGATCTCGTCGTCGCCAACGACTCAGCGACGATCCCGGCGGCGCTCAAGGCGACACGCGCGGACGGATCAGCCATCGACCTCCACCTGTCAACACAACTCGACGACGAGACGTGGATCGTCGAGCCCCGTAAGACGGCGGCGCACCGAGACGAGCGACTGACGCTGCCAGGCGGCGCCAGCCTGCAACTGATTGACCCGTACAGCGACTCGCACCGACTCTGGGTCGCGAGGCTATCGACCGGCCAGGAGACGCTCGACTACCTCGCCCGTCACGGCCGCCCGATCCAGTACTCTTACGCGACGAAAGAGTGGCCGCTGGAGGCCTACCAGACCGTGTACGCGCGTCGGCCGGGATCGGCTGAGATGCCCTCGGCCGGCCGCCCCTTCAGCCAGCGCGTCATCCAGGCGCTGCGTGAGAAGGGTGTCGGATGGGCGACGCTGACGCTGCATTGCGGTGTCGCCAGCCTGGAGACGCACGAGGCGCCGTACGAAGAGCGCTTCGAGGTGCCGCTTGAGACCGCCCGCGCCGTCAACGGAACGCGCGCCGCCGGCGGCCGCATCGTCGCCATCGGTACGACCGTCGTGCGAGCACTGGAGTCGGCCGCGGCATCTGACGGCACCGTCGCCGCGACGAGCGGCTGGACCGGCCTGATTATTACTCCCCGGCGCGGCGTGCGCACCGTCGACGCACTGCTCACGGGACTGCACGAGCCAAAGGCCAGCCACCTCTGGATGCTCGAGGCGATCGCCGGGCGCAGGCACCTGCAGGCTGCCTACTCGGCAGCGCTGACCGGCCGTTATCTCTGGCACGAGTTCGGCGACGTGCACCTGATCGTCTGACCCCGCCGGGATGACACTAACCGGCGATTGCGGCATCCTGTGGTGCAGCCAAGGGGGCCAAGGAAAGGAGCCACAGATAAATGTCTCGCGTGTTTGAGATCGCCGATCGCTACGTCGACGACATCGCGGCGCTTGAGCCATCGCTCGCGACGGCGCTGGGAATCCCGGGCCACGACCACGAAATGCCCGACCTCTCCCCGGAAGGACCGGGGAAAGTCGCCGAACTGAACCGCGACACGCTCCGCCGGCTCGACGGAGCAACAGACGAATCAGATGCCGACCGCGTCGCCCGCGAAGTGATGCAGGAACGGATCGGCGTCTCGCTGGACACTTACGAAGCCGGCGAGTCCCTGCGAGCTCTCCGCAACATCGCCTCCCCGCTTCAGGGCGTGCGCCAGGTGTTCGACCTAATGCCTAAGGAGACCGCAGAGCACTGGTCGAACGTCGCCGCGCGGCTCAACCGCGTGCCACAGGCCCTGGCCGGCTACCGGCAGTCGCTATCGCTGGGGCTGGAGCGCGGCCTGTCCGCCTCAAAGCGGCAGGCGAGCGAAGGCGCGGAGCAGGCACGCGTCTGGAGTGGCCTCTCCGACAAGCCATCGTACTTCGATCAGCTTCGGGAGCAGTTCGCCGCGTCCGGCGTCGCCTCGAACGGACTGACGGCCGATATCGAGACCGGCGCGAAGGCGTCGAAAGAAGCCTACGCCGAGACCTACCGCTACCTGTCTGAGGAATACGAGCCGAAGACGACCGAGCGCGAAGCCGCCGGCCGCGAACGCTACCAGCTCCTCTCGCGAGTCTTCCTGGGCGCCTCGATCGACCTGGAAGAGACCTACAACTGGGGCTGGGAGGAGCAGTACCGCATCGAGGAAGAGATGCGCAGGACGGCGGAGAAGATCAAGCCCGGCGCCTCGATCGCCGAGGCGACGGACCTGCTCGAGAACGACCCAGCGCGCTCGGTCGAGGGCGTCGAAAACTATCAGCGCTGGCTGCAGGGCCTGCACAACGAGGCGCTGAGCGACCTGCACGGCAAGCACTTCGACATCCCCGACGCGATCCGCCAGATCGAGGTGATGATCCCACCGCCGGGCGGCGCGCTCGCACCCTACTACACCGGCCCCTCGGAGGACCTCACACGACCCGGCCGCACCTGGTGGCCGACCGGCGACGCCACACGATTTCCGAAGTGGGGCGACGTCTCGACCGTGTACCACGAAGGAGTACCCGGCCACCACCTTCAGGTGTCAACGGTCCGCCTCTACCCGGAGTCACTCTCGCGCTACCAGCGGCTCCTTACGTTCATCAGCGGCCACGGCGAAGGCTGGGCGCTCTACGCGGAACGGCTGATGTCCGAACTCGGCTACCTTGAGAACCCGGACAACTACATGGGCCTCCTGAGCGCCCAGGCGCTGCGATCCGTGCGCGTGATCATCGACATCGGAATGCACCTGGAGCTAAAGATCCCTTCCGGCGACCGCTTCCACCCGGGTGAGATGTGGAACCACGACCTGGCGCTCGACTTCGCCGTCGAACGGGCGCTGCGGCCCCGGACGTTCATGGCCAGCGAGATCGTGCGCTACCTCGGCTGGCCGGCGCAGGCGATCTCTTACAAAGTGGGCGAACGCTCGTGGCTGACGGCGCGGGAAAACGCACGAAAAGCGGCCGGCGATTCGTTCGACCTCAAAGCTTTCCACACGAAGGCGCTGAGCATCGGACCGATGGGCCTGGCGCAGCTCGAGAGCGAACTCGAAGTCTAAGCGACAGAAAACGGAGGGCGATAAGCATGTTGACGTTGGTACCGGAAGAGATCGAGGCCTACGCGCAGGATCACTCGACGGGTGTGCCGCCGTTACTGGCGGAGCTGACGCAGGCGACTCACGAGAAGTTCGGCGGCCTGGCCACGATGCTGTCGGGGCAGGTCGAGGGGCTGCTCCTCCAGACGCTCGCGGCCTCGATCGGCGCGAAGCGAGTGCTGGAAGTCGGCACGTTCACGGGGTTCAGCGCGCTGATGATGGCGGCCGCCCTGCCCGACGACGGCGAGATCGTGACCCTGGAACTCAGCGCGGAGCACGCGGCGTTTGCGCGCAGCTTCTTCGAGCGCAGTCCGGATGGGCACAAGGTGCGGCTGATCGAAGGCCCGGCGCGGGACTCACTCCGATCGCTCGAAGGCCCGTTCGACCTCGTGTTCATCGACGCGGACAAGGCCGGGTACCACGACTACTACGAGGCGGCGCTGTCCATGCTATCGGAGCGCGGCGTAATCGCCGTCGATAACGTGCTCTGGAGCGGGTACGTGCTCGACCCCAAAGAAGACGACGGCCGGGCGATCGTTGCGTTCAACGATCACGTGGCTCGTGACAAGCGTGTGACGCACGTGCTCCTGACCGTGCGCGACGGCATCATGCTCGTACGCCGCAAGTAGGCACGGCGAAGCACCGCGACACAGCCCACCGAAGGCGCGACGATGGTTGTTCCGGCGGTGCCGTTGGTGGTATATTTTGGGAAATATACGCTCCTTTGAAAAGTGGGGTGGCACCCGCTTTTTTTTGGCCCTGCGAAACGGGGCCCCAGGAGCGACAGGAGGTTTGCCGGAGCCGTGAAAAGCGAGTTCATGATCGCCATAACGCAGCTGGCGGCAGAGAAGAATCTGCCGCAGGAGGTGGTTCTCCAGGCAATGGAGGCCGCCCTCGTCTCCGCGTACAAAAAGGACAGCGCAATGAGCGGCGATCTGGGCGTCCGCATCGACCGGGAGACCGGCGACCACCACGTCTACCAGCAGCACACGGTCGTTCAGGAGATCGAAGAAGAGGCGTCGGAGATCACGATCCAGGACGCTCGCAAGCGCAAGCCGGACGCTCAGATCGGCGACGTCCTGCGCGATGAGATACACCCCGGCGCCGCCGGCCGCATCGCCGCCCAGACGGCCAAGCAAGTAGTCCTGCAAAAGCTGCGTGAGGCCGAGCGAGAGATGGTGTACGAGGAGTTCTCGAGCCGCGCCAGCGACATCGTTTCCGGCATAATCCAACGTATCGAGCCGAAGCATGCTGTCGTGGACCTCGGCAAGACCGAGGGCGTCTTCCCAATCACAGAGCAGGTACGGAACGAGCACTACCGCAATGGCCAGCGCCTGAAGTTCTTCCTGCTGGAGGTGCATCGCTCGATGCGCGGACCCCAACTGATACTCTCGCGAACGCACAAGAGCCTGCTCAAGCGCCTGTTCGAACTGGAAGTGCCGGAAATCTATCGCGGAATCGTCGAGATCAAGTCGATCGCCCGCGAGGCCGGCTACCGCAGCAAGGTAGCCGTCTCGGCGCGGCAGGAAGGCGTCGATGCCGTCGGCTCCTGCGTCGGCCTGCGCGGTATTCGCATCCAGAACATCGTCAACGAACTCAACGGCGAGCGGATCGACGTCATCCAGTGGGACGCGAACCCCTCTCGCTTCGTCGGCAACGCCCTGAGCCCCGCGCAAGTGCTGACCGTCCGCATGGACGAGAAAGAGAACACAGCCTCAGTCATCGTCCCCGACCGGCAGCTCTCGCTGGCCATCGGCAAGGAAGGCCAGAACGCGCGTCTGGCAGCCAAGCTCACCGGCTGGCGAATCGACATCAAACCCGAGTCAGCGATGAGCCCCGAACTGGCAGCCGAGGTGGCGGCCGAGCAGGAGGCGATCGCCTCCGCGCCGGCCACACCTAAGCTGGAAGAAGAGGTAACGCCAACGCCCGCCGAGCAGGTGCAGCGCGCTGAAGCGCCCGAGCCGTGGATGGAGGTCGTTGAGAAGGAAGAAGGCGAGGAAGCAGCAGTCGCCTCCGAATCAGCGGCCAAGAAGTCGCCGGCGACCCCGGAACCGGCCGCGGCCGGAGGGCTGCGCTTCGCCGAGGATCTGGCTCCGGCTATGACACCGGCGCCCAAGAAGACGAAGAAAGGCAAAGGCAAAGCCACCGCCGATGAAGCCGCAGAAGAGAAGGGCAAGAAGGCCGCTCGTAAGGGACGCCGTCTGGCCGCCGTGGTGGAAGGCGACGAAGAAGAAGACATCGACTTCGAAACCGGCCTCGATCAGTTCGGCTGGTCGGAAGAAGACGAAGAGAAGGACGCCGACATTTGACCGCGACGAAGGCCAAGACGCGTCCAACGCCTCAGCGCACTTGCGTCGGGTGCGGAACGACGACCAACAAGCGCGGCCTCATACGCATCGTGCGAACTGCCGACGGCATCGTCGCCGACTCGACCGGCAAGCTGGCCGGACGCGGCGCCTATGTTTGCGGAGAGAGCGCCTGCTGGGATGGGGCGCTTAAGGGCCGCCTTGAGCACTCGCTTAAGGCCAAGCTGACCGCAGCGGACACCGACGCTCTCCGTACATACGCTGCCACGCATTCAGGAGGCGGCCAGTGACCGAGAACGACAAGAAGAGCGCCCCAGTCGCCGAGAAGCCCAAGGTAACGCTGCCATCAACGATCATGGTGCGCGACCTGGGCGAGATGCTGGACCTTTCCCACGTCGACATCATCAAGGAGCTAATGAAGCGCGGCGTCATGGCGTCCGTCAACCAGGCGGTCGACTTTGGCGTCGCCTCATCCGTCGCCACTGACCTCGGCTATGACGTCGAGCAGGGAGAAGCGCCGACGGCGACGAAAGATGAAGCGCCGGCGACCGTCGAAGGCGAGGCCGTCGAGGGCGAGGTCGTCGAGCCGGAGGACGAAAAGAGCCTGCAGCCGCGACCGCCCGTCGTCACCGTGATGGGCCACGTCGACCACGGCAAAACAAGCATCCTGGACGCCATCCGCGAGACGAACGTAACGGCACAGGAAGTAGGCGCCATCACCCAGCACATCGGCGCTTATCAGGTGACAGTGAACGACCACGTGATCACCTTAATCGACACTCCCGGCCACGAGGCCTTCACGGAGATGCGCGCACGCGGCGCCAGCCTCACCGACATCGCCGTGCTGGTCGTCGCGGCCGACGACGGCATCATGCCGCAAACGAAAGAGGCGATCTCCCACGCCACGGCCGCCAACGTGCCGATAATCGTCGCCATCAACAAGATCGACCTGCCCGCGGCCAACGCCGACAACGTCAAGCAGCAACTGACGCAGAACAACATCATCATCGAAGAGTTCGGCGGCGACGTCATCGCCGTACCCCTTTCAGCGAAGACCAAAGAGGGCCTCGACGACCTGCTCGAGCACATCCTGCTGGTCGCCGAGGTAGCCGAGCTCAAGGCCAACCCCGACCGCCCGGCCGAAGGTGCAATCGTCGAATCGCGGAAGCACCAGAGCCGTGGCCCCCTGGCGACCGTAATCGTGCAAAAGGGCACGCTGCGCACCGGCGACATCGTCATCGCCGGCTCGTCCTACGGCAAGGTCAAGGCGATGTTCGACGAAAATGGCCAGCGGGTGAAGGAAGCCGGCCCCTCGACACCGGTCGAGGTGATGGGCCTCAACAAGGTGCCGCGCTCCGGCGACACGTTCGCCGTCCTGGACAACGAGCGCGAGGCCCGCGACCTTGCCGAGAGCCGCGGGCGCGCCGAGGCCGAGGGCACAACCCGCGCCGTGACGCTTGAGGCCGTCTCGGGAGACATCGCCGCCGGGCGCGTCAAAGACCTGAACATCATCATCAAGGCCGACACCGTCGGCAGCATCGAGGCGATCCGCAGCTCCATCGAGAGGCTGAGCATCGATGAGGTGCGCGTACACGTAATCAGCACCGGCACCGGCAACGTAAGCGAGTCCGACGTCATGCTGGCAACCGCCTCGCGCGCGATCATCCTCGGCTTCACCGTCAAGACGGATCTCGGCGCCAAGAAGAAGGCCGAGGTCGAGGGCGTCGACATCCGCCTGTACGAGATCATTTACGTGCTGATCGAAGACATCGAAGTGGCCGTGAAGGGCCTGATGGATCCGGTCTTCCAGGATGTTATCGACGGTCACGCCGAAGTGCGCGCGACGTTCAAGGTGCGCGGCGGCAAGATCTCCGGCTGCATGGTCACCGACGGCCTCGTGCGGCGAAACGCCCTGGCCCGCGTCCTGCGTGACGGCATATTGACCCACGAGTCCAAAGTGTCCAGCCTCCGCCGTTTCAAAGACGACGTGCGTGAAGTCGCCAACGGCCTCGAGTGCGGCATCGGCGTCGAGGGCTTCGACGCCTTCGAGGAGGGCGACGTCATCGAAGCCTTCCACACCGAACAGAAGGGCTAGGCACACGGACGGGTATGCACCCGGACCGCAGCGCCCCCGGAAAGAGACGGAGATGAGCAGAAGGACTGACCGTCTGAGCGGACTCTTCCGCAGCGAACTCGCCGACCTCATCAGCGACGAGCTGCGCGACCCTCGCATCACCGGCATGATCAGCATCACTAACGTCGACGTCTCTCCCGACCTGGAGCACGCCACGGTCTACGTCAGCGTCCTGGCGGACGACGTGGAGCACCAGAAGGCCTCGCTGGCAGCTCTTAACATCGCCGCTCCCTTCCTGCGCAAGCAAGTGATGACGCGCGTACACATCCGCCGCGTGCCAACGTTCGAGTTCGAGGCCGATCACACGATCGAAGAAGGCGCGCGCATGCTCGATCTGATGAAGAAGGTGGCCGCGGAGCGCGAGCCGCGCACGAAAGACTAGACACCGATGAGCGCTCCCCCGGTGGCCCCTTCGGCTGGCATCCTCAACTTCAACAAACCGCGCGGACGCACATCCTTCAGCGTCATCGGACTCGTGCGCAGAGGCAGTGGAGTGCGCCGCGTCGGCCACGCCGGAACGCTCGACCCCATGGCAGAGGGCGTGCTCCTCGTCTGCGTCGGCGCGGCTGTGCGCATCACCGAGTACCTCATGGACCTGCCGAAGGTCTACCGCGGAACCGTTCACCTCGGCGTCGAGACGGACACCTACGACGCTGAAGGCGAAGTCGTCGCGACGCACGACATGAACGTCAGCGAGGACGCCCTCCGCGAGGCGTTGGCCGCCTTCAGCGGCGAGATCGAGCAGCGCCCCCCGGCCCACAGCGCCATCAAGGTCGACGGACGCCCCGCGTACGAGCGCGCTCGCAAGGGCGAGAAGATCGAACTCGCGCTGCGGAAGGTCAACGTCTACCGCCTGGACATCCTCCGCTTCGAACCGCCCGAGGTGGAGATCGAGATCGAGTGCAGCCGCGGCACGTACGTGCGCAGCCTGGCCCACGATCTCGGGCAGTCACTTGGCTGCGGCGCGCACCTCTCGGCACTCACTCGCACGCGCGTCGGGCCGTTTCGCGTGGAGGACGCGCTGGATGAGGCGGCGCTGGAATCGGCGTTCGCCGCCGGCACCTGGCCGGACCCCCTGCAGCCGATCGACTCCGGCTTGATCCAGCTACCGGCGCTTACGGTGCCGATCGAGGACGAGAAAGACTTGCGGCACGGCCAGGCGGCGCGAATTGACAACGCAGACGCCCTACGGAGCGCCGGCCCGCTCACGAACGGGCTGCAGGTGCGCGGCTACGCCGAGGACGGCTCGCTGATCGGCATCCTGCGCTACGACGCGGGCACGGAGCTGTGGCACGCACACAAGATATTCCCCGTTAGCTGATCCAGATCTGGCCAGTTAACGAAATTTTCGTTATAGTGGCCGCATGGTCACCGACAGCCTCTCCCCTGCCGCGCGCGTCATCAAGCGCTTCGGCGGGCAGACGATGCTGGCCAACCTCCTCGGTAAACGCCAGAGCACGATCGAGTACTGGGCGAGCACCGGGCGCATCCCCTCGCAGTGGCACGTGCCTCTGATGTCGCTCGCCCGTCAGAAAGGGATTGTCTTGGAAGCAAAGGACTTCGTCGCCACCGACTCGCACGAAACCGCACCTGCGGAGGGCCGCCTGGGAGTTCTCCTCGTCGGCCTCGGCGCCGTCGCCTCAACGTTCATCTCCGGCGTCGAGCACGCTCGGCGCGGCACCGGGAAGCCGATCGGATCGCTGACCCAGATGGGCACGATCCGCCTCGGCAAGCGGACTGACCCGCAGACACCATTGATCAAGGAGTTCGTACCGCTGGCCAACCTCGACCAGCTCGTCTTCGGCGCCTGGGACCCGATTCCCGACAACGCCTACGAAGCTGCAATCAAGTGCGGCGTCCTCGACCGCCACGACCACATCGAGCCGATCGCCGACTTCCTGAAGACGATCGAGCCGATGCCGGCCGTCTTCGACGACTACTACGTGAAGCGCCTGCGGGGCACGAACGTTAAGGAAGCGCCGAGCCAGCTGCAGCTGGCCGAAGCGCTGCGTAAGGACATTCGCAACTTCAAGGAGGCCAACGGCTGTGACCGCCTGGTCCTGATCTGGTGCGCCTCTACGGAGATCTTTCTGGAGCCCGGCGAGGCCCACAAGAACCTCGAAAACTTCGAGGCCGCGATGGAGACGAACGACCCCAGCATCGCACCGTCGATGATCTACGCCTACGCCGCACTGATGGAGGGCGTGCCCTTCGCCAACGGCGCACCGAACCTGACGCTGGACCTGCCGGCGATGCTGACACTGGCAAACGAGCGCGGTGTGCCGATCTGCGGCAAGGACTTCAAGACCGGCCAAACGCTGATGAAGACGGTGCTGGCGCCGATGCTCAAAGCTCGCATGCTGGGCGTCAACGGCTGGTATTCAACGAACATCCTCGGCAACCGCGACGGCGAGGTGCTGGACGACCCGGAGAGCTTCAAGACGAAGGAAGAGTCGAAGCTCGGCGTGCTGGAGTACGTCCTGCAGCCGGACCTCTACCCCGAACTCTACGGCGACATATTCCACAAGGTGCGCATCAACTACTACCCGCCCCGGAAGGACAACAAAGAGGGCTGGGACAACATCGACATCTTCGGCTGGCTCGGCTACGAGATGCAGATCAAGATCGACTTCCTCTGTCGCGACTCAATCCTCGCCGCGCCGCTGGTGCTGGACCTGGCGCTCTTCCTCGACCTCGCCCAGCGGGCCGGCATGAAGGGCATCCAGGAGTGGCTCTCGTTCTACTTCAAGAGCCCGCAGCACGCCCCCTCCGTCTACCCGGAGCACGACCTCTTCATCCAGCAGACGAAGCTCAAGAACACGCTCCGCTGGCTGATGGGCGAAGACCAGATCACTCACCTTGGCGCGGAGTACTACGAAGAAGCGCGCGTGGAGGCCTAGGAGGCTCCCACGCCTTATACTCTCACCGAGAATACAGCGTGCTGAAATACTTCACCTTCTGGTTCGCCTTCCGCGTGCTGGGGCGGTTGCCGCTCCCGCTGCTCTACGGCATCGCAGAAATCGTCGGTCGGGTCGGCTACGTACTGGCGCCCGGCCCTCGGCGCAACGTCTGGGACAACCTGCGTCACGTCATACCGGACGCGCCCAAATCGCGCCTGCGTCAGACCGCCAAAGCCGTCTTTCGCAACGTCGGCTACTACTACGCCGACCTCGCACAGCTCTCCCGTATGGACGTCGACCAGTTCTTCCGCGAGCGCCTGATCTACACCGGCATCGAGGAGTACATCCGATCGAACATCGACCGGGGTCGCGGCGTCGTGATGCTGAGCGCCCACATCGGCAACGCCGAGATGGCCGGGCAGGCCCTCGTCCCGCTGCACATCCCCTGCTTCGCCGTCACCGAGCCCGTAAAGCCGCCGCGCCTTTCCAGCATGCTCAACAGCATTCGCCGGACGCACGGAGTCGAGTTCATGCCCGTCGGCGTGCCCTCAGCCAAACGCATCGTGCGGACGCTGCGCGACGGTGGTACCGTGGCGCTCATGGGCGACCGCGACATTTACGGACCGAAGATGCTGCTCCCTTTCTTTGGCGAAGAGACGTGGATGCCCACGGGACCTATCGAGGTCGCGCTGCGCACAGGCGCGGCGATCGTACCGTCGTTTTCGTCCCGGCGCGGCCGCTACGTCATTGAGGCCGTCGCCCAGGCGCCGATAGAAGTCGAACGCACCGACGACCTGCAGGCCGACGTGCGGACGGCGATGCTCGAATTCATCTCCCGACTGGAGGCGCAGCTGCGTGCCGAACCCGACCAGTGGATGGTGCTGGAACGCATCTGGGACGCCGAAGCCCACGAACCGCAGCCGGCCAAAGAGCCAGAGGAGGCCACGGTCTAGTGGCAGAGACCACGGCCGCGAAACACAGCCTTGGAAAGGCGGACCTGCACGTCCACACCTCGCACAGCGATGGCATGTGCGACGTGCCTGAGCTACTGGAATACGTCGAATCGCAGACGGACCTCGACCTGATCGCGGTGACCGACCACGATAGCTTGAGCGGCGCCTGGGAGGCGCGCGAGCTCTGCGCGAAGGGCCGCTATCGCTTCGACGTCATTCCCGGCATGGAAGTGACGACGATCGAGGGCCACGTCCTGGCGCTCTTCGTCGAAGAGCCGCCGCCCTCGCTGCGGCCGGTCGAGGAAACCCTGACCGCGATCCACCTCCTTGGCGGCCTGGCCGTCGTGCCGCACCCGTTCACGTGGCTGACACGCGGGATGGGACTCCGCCACCTGCGTCGCATCCTGGCGAGTGGAAACGACGGCGTCCACGTCGACGCCATCGAAGTCACTAACCAGACGCCCGCCGGGCGACTCGGCGCGCGCAAGGCCCGGCGCCTCAACCGGAACGAGTTCGGCCTGGCAGAAGCCGGCGGCAGCGACGCCCACTTCCTTCCCGTCGTCGGCACCGCCTACACCGAGTTCGCCGGGAGCGATGCGGACGACCTGCGCACCGCGATCGCGGCCAGGGCGACCCGCGGCGTCACTGGCCGTCACCCCTCGCTGCGCGAGATCGGATACGCACGCGTCGTGCGACAGACATATCGCGGGATTCTGGCAACGCCGCGTGCGATGGGCTGGGGCCCCACAGCGCGCAGCTTCGTCCAGCGAATCGTCAGCGTGCGATGAAGATCGCGCTCGTCTCGCCGTACGACTGGGCGGTGCCCGGCGGTGTTAACCGCCACGTCTTCAACCTCGCGCAGCACTTCCTGCGCCGGGGCCACGACGTCACGGTCGTCGCGCCCGCGTCGAAGCGTTCCGGCGAAGAACCACCCTACCTCCACGTCATCGGACACAGCTCCATCGGCCTGCCGGTGAGCGGGTCGGTGGCGAACATCTCGATGTCCTACAACCTCGCGTCGCGGGTCAAGAAGCTGCTCGCACGTGAGCAGTTCGACGTCGTTCACGTCCACGAACCGTTCGCGCCGCTTCTGCCGTTTCAGTTCGTGCGCTTCTCGGAGGCGACGACTATCGCCACCTTCCACGCCGCCCGCGACAGCGGCAGCCGTGTCTACGGCTACACCCAGTTCATCATCCAGCAGTGGTGGCACCGCATCCACGGACGCATTGCGCACTCACAGGCGGCGCTCGACCTCATCGGCAAGTACTTCGACGACGACTACCGCATCATCCCCAGCGGGATCGATTACGCGCGCTTCGCCGAGGAGACAGTGCCCATGCCCGCCTTCATGGACGCCAAGCGCAACATCGTCTTCGTCGGCCGCCAGGAGCAGCGCAAAGGGCTACCCTATCTGATCGAGGCGTTCGCCACGCTGAAGGCCGACATGCCGGAGACGCGGCTCATCATCGTCGGCCCCGACGGCGGAATCCGCCCCGCCTGCGAACGCTACATCGAGAAGCACAACGTCGAGGACGTCATCTTCACCGACTTCGTAGCGGAGGAGGACCTACCTCGCTACTACCGCAGCGGCGACGTCTTCTGCGCGCCCAACACCGGTCATGAGAGCCTGGGCCTGATCTTGCTCGAAGCGATGGCCTCCGGCGTGCCGATCGTCGCCTCGCGCATCCCCGGCTTCGCGGCCGTCGTCAAGGACGGCGAGCAGGGCCTGCTCGTCCCACCGCGCGACAGCGACGCGCTTTGCGAGGCGCTCAAGCGGTTGCTCTCCGACGCCGGCATGCGCGAAGCGATGGGCCGCGCCGCGGCGCAGCACGCCCGCAACTGGAGCTGGGACGAAGTTTCGTCGGAGGTGCTCGCCTTTTACGAGGAGACGGCGGCCAACCGTAACGGAAACGGCGCCTGATGCCGGCGCTGACGCCGCGCTCCGCCCCAAAATGGGTGACCGACCCGGCGGTCAACGTGCTCTCTCGCCTGGGAGTGACGCCGAACATGCTCACGCTCCTCGGCTTCGCCGGCAACGTTGGAGCTGCGGTCCTGGCGGCGGACGGGCGCTTCCTGGCGGCAGGAATCGTCATGCTCGCGTTCAGCGCGCTGGACTTCCTCGACGGTTCTCTGGCGCGGGCAACCGGGCGCGCGACGCCTTTCGGATCGGTCTTCGACGCGACGATGGACCGGCTCTCGGAGGCTGCCGTCCTCTTCGGCCTGCTGTGGTTCTTCAGCGACCGTGGCGCTCGCGAAGAGGAGCTGCTGATCTTCGCCGCCGTCGTCGCCTCGATGATGGTGAGCTACCTGCGCGCGCGCGCCGAGGTCATCGGCATCAAGCTGCGTGAGGGCCTCTTCACACGCACCGAACGCGTGCTGCTGCTGGGTGGCGGTCTCATCCTTCACGATCTGCTCGACGAAAACGTCCTCACGCCGGTGCTCTGGGCGCTGGCGCTGACCGCGGGCTTCACGACGCTGCAGCGGCTTGCTATGGTGTGGCTGAAGACGAGGGACATGAATGATTCCGCTTAAGGACCAGGAAGCGATCCAGGCGAAGTTCGCCACCGAAATGGCGGCGCCCGTCAAGATCGACTACTTCACGCAGCGCGAGACGAAGTTGGAGGCGCCGGGCGTCAAGCCGTGTGCCTTCTGCAAGCAGACGCAGGACATGTTGCAGGAGCTATCCTCCCTGAGTGACCTCATCAGCCTGCGAGTGCACCAGTTCGAGGACAACTCCGAAGAGAAGTCGAAGTTCGGTGTCGAGCGCGTGCCGGGGATGGTGTTGCGAGGGCCCGGGCCAGGCTTCTTCAAGTACTACGGCATACCCGGCGGCACGGAGTTCCCCGCGTTCGTGGAATCGCTCGTCGACCTTTCACGCTGGGAGACCCTGCTTTCGCCGGACTCCGTGAAGGCGCTCTCGGAGCTGACGACGGACGTCTCGGTGCGCGTCTTCGTGACGCCGACTTGTCCGTACTGTCCGCAGATGGCCCGCGCCGCCCTGATGATGGGCATCGTCAGCGAACACGTGAAGGCGGAAGTGATCGAGGTCAACGAGTTCCCCGACCTGGCCGAGCGCTACAAAATAGAAGCCGTGCCGCTGACCCTGATCAACGATAGCGTCTCGATCCCGGGGGCTCTCCCGGAGCCGGCGCTCATCGAGCAGGTCGTCAAAGCTGCCGGGGCAAAGCCGTCGAAGGACACACCCAGCGGCCCTACCTCCGCGCCCGAAAAATCACAGGAGCCGATCGAGCGCGGCAAGCAGCGCGACAGCGGATTGTACATCCCCTAGTGAACGTCCCTGTGCGCGTCAAACGCCTGCGGCCCAGTGCCCGCCTGCCCGAGCGCGCCACAGAGGGCTCGACCGGCTACGACCTCTACGCCTGCCTCGACGCGCCGATTACGGTCGGCTACGAGCCGGTGCAAGTGCCGACGGGCATCGCGATCGAGATCGGCGCCGGGTACGACGTCCAGATCAGGCCGCGCTCCGGTCTCTCCTCAAGGGGCGTCGTGGTCACGTTCGGCACGATCGATTCCGACTATCGCGGCGAACTCCTGGTAACGATGCACTCTCTCCACTACCGGGAGCCGCACGAAGTGAGCGACGGAGACCGCATCGCCCAACTGGTGATCGGCCAGGCGCTCGTGATGGACATGACCGTCGCCGAGGACCTGTCGGAGACGGCCCGGGGCGCCGGCGGCCACGGCTCCACCGGCCGCTAGCCGGGTACGCTAAGCGGTGAAATCCGGCGCAGCGCATTGAGGATCGGCGCCACGCTCCAGGCGCCACGCTTCGAGGTATCGACGCGGATCAGACGCTCCCGCGGCACCTCAGACGGCCGCTGGAAGCGGCGTTTCTGCTGCACGTAGATGTCCCAGCGAGCGTCGGAGGCATCGCGGCCTCGCTTTAGCCGGCCGGCCAGGCGCTCACTAATGGCGTTCTCGGCAGCGCTGACCTCAACGCAGGCGTACTGAGAGCCGGTCTCTCGCGCCAGACGAGCAGCGGCGCGCCGGTGCTCGCGGCGCGTGAACGAAGCGTCAAGGATGACGGACCGGCCGGCCATCAGCTGCTCGCGCGCGGCATCGAAGAGCGCCTGGTAGGTACGATCGGTCATCTCCGCCGAGTAGAGCCCACCCCGATACTCATCCAGGACGCGCTCCCGTGCCTCCATCCCTACCAGATCCTTGCGCACAACGTCCGAGGTCATCACTGCGGCGTCGATCTGGCGGGCGATCTTACGAGCGATGTTTGACTTGCCGGTGCCGGCAAGGCCGCACGTGATGACAAGCATCGCCGGCGGCAGTGATTCAGCGTAGCGGCAAGCAAGCTCAAAGTAGCGGCGAGCCCGCTTGGCCGCGGCGCGCTTCTGTGACTCGGGCACGGTGGGCGCGTCGAGGAGGAAGCTCTCGACCTTGCCGCGGACACAGGCGTTGTAGTGGGCGTAGTACGGCAGCACGTCCGGCAGGTCCGCGTCGGCGGCCTTCTCCATGTAGTGGTCGGTGAACGCCGCCGCCAGGTCCGGCCGGCCGCGATACTCCAGGTCCATCATCAGAAACGACACGTCACGAGCGACGTCGACGTGCGTGATGCGGCGGTTGAACTCTACACAGTCGAAGATGCAGATGCCGTCCGGCCCCGCCTTCGGATCGACGAAGCAGACTGCGTCGGAGCGCAGATCGGAGTGGCACTCGCGAATGCGCATCTCGTCGACCCGGCGTTGCATCACGTCGGCCCGCCGCGCGTAGAACGCCTCCATATAGTTGCGCAGGATGCGGTCCTGCTCCTCCGTGATCGTGCGGCCGATGAACGGCGTCCACTGACGCACGTTCTCGCGCACGTTGTAGCGGATCGCCCAGTCGCCGTAAGCAGCGATCCTCGCGCTGGTCGCCGCCCCGGCCTGATGGAACGGGACGAGCTTCTCGGCGACGTTCCGCAGCATCGGCTTCGTTACGGCGTTACGTTCCAGCAGGCGGTGCATCATCCGCTCTTCCGGCAACCGGCGCATGAGGACCGCGTACTCAACGATGCGCCCCTGCGGCCTAGCCCCACTCCGCTCCAGTGCGTCGATGCGGTAGCCATCACGGGTCTTGCGAATGGGGACGACAGCAACGTACGTGTTCGAACACAGCCTTCGGTTCAGCTTTAGTTCACGCTGGCAGTAGTAGCGCCGCTTGCCGAGCGTCGAGTAATCAAGGAAGCCGAAGTCGACCGGCTTCTTGATCTTGTAGACGTAGTCGCGCGTGAGAAAAACGTACGAGATGTGCGTCTGGACGAGCTGTATGCGACCGGTTGGATGCGGATATGCCGCAGCGCTGAGGAGCCCCTGGATCACGGGCGGAAGGTCGGATGCGGGCACGGGATAAGTATACCGGTGACGCGTGCGCCGGCGACAGTCGCCGGGGCCGCGACAAATCGGCGTTGGTGGTGTAGGCTGGGCGCCACCAGAAGAACTCGCCGCCGGTCAGCCGGCGCATTAGAAGCGGAGGCACGTCGCCCTATGGGTGTCTTTGATCTGCAATCTAAGAGTCGGGGTCACACGACCCCGACTTGTTATTTTTATGAGTACTGGAGGAACCGTTGAGGACTGAAATCAAGGCCGCGGTAACCGGCATTCGTGCGGACAGGGACAAGGGAGCCCGCCAGCTCGCCCTGGCGGCGCTCGAAGCGCTGCACGGCGTCGCCGACGGCATGCCGGGCGAGGAGCTTCGCGATAGCTGCCGATCTCTGGCCCTGGCGCGGCCAATGATGGCGGCGATCGAAAACGCCGTCGCCGCTGCCTGGAGCCGATACCTGGAGACTGGCGACGGACCTGCTGCCATCGTTGACACGATCGAGATGATCAGCACCGCGCCCGAAGGGATGGCGCTGGCCGCTCGGAAGGTTATCCCGACCGGAACTGTGATGTCCTACAGCTACTCGTCCACGGTGATCGAACTGCTCACCCGCGTGAAGCCCCGGCGCGTGATCATCTCGGAGGCACGCCCCACGAACGAGGGCATCCGCGTAGCGAAGACGATGTTGCGGGCAGGCATCTCGATGACGATGATCACCGAGGCGCAGATGGCGCTCTTCGTCAACGAAGCCGACGCTGTCATGGTGGGCGCCGACTCGATCCTGCCCGATGGAGACTTCATCAACAAGATAGGGACGCGAATGCTGGCGCTGGCTGCGCGCGACGCCGAAGTCCCCTTCTACACCGCCGCGGAGACGCTGAAAGTCACCGCTCCGAGCGAGCCGATGCCGTTCGCCCCCGAAGAAGGCCCGGCGAAGGAGGTCTGCTCCGAAAACTGGCTAGAGGTGCGCAACGTATACTACGAAGTCACGCCGGCACGCCTCATCACGAGCTACATCACCGAGCAGGGCGTCCTCGACCCCGCCGAGATGCAGACGTTCGCCGCCGCCGCGGAGAAGCGCTGGCAACGGCTGATGAATTCGCACGAGGCGTAGCGCAACCACCGAACCGGGACTAGCGTCAGCGACACGCCAAACGTCGCCAATCCTTGTCCCGCCGCCGCCGGTCTGGCTACAATTACATTCACGTAGCATCACGCGCCTGCCCCATGGCGGGCACCTTCCAGACAGGAGGCCTGTGGCCTGTGCCAGACGAACTAGACTACTACGCGATACTCCAGGTAAACCGCAACGCCAGCGCGGAGGAGATCGAGCGCGCTCACGAGCGGCTCTCTCGCACGTACGACCCGGAAACGAGCCGCAAGCCGCGCGCGGCACAACGCTACGCCGAGGTACAAGAGGCGTTCGAGGCGCTCAAGGACCACGAGAAGCGCCGCGAGATCGACCGCGACCTGCGGAGCGGCGACCGAGAGGTCGCCGGCGCCGGCCGGCCGAGCGATGTGCTCTCGAACCGTTTCGTTGTCGCGGCCTCAGTGACGCTGGCTGCCGTCGTGATCGCCATCCTCGGCGTCATCATCCTGTTCGGCGGCGGCGGCGACGACGAGTTGGTGGCGAATCCGACGACGCCGGGGGTCACGCCCACTCCCGCGCCAACGGCGCCCGGCCATACACCCGGCACAGCGCCGGAGAGCCCGCCCGAGATCGTCGGCGAGGAGATAACGACAGAGTCTGGCCTCGTCTACATCGACTTCGAGCCAGGCACCGGCGAAATCGCGGCAGAGGGCTCCTTCGTGGCCGTCGACTACAGCGGCTGGCTGCAGGCGACAGGCGAGTTGTTCGACAGCTCGATCAGCCGCGCAGCCGCTTTCCAGTTTGACATCGGCACCGGCACCGTGATCCCGGGCTGGGATGAGGGCGTGCAAGGCATGGCCGTGGGCGGCAAACGGCGCCTGATCATCCCTCCGGCATTGGGCTACGGCGAATTCGGCTTCGGTGAATCCATCCCGGGCGACTCAACGCTGATCTTCGACATCGAGCTCGTCATCATCCATGATCCTGCGGCGCCGACAGCCGCGACGACGGCGCCGACTCCGACGCCAGGCGTGTCGAACGAGGGCCCGCCGGAAGTCACCGGCGAAGAGGTCAAGCTCGAATCCGACCTCGCCTACATCGACTTCGATCCTGGCACCGGCGATGTTGCGGAGAACGGCGACACGGTATCTGTGACCTATAGCGGCTGGCTGCAGGAGACCGGCGAGCTGTTCGACTCGGGCCCGTTCCAGCTCCGCATCGGCGCTGGCACCGTAATTTCGGGCTGGGACGAGGGCCTGCCCGGCCTGGCCGAGGGTGGCACGCGGCGCCTCATCATCCCGCCCGACCTCGCCTACGGCGAAGCCGGGACCGGCGGCATCATTCCGCCCAACGCAACGCTCATATTCGATATCGAGCTCGTCGAGATAACGGCGAAGGCGCCCTAGGAGTACAATCGGGGCGAATCCATCGCCCGGGAGACACATTATGACAACGAAAACGACCGGCGCAATCGACTACGCGCAAATCGAATCAGCAATCGGCCTCAACTGGTACGAGATCGACCCCAACCTGAGCAAGCTGATGGACCGCTACGTCTCACCCGCCGATCGCGATTGGGCTGAAGGCGTCCTGCGGCGCTGGGGCGAACTCTGCGGCGGGCCAATGGCCGAGCGCGCGGAGATCATCGACAAGAACCCGCCGCGCCTCGAGCGCTACGACCGCATGGGCGAAGAGATCGCCAGCGTCATCCACCACCCGTCGGCGATCGACCAGAAGCGCGACATCTGGAACGAAGGCCCGACCGGCGTCGCCGCACGCGACGGCCGCGATATCCCGACGGTGCTCGGCTCGGCGTTTACCTACCTCCTCAGCCAGTCCGACACCGGCATGGTCTGCAGTACCGGCATGACCGGTGGCGTCGAGGCGCTAGTCGACCGCTACGCCCCTCCGGACGTGCGCGAGCAGATCCTGCCGCGGCTGCAATCGCCGACTTTCGACGGGTCGTGGGACGGCGCCATGTTCATGACGGAGATCCGCGGTGGCTCCGACCTGGCAGCCAGCGAGACGACGGCGAAGCAGGTCAACGGCAAATGGGTACTGAACGGCGCCAAGTGGTTCTGCTCCAACGTCGACGCCAAAGCGATCGCGACACTCGCGCGCCCGGAAGGCGCCGACGAAGGCCTGCGCGGCCTGGCGCTGTTCCTCGTCCCGGGCAACCGCTCGGATGGCACCCGCAACGGCATCCACATCAAGCGCCTCAAGGACAAGCTCGGCACACGATCGGTGCCAACAGCTGAGATCGAACTCGTCGACGCTGAAGCGCACATCATGAGCAACCCCAACGCCACCGAGTCCGAGACACGCGGCCTGAACCGCATGATGGGCATGGTCAACGGCTCGCGCATGGGCGTGGCGACCATGGGCCTCGGCATCATGCGCCGTGCTTTTCTCGAGTCGGCCGTCTACGCCGCGCACCGCATGGCGTTCGGCAAACGGCTTGACGAGCTACCGATGGTACGGGAAACGCTCGTCAACATGGTCGTCGCCGTCGAAGCCGTCTCGGCGATCGTCTTCGAGGCGGCCTCGCTGGCCTCCGGCAAGGGCGACGAAGAAGGCCGTCGCCTCTACCGCATCCTCGTGCCGCTGACCAAGTTCAGGGGTGCACGTGGTGGCCTTGAGCTGGCCAGCCAAGCCGTCGAAATGTACGGCGGCAACGGCTACATCGAGACGTTCCCCACCGCGCGGCAGCTACGAGACGCGCAGTGCCACACGATCTGGGAGGGCACAGAGAACATCATCTGCCTGGACGTCCTGCGTGCGATGGGCAAGGAAAGCGCCCACGACGCGCTTCTCAACCGCGTGGACGCGGCACTATCCGCGGTCTCGCACGCGTCTCTGTCGGCGATGAAAGACGCCGTTGCGCAGGCACGCCGCGAGGCGCAAGAGATCATCGCCTTCACCGCACGTGCCGATAACGACGTGCGCCAGCTCAACTCCCGCCGCGTGACGGCAGCTCTCTCGGACCTGTCGCAGGCGGCTCTCCTGCTGGAAGCGGCTCAGGGCGAGCTAGACGCAAGCGGCGACGCACGCAAGGCGGCCGTCGCGCGCTTCTTCATCCGGGAGCGCCTCGGCGGCACCGGCGCCCTGCGCGGCATCAGCGACGACCGCTCCGTCCTCGACCTCTTCGACTCAGTCACCCGCTACCAGCCCCTGGAACCCGAGAAGCTACCCGCGACGGTGTAGCGCATGGCCACAGTCCGCGCTAACGGCATCGAGCTCTACTACGAGTTGCATGGCACGGGCGAGCCGGCCGTGCTTATCCAGGGTCTCGGTGCGAACGTCACGGGCTGGGACGCTCAACTGGAGCCGCTTTCGCGCCAGTACCAGCTCATCGCCTTCGACAACCGCGGCGCGGGACGCAGCGAAAAACCTGACGAGCCGTATAGCATCCACCAGATGGCGGACGACACCGCGGCGCTGATGGACGAACTTGGCATCCCCACCGCACACGTCTTCGGCATGTCGATGGGCGGCATGGTCGCGCAGCAGATGTACCACCGCCACCGTGCGCGAGTGCGTACCCTTATCCTGGCCGGGACGATGGCCGGTGGGCCGATGGCCACCTTCCCCAACGCGAACGTCTTCCAGCAGTTCGCCAGCAACGGCGCAAACTCGATAGCCGAAGCGATAGCCGAGGGCCTCAAGCTCTTCTACAGCGAGAAGTTCCTGGCCAAGAACAAGGACTGGCTCGTGAAGCGCTCGCTCGGAAACATGAGCCTGATGCCACCGCCACACGCGCTTCAGAAGCAGGTGATGGCCGTCATGGCCTTCAACGCTCACGGCCTGCTGAGCAAGATCCGGGTACCAGCGCTGGTGATGGGCGCAACCAACGACCAGATCGTCCCTTTCCCCAACCAGCAGTTGCTCGCCAGGCGCATCCCCGAAGCGCGCTTCGTGCCGTTCGAGGACGCCGGGCACGGCTTCCTGACGGAACGCGCCGTCGCTGTCAATCGGGCTGTGCTGGACTTCTGGGGCGAGCACCGCTCAGACTCCGTACCGGCCAGCTAGCTCCGGATGAACATCGAAGTCCGGCCCGCCACGCTCGCGGACGAAGCGGCATTCCTCGATCTCCTGGAGCAGCTCTTCGACGCCCCGGGCGCACCAGCGCCGGGCTACACGCGCGAGCGCGGCAGCAGCGGCTTCCGCTGGGCGGTCGAGCGTGAGCATTCAGACGTCCTCCTCGCGCTGGCCGGCCATTCGCTCGTCGGGCTGGCGTCCGTATATCGTGACATCGAGTCGATTCGCTACGGGCGGCGGACGTGGCTTCAGGACCTCGTCGTCGATCGCGCGGCGCGCAGCGGCGGTATCGGCAGAGCGCTCCTTGCGGCGGCCGCCGATTGGGCACGAGAGCGCGGTTGCACGCACCTGGCGCTCAGCTCCGGCTCGGGCCGCAAGGACGCGCACCGTTTCTACGAGCGCGAGGGCATGGAGCAGGCGATCTACTACGAACTTTCGCTGGACGAATAGCGCGAGCCTCGCCGCACCTCTTCCTTGACCGGCACGCTGCACGGTACCTAGAATCGGGGTGCGCGCTCACGGAGGCGCGCTCTTTGATCCCCGTTACGCAAAGGCGAACGCTATGTATGTCATCGGCCTCACAGGAGGCATCGGCAGCGGCAAGTCCACCGTCGCTAAAGTGCTCGAAGCGCAGGGTGCCGCGGTTCTCAGCGCGGACATCATCGGCCACGAAGTCTATAGCCCCGGCCGCCCCGCCTGGCAGGAGATCGTCAACGAGTTCGGGCGCGAGGTCGTGGGTGACGACGGCACAATCGACCGCAAGAAGCTCGGCCCGATCGTCTTCTCGGACCCCAGGAATCTGGCGGCGCTCAACTCGATCGTGCACCCTCGCATGAAGGGAATGATGCGCGAACGCCTCGCCGCGCTGGCGCGAGACGGCGTGACGATCACAGTACTGGAGGCAGCGCTGCTCTTCGAAGCAAAGTGGGACGACCTGGCGGACGAGATCTGGGTCACTGCGGTGGCGCCCGAAATCGCCGCCAGCCGCACGTCGGAACGCAGCGGCCTGCCTCAGGATCAGGTGCTGGAGCGCATCAAGAGCCAGATGTCGAACGAGGAACGCACGCGCAACGCACGCGTTGTCATCGATACGGACTGCGATCTCGAGGGCACAAAACAGCAGGCTCTCGACGCCTGGGCGAAGCTCACAGAGAGGCTGGATGCGGACCGTGCGGGGGCCTGAGAAGGCTGCTCTTCCGCCTGCCCGAACGCTACCCTAATGTATGCTAGAGCAAGAATAACCGCCTGAGGGAATACTAATGACGACCGAATCAGCTCATCGCCAGTACGCCATCGAAGAGTACCTCGTCACGTCAGAGCCGTACTACGAGCCTCTAAACGACGAAGTAGCGCTCTTCGAGGCAGCATATGCGGAGAAGATCCCCGTGCTCCTCAAGGGGCCAACCGGCTGCGGAAAGACCCGCTTCGTCGAGTACATGGCCTACAAGCTCGGTCGCCCCGTGACCGTGATGCGCAACTCCGGGGACGGCTCGAAGAACGGCGAAGAGTCCGGCATGCCGCTCGTAACGGTGGCCTGTCATGAAGACCTCACCGCCTCCGACCTCGTCGGCCGCTACCTGCTGGAGGGTGACTCCACGCGCTGGATGGACGGCCCTCTGACTCGCGCCGCCAAGGTCGGGGCGATCTGCTACCTCGACGAAATCGTCGAGGCGCGCAAGGACACGACAGTCCTCATCCACCCTCTCACCGACCACCGCCGCCTGCTGCCGATCGAGAAGCTGGGCCAGATCGTCGAGGCGCGCGACGGCTTCGTCCTCGTGATCTCCTACAACCCCGGCTACCAGAGCGCGCTCAAGGACCTCAAGCACAGCACGCGCCAGCGCTTCATGGCGATCGAGTTCGGATACCCGCCCCGCGACCTGGAGGCGAAGATCATCGCCAAAGAAGCGAACGTCTCCGAGGCCATCGCGCTGGAGCTGGCGAAGCTGGGCGAGAAGGTGCGCCACCTCAAAGAGCACGGCCTGGCGGAAGGCGTCAGCACGCGCCTCTTGATCTACGCCGGCAAGCTGATCCACGAGGGCATCAGCCCGCGCCGCGCCTGCCAGGTAGCAGTGACCTGGGCGCTGACGGACGACGCCGAAGTCCAGCGGAGCATCGAAGAGGTAGTCTCTTCGATCTTCGAATAGCGGGCGCCGTGGGAGTCGCCACACACAGCGCGGGCGGAACAACATCCTTGTTCCGCGGGACGAACGCCGATGGCTAGCGTACGCAAGCGCATCTACTCCTCCTACGAGAAGAAGCTGACGCCTTTCTCAACGAGCCTCGTTGCGGAGTTCCGCCGCGCCGCCGACGAGATCGGCGATCTGATGAGCGACGACGAGCTGCGCGCCTGGGCCGGACAAGGCCTGGACCTGGCGCGGCAGTCGTGGCGCTCGTGGGAAGCCGCAGGCGAGTACTATCGCGTCACGCCGGAGGTGCTGCCGCTCCTGGGCAGCGCCGGTTTCGAGCGCTGGGCGAAAAACGGCCTCGAGCTCGCCGAGCTATCGTCCGCGCTGGCCGCGTCCTTCTTTCGCGCCTCGCCGGCCACGCTGCCGGCCATCTCGCCGGCGCGCATCAGCGACTGGGTGGGCCTGGGCCGCCTCCTCTACAAGGGCACGTGGCGTTCAGCCTCGCTTGCCGTCCAGTTCTTCGACGGCAGCCCGGCGCTCTTCGCCAGGCTCACCGCCGAAGAGGCGCGCATCCTCGTCCGCTTCGTCGACGCCCTCTGCGACCGTTCGTACGACCTGGCCTCCCACTGCCTGACGATCGCCGGCCAGGCGCTTGAGCCGCTTGAAGGCGATGACCGCTCGGCGTTCCTGACGTTCGCCGAATCGCTGGCCTCAACCGGCTGGGCGGATGCCCGTTCCTATCTGGAGAAGGGCCCGGCGCTGCTGGCGAACATACAGGCGATGCAGCGCGGACGCTTCCTCAACCTCGCGCGCGAGCTGGCGCGACGCGAGGGCCGGCAAGCGTTTACCTTCTTCGCCGAGGCCTCACGCGCGCTGGCGCAAGTTGACCAGGAGTCCCACGGACTGCTGCTCGCGCTGGCGGAAGAGCTCGTCGAGCGCTCACCGCTGGCGGCGATGGAGTTCCTGAAGACCGCATCGGCGGCACTCGAGCGCATCCCCGTCGAGATGATCGCCGAGTGGCACGCCGAAGGCAGTGCACTGCTCGACCAGAGCGCCGACGGCGGCGAGGCCTACTTCCGCATGGAATCCAGCCGCGGCGAGGATGTGCTGGAAGCGCTCTCGTCACGGGTCGAGTTGAGCCGTGTCTCCGACATCCTGCGCATGTACAGCAAAGCGCTCACCGGCGCCGAAGTCGCGGTACATTCGACCGAGGCGCTGGCCGAAAAGGGGATCGGCTGGGTCGAGGGCGACGCACCGTCCACCGAAGGCAGCGCGATCTTCTTGCCGTCGCACGTCGAGGAGTTCCAGGATAAGGCCCAGAACTTCGGGGTGTACAAGGTCTACTGCACACACCAGGCCGGCCACCTTGAGTTTGGCACCTTCGAATTCGAGTTCGAGCGCGACGGCGCGATCTTTCCGACGGAGCGGGTCAAGGCGGAGGCAGAACGGCCACCACCCGAACCGGAACCGCCGCTCGACACCGACGGCCATGTGGACGCTCCGGGTGAGGTGACGCCGCCGCACGGGCCGCTTACCGACATGGAGCGCTTCTTCGACATCTTCACCGACCGCAAGCTGGCGTCCGACCTCTTCGCGATCGTTGAGGACGCACGAATCGATGTGCTCATCAGCCGCGAGTACGGCGGCATCCGCCGCCCGTACGGCGACCGCCAGTCGCGCGAGCTGGACAGGCGCCCGGAGGCAAACCAGTTGCCCGTGCGTCAGGCGTTCGTCGAGAACCTCGTGCGCGCCAGCCTGGGCGGGATGGACCGCATCGTCTGGCCGGAGCAGCTCATGCCGATCATGATCGACGCGATCGGCGTGCTGGAGACGTTGCGGCAGCCGCGGGCGCTCGTAGAGGACTCTGCGGAGGCAACGCTGCGCCTTTACCGGCTGGCCGAAAGCATCGCGAACGTCGTGCCAGAGATGCTCGAAGACTGGGCTGAGATGAGCGAGGGTGACTTGAACGTCTCGCCGATGTCGGCCGATTCGCTCGGCAGCGACGCGCAGGTCGACATGCCGCAGGGCGAGCCGATGCCGTACGAGAGCCCAAAGCCGGTGGACTTCCGTGGCGAGTTCAAGCCGGAGACCGTGCAGATGCTTATGAAGCTGCGCCAGGAACGGCAAGAAAAGGGCCAGGCCTCGCCGATCTCTCCGGAGCAGCTCAAGCAGATGCTGGAGAAGAGCGTAGAGATCACGATCG